>ERZ791879.1078-NODE-1078-length-14244-cov-8.914511_pt1 | contig 14244 bp, 10 predicted proteins | sample MGYA00510162_ERZ791879 | MGnify/ENA primary metagenome ERZ791879 (study PRJEB30046, sample SAMN00792113) | human gut metagenome | study: EMG produced TPA metagenomics assembly of the A metagenome-wide association study of gut microbiota in type 2... | reverse complement strand
TATAAATATAAAATATTATTGATATAATTTTAGTCCTATGATAAAATCCTAATGCAAATAAAATTTGTAATTAGAATATAGTTTAGTTTTCTAGGGTTCCGCAGTTTAAAACTGGCTGGTCCGAGAGGAAACACACAGTTTGCTGTGGACACGGAAGGATAAAAGCCTGGGAGATATTTTTATAATATCTCTTAGGCTTTTTTGTTTTTTTATTAATAGGAGGATGTATAATGAGTAATTTTAGTTATAAGGATGTTTATATTGAAGAAGGTAAAAGAGTTTTAGAAGTTAATATACTTCCAGAGAAATATTGTAATTTTGATTGTATATTTTGTCCTATAGGAAGATCAAAAAATAAAGTTGATAGCCCAATATCATTTAATGAGATTGATGTTGATTTAAATGAACTTGAGAATAAAATAGAAGAAACAAAAGCAGATTTAATATTTATTAACTCAAAGGGAGAGGCGTTAATTAATAATAAAATTGATAAAATAATTAGATTTATAAAAAATAAGGGATTAATAGTAAGGTTATTATCTAATGGATATTTATTAGGTAAGGATGAATATAAAAAGATTGCTAATGATTGTGATGAGGTAATTGGTGAAATCAAGGTTATTACAGAGGAAGATTTTCAAAAGATTCAAAGACCAATAGAAGGATATACCCTAGATAAGTATATTAGTAATGTGGCTTTATTTAATAAACAGTACAATGGAAAATTTATATTTGAAATTACTATTATTAAGGGATATAACGATGATGAAAAGTCAATTAATGAATTAAAAGATATTATTACTAAAATAAATCCTGATAAAGTTATTGTTTCAAGAATAGAAGAGGAAATATTTAAGAAGAAGCTTGGTATATCTGATGAAGAATTACAAAAAATATCAAAAGAACTATTAAGTTATAATTAAACTTCCAATGATAACTAGCTCTTTAGTAGTTTAACAAATATTAAATGTAGTAATATTATTATCAATGTTATATTTTTAAATTTTATAAAAATAAATTTATTTAAAGATATAAAATTATATTATTATTTTTTTGAAATTTCATTTATAATAAGAATAAATATTATTTAACAAATGCTTTATTTTTATATAAACATAAGATAAGTAATAAAGTATAAATAATTGATATTTCAATTATAGAAGAGGATGGTGTTTTAGATGAAAGTTATAATCATCGGTGGTGTAGCAGCTGGAATGAGTGCTGCAGCTAAGTTTAAGAGACTTTCACCCAAAGATGACGTTGTAGTATATGAAAAGGGTGATATTGTATCTTTTGGTGCTTGTGGACTGCCATATTATGTTGGAGGGTTCTTTGAAGATTCAAGAGAAATGATAGCAAGAACTCCTGAACAGTTTAGAGAGTCTGGAGTAGAAATACATACTAAACATGAAGTTACAGATGTAGATTTTTCTAGTAAAAAAATAAAGGTTAAAAATCTTACTACAGATGAAATATTAGAAGAAAGCTATGATAAGTTAATGATAGCTAGTGGTGCAAGAGCAATAATCCCACCAATTAAGAATATTGATTTAGAAAATGTAGTTACATTAAAATCAATGGATGACGGTAATAAGTTAAGAGAATTAATGGCAAATGATGAGTATAAAAAAGTTGCTATTATAGGTGCTGGTTTTATAGGACTTGAAGCTGTTGAAGCTGCTAAGCATAGAGGTAAAGAAGTTACTGTTATTCAACTTCAAGATAGAGTTCTTCAAGAAGTTTTTGATAAGGATATAACAGATCTTTTAGAAGAAGAGTTAAGAGAAAGTGGAGTTAATCTTTTATTATCAGAAACTGTAGTTGAACTTATAGGAGATGGAAAAGTTTCTAAAGTTAAAACTGATAAAAGAGAAATCGATGCAGATATAGTTATACTTGCAACAGGTGTAAAACCAAATACTGATTTCTTAAAAGCTGATGAGATAAAGATGCTTAGAAATGGAGCAATAGTAGTTGACAGCTATGGAAGAACATCAGTAGAGGATGTGTACTCAGCTGGAGATTGTGCTACTATAAATAACTTAATTACAGGCAAAGAAGCATATGTTCCACTTGCAACTGGAGCTAATAAGCTTGGAAGAATAGTTGGGGAAAATTTAGCAGGACAAAATAATTCATTCCAAGGATCTATGGCATCAAGTTGTATTAAGGTTATGAATATGGAAGCAGCTAGAACTGGATTATCAGAAAAGGAAGTTAAGGAGTTAGGGTTTGATTATAAGACTAAATTCATAACTGATATGAATCAAACTAGCTATTATCCAGGTAGAGAAAGAATTTATGTTAAACTTATCTATGATGCACACACTAAAGTTATTTTAGGTGGACAAGTGGCTGGATATAAGGATGCAGTTCAAAGATGTAATGTTTTAGCAGCATGTATTTATGCAAAGATGACAACAGATCAATTAGGAATGTTAGATCTTTGTTATTCACCACCATTCTCAAGAACTTGGGATGTATTAAATGTAGCAGGCAATGTATCAAAGTAAAAAAATGTAAGGACCTCCGGGGTCAATCCAATATTTGGAATGACCCCGGAGGTATTTTATTTCAGTGACAAGTAGTATGCTTGTTATTTACTTTTACTTGATTTAGAGTTAGATTCCTTAAGTTTACTATTTGCTATAGAATTTTCAATTATAGTATAAAAAATAGCATCCTCAACAGCTATATCACTACTATCTTTAATAGTAATTGTATACTTGTGAGTTGGACTAAAGATATTACCATCAATAATATAATCTACATTATCATTATTATCAAAAATTTTATAATCTCTGCAGAAAAGTATGGCATCAGGAATGGCTTTTCCTAAATTATTATGATCTTTATCATAAAAATATTGAACTCTTTTTAATCTCCAGAAATCTTTAAGTTTTTGTTCGCCAATATAACCTGTAGTATTTCCTTCAGAATCTTCAATCTGGGCCAGACGATTAATAGATATATTAAATAATTTTACTTGAGTTAAACCTAGTCTTTTAATTTGACTTTCTTTTTTTATAAGATTACCATGAATATCTTTTAATTTTAAGGTATCTCCGAATATAGGAAATAGTTTTCCTGTAACTTCACCTATTAATACTCCATCACTAAGGATATAATAATGTTTTTTAAAAGAAAAAATCTTTTTTTCTATTGTAATTTCAGTTGAATTATCAATAATTTCATCAAAACTTTGAGTTTGTGGATTTATTAATTCTGTAGAGGTAGTACCAAAAACTCTGATTCTTTGAGCTATATAAAATCCTAAAATACATACTAAAATTAATATAAGTATTCCACAAAATATCTTTATGAATTTATTAAGAATTTGCATGTTTCCCCCTATATAAAAATACTAATTAGATAATTATAACATTTTTAAATTTTCTCATCAATAAACTTTTAGGGGTAGAAGTAATCCTACATATTTTATATCTTAATATTATTTAACTTATATTTAAATAAAAGGGAGAAAAGTTTCAAGAAAATTACACAAAAACTCAACATAAACCATATTATGGATTGAGGTGATATTATGCAAAAATTATTATTCATAACTTGGAGTGTATCCTATGGATATGGAACTGAAAAATCATTAGCAGCAGTTTTAAATAAATTTGATGATTCAAAATATGATATAAGTATTTTGCCTTTATTTAAGTATTCAAATAATTCAATATTTAATTGTAATATTAAGATATTAGACCCAATCATTGATTATACAAACTCTGAGTTAGATAAAGCTGAAGAACTAAAAAAATATTACAGTTTGCTTGCAAATCCACTTCTTTTTAACAAGTGGATACGAGAAAAATATGATTGTATTATAGCTTGCAATCATAATGCTCCTTCATATTTTGCTTCATATATAGTTGGAGGCAAAAAAATTATTTGGATTAGAGGAGATATGGCTGAACTTGATTATACTGAACTTGATAAAAATACAAAAGAATATAAACAGGTAAAGCAGGAATATGAAATGCAAGCAATGTATTGAAAGCATTTGATGAGATTGTAGTTATTTCTAAAGTAACACAAGATACTCTTAAAGAACTATTTGGTATAACAAAAAATGTAGTTAAAATTTCAAATTCAGTTGATAGTGATAAGATAAAACTTTTAAGTAAGGAAGCAGTTGACATACCAGAAAAAAAGATTTTTACAACATTGGGAAGGATTGATTATAATAAAAATCAAATTTTACTTTTAAAGGCAGCTAAAGAATTAAAAAAGCAACGTAATGACTTTATGATTTATATTTTAGGAGATGGAGATTATCGTCCAAGATTAGAGAAATATATAAAAGATAACAGACTCAATGAAAATGTTAAAATTATTGGATTTGTTGAAAATCCATATCCTTATGTTAAAAGTAGTATTGCAACTGTTTTAACTTCATTAAGTGAGGGGTTTAGCCTTGCTCTGGTTGAAAGTGTTATGCTTAATACACCTATAATTTCAACTGATGTAGGGGTGGCAAGAGAATTGATTGAAAATTATAATTGTGGAACAATTATTGACTATGATGAAAAGGAATTAGCACAAGTATTGCTTAAATATTTAAATAGATATGATGGATATAAAGAAAGGTTTAATATAGACGATGAGTATGAACTTAAAACAGAAATTGACAAAACTATAGCTATTATTGAAAAAGTATTAGGAAAGGCAAGTATGGATTTAAAATTTAAGAAACTTCCTTATCCAGAGTATACAATAAATTATTATGATCTTAACAACATCAGCATACAAAGCGATACTATGTATGTACTAAGAGTTTTAAAAGATAATGTTCCTTATGAATATTTGATTAATCGAAAAAGTAATAATGATAAATTGATAGTTTTTAACAATGGTGCAATTGCTGGTGGTAATGTAAATGTACCTGTATTTCAAAGGCATAGTTGGGCCAAGCAGATAAAAACATCAGCTGTTTTTTGTATGGATCCTACCATATATATAAATAATTATTTACAGCTTGGATGGGGAATTGGAAAGAATGAGAATTATTATCTTGAAAATAGTAGTTTAATATTAAAAAAAATAATAGAAAAAATGAATATTAGTCTTGATAATACCGTTATTTATGGTACTTCAGCGGGAGGTTACCTATCAATTATTATGGGAATATATTTAAAAGGGGCAAAAGTTGTTGCGGACAATGCTCAATTAGATACTACAAGGTGGATTTTTAAAGAAGCATTAGATAGTATAATAACCTTTTGTTTTGACAATATTAGTGATTCTCTAAAGTATAGAGAAAGATTTAGTATTGTAGATGCATTTGAAAAAAATAATTATGTTCCTAAGATTTATCTGCATGTAAATTTATGCTCTATAGCAGATAATTCTACTCAATTGATTCCATTTTTATATAGTATGGAAGAAAGTAAGGATATTTCAGGCTATAATGACATTGAAGTTATATTACATTATGAAAAAGAAAAAGGTCATAATGGATTAAGTTATAATGATGCAATTAAATTTTTATATAAAGTATTAGATGAAAATTAAAGTATATGTAGATTTTACTATTAAGGATTTTTGTTAAGTAAGAAATATTAAAATTGAATTTAATATAGCCAAGCTAGGATATATAAATAAAAATTATGCAGTCTCTTTATTTATAGAAATATTTTTAATAATGCTATAAATAAAGAGATAAACTATGTTAATTACGAATTATAAGTAAGTCAAATAAAATTAATTTCGTATTTTATGATTTACTTTATCAAAATTTTGTGTAATAATATTATAGATTTTGTGCCTAAATAATAGTAAGTTTAAAATTTATTATTAGTAGTTGCAATAGTATGGATATTTTCAACTGAAGAAAAGGTCCATGCTAAAAAAAAACTATAAAATTAGGAGTGGAAATATGAAAATAGGATTTGATCATGAAAAATATTTAGAGGAGCAATCAAAATATATATTAGAAAGAGTTAATAACTACGATAAATTATATTTAGAATTTGGTGGAAAACTTTTATTTGATTTACATGCAAAAAGAGTTTTACCAGGATTTGATGAAAATGCAAAAATTAAATTATTACATAAATTAAAAGAAAATGTAGAAGTAGTTATATGTGTTTATGCAGGAGATATAGAAAGAAATAAGATAAGAGGCGACTTCGGAATTACTTACGATATGGACGTTTTAAGACTTATTGATGATTTAAGAAGCTATGATCTAGAAGTTAATTCAGTTGTAATAACTAGATATGATGATCAACCTTCAACGACTGTTTTCATAAATAAATTAGAAAGACGTGGAATAAAAGTTTATAAGCATAGAGCTACTAAAGGATATCCAACAGATGTTGATACTATAGTTAGTGAAGAAGGATATGGAAAAAATCCATATATTGAAACAAGTAAACCAATAGTAGTTGTTACTGCACCAGGACCAGGAAGTGGTAAGTTAGCTACATGCTTAAGTCAATTATATCATGAAAATAAAAGAGGAAATGTTGCAGGATATTCTAAGTTTGAAACATTCCCAGTATGGAATGTTCCACTAAAACATCCATTAAATATAGCTTATGAAGCAGCAACAGTTGATTTAAAAGATGTTAATATGATAGATTACTTCCATTTAGAAGCTTATGGAGAAACTGCTGTTAACTATAATAGAGATTTAGAAACATTCCCAGTACTTAAGAGAATTATAGAAAAGATTACAGGAAAAGAATCAGTTTATAAGTCACCAACAGATATGGGTGTTAACAGAGTTGGTTTTGGTATAGTTGATGATGAGGTTGTTAAAGAAGCTTCAAAACAAGAAATAATAAGAAGATATTTTAAAACAGGTTGCGAATATAAAAAAGGGTATGTAGATAAAGATACTTTTGAACATTCTAAACTTATAATGGATCAGGTTAATTTAAAAGAGGAAGATAGAAAAGTTGTGCTTCCAGCAAGAGAGCGTGCAGCAAAATTAAAAGAGGAAAACAGTAGCATCTGTACAGCTGTTGCCATTGAGTTAAATGATGGAACTATACTTACAGGAAAAGGTTCAGAACTTTTAGATGCATCAGCGGCAGCATTACTAAATTCAATAAAATACTTAGCTAATATAGCTGATGATATGCATTTAATTTCACCGGTGATTTTAGAGCCTATTTTAGATTTAAAAACTAAAACATTAGCAAATCAAAAAGTATCATTAAATTGTGAAGAAGTTTTAATTGCATTAAGTATTTCAGCTGCAACTAATCCAACAGCTCAAGTTGCAATGGAAAAATTATCAATGCTTAAGAATTGTCAAGCTCATTCAACTACAATTTTACCAACAAGTGATGAACAAACATTAAGAAAGCTTGGAATAGATGTAACATGTGATGCAGAATATGCTTCAGAAAGCCTTTTCTACAATAATTAATAAATAGATAAAGTAAAGAGATTATTACAATAGTGAATGTAATAATCTCTTATTTTTATGTAATTTTATGATTAATAAAAAGTACTCACTATTCTTTTTATAGATGAATAGTAATAAAGTATATGAAGATATTATGAAAAGGAGTAAATATGGATGACAACTTATAAAGGTATAGATATTAGTAATTGGCAAGGAAGTGTAAATTTCTCAGAAGTAAAGAATAGTGGAGTAGAAATAGTTTATATTGAAGCAACAGAAGGAAATTTTTATACAGATCCATACCTTCAAGAATTTTATGATGGAGCATCTAATAATGGATTATTGATAGGATTTTATCATTTTTTTAGTCCATCAGTTTCTGCATCAGAACAAGCAAGATATTTTACTAACGCTATAAGTGGAATGACAAGTGACTGTAGATTAGTATTAGATTTAGAAGAATCAGGTGGTTATGGAGCTGCAGAATTATCTAGTATTGCAAATGAGTTTTTGGAAGCGGTTGAAGCAAATAGTGGATTAAAAGTTGCTTTATACACTTATGCAAGCTTTGCAAATAATAATATTGAACCTGGATATGGATTAGATAAATATCCTTTGTGGATAGCAGAGTATGGAACTAGTTATCCAGAAAGCAATTCAATATGGGGAAGTAGCTATGCAGGATGGCAATATTCAGATACTGGATATACACCAGGTGTAAATGGAAATACAGATTTAGATACCTTTAATAGTGAGATATTACTAGATAGTAAAGTAACTATATCTGGAAGTAGAAATCAAGAGTCAGAAAATGGGGCTATAAAATATTATGTAGTTCAGGCAGGGAATACATTGAGTGGAATAGCAGCAAAGTTTGGAACTACAGTTCAGGCATTATCTAAATTAAATAATATAACAAATCCTAATTTAATCTATGTAGGACAAGTTTTAAAGATATATGGAGATAACAAAGTTCAAAGAGGAAATAATAATTTCAGTACTACCTATGTTGTACAATCAGGAGATACTTTAAGTGGAATAGCAACAAGATTTGGTACAACTGTACAAGAGTTAACACAATTAAATGATATATCAAATCCTAATTTGATATATGTTGGAGAAGTATTAAAACTTCCAGTTTCTAATTCAGTTAAGAGTGGAGCATCGTCTAAGCAATATCAAACAACTTATGTAGTACAATCAGGAGATACATTAAGTGGAATAGCAGCAAGATTTGGAACTACAGTACAATATTTAGCTAGAATAAATGGAATAGTAAATCCGAACTTAATATATGTAGGACAAATATTAAAAATTAGAGCATCTGGGGTATCAGCACAAAGAGGAAATTCTACAACAACTTATGTAGTCAAATCAGGTGATACATTAAGTGGAATAGCAACAAGGTTTGGAACTACAGTTTCTAATTTGGTTGCATTAAATGATATTTCAAATCCTAATTTAATATATGCAGGACAAGTTTTAAAAGTTTAGTTATTCTGAAATAAAAACAAATTAAGAACTTAAAATTTAATAAAGTAAATATTAATAAGGATAAGATAAGTTGTAAGCTTATTTTATCCTTAATTAATTTTTTTGAATAATTATAGTTAAAATAAATAGTGGTAAAGCAATTATTTAAATAATAGTATTACTTAGAATTTATAGAATAACTAATAATATCTCTAGGAATAATAAACATAGATACATTAGATATTTATGAAAGGAATTTGTTTTGATGAGTGAAGAGAGAGTTAAAATAATACCTCTTGGTGGATTAGGGGAAATAGGAAAGAATATTACTGCTATAGAATGTGATGATGAAATTGTTGTTATTGATTGTGGAGTAGCATTTCCTGATGAAGAAATGTATGGTGTTGATTTAATAATTCCTGATATTACTTATTTAAAAAATAATGTGGAAAAAATTAAGGGTATTTTTTTGACACATGGACACGAGGATCATATAGGGGCATTACCATATGTATTAAAAGAAATTAATGTGCCTCTTTATGGAACTAAGTTAACTATTGGTATTGTTAAGACAAAGCTTGAAGAACATAAAATTTTATCAGAAGCAAGATTAAATAATGTTGAACCGGGAGATGTAGTTTCATTTAGGAAGCTTAAGGTAGAGTTTATAAGAAATACTCATAGTATTGCAGATTCGTGCAGTTTAGCTATATTTACACCAGTGGGAATAATACTTCATACAGGTGACTTTAAAATTGATTATACTCCTATAGATGGACAAAAGATGGACTTACAAAGAATATCTAATCTAGGGAAAGAGGGTGTAGTCTTATTAATGGCTGACAGTACCAATGTTGAGAGACAAGGTCATTCATTGTCAGAAAAAAGTATTGGATTCACATTAGATAGGATTATTAGTAAGGCAAAGGGAAGAGTTATAGTTGCAACTTTTGCATCTAATATACATAGAATGCAGCAAATAGTTGATGCATCTTTTAAAAATAATAGAAAGGTTGTTTTTAATGGAAGGAGTATGGAAAATATTTCTAAGGTAGCTATGGAATTAGGATATTTACATATACCCAATAATGAAGTTGTTAGCATTGATGATTTAAAAAATTATGAAAATGATAAAATAACATTAATAACAACTGGAAGCCAAGGTGAGCCTATGGCGTCATTGGCCAGAATAGCATTTTCAAATCATAGAAAAATAACTATAGAGCCTAATGATACCTTTATAATTTCTGCATCACCAATACCTGGAAATGATAAGCTGATATCAAGGGTTATAAATCAGTTATTTAGAAAAGGAGCAGATGTAATATATGAGGATTTAGAGGATGTACATGTATCAGGTCATGCCTATCAGGAGGAGTTAAAACTTATACATACATTGGTTCATCCTAAATATTTTATGCCTGTTCATGGAGAATATAGACATTTAAAACATCATGGTGATTTAGCAGAAAATTTAGGAATGAAAAAGAACAATATATTTATATTAGAGACAGGAAATGTTTTAGAGCTTACTAAGGATGGATGCAAAAAAGAGGGTAAAGTTAGAACAGGAGCAATATTTGTTGATGGTTTAGGTGTTGGTGATGTTGGAAATATTGTATTACGTGATAGAAGACATTTAGCTCAAGATGGTATGTTAACTATTGTTGTTGCTATAGAAAGAGATACTTTAAGTATTGTTTCTGGACCTGATGTAATAACAAGAGGTTTCGTATATGTTAAGGAGTCAGAGGCTCTTATAAATAAGGTAAAAGAATTATCTGTAAATGAGTTAGAAAGATGTTTAAGTATGGGAGTTATTGAATGGTATGTATTAAAGGGAAATATTAAGAAGACTGTGGAAAATTATATTTATGAAACTACAAAAAGACGTCCTACAATAATTCCAATTATTATGGAAACATAAATTCATTGAAAATAAGTAGATAGTTGTTGTATAATTTATATGTAAACATTTAAAAGGGGAGAAAAGGGGAAAAATATGAATACAGTAACAGCTAAAAGATATCAAGATTTGATGCAAGAATTTTTAAAAACTCCAAGAAGTGATGTTAAAGGTTTTAGAAAAAAATATGAAGAGGTTTTAAATGAATTTTTAAGCTTAGATGAGGTTTATGTAATAGCTTCTAGAAGTGCAACAGTTGAGGAAGTTAAGGAAAATAAAGCTAGGCCATTATGTGCATTAAACCATAAAAAATTACCATGCATGTGGTTTTTCTCTGAAAAGGAGTTTGCACAAAATTTTGTAAAACATTTTGGAATTATAAAAGATGGAACTGAATATATAATAAAACTTCAAGGTGAAGATTTAATCAAAGTTATAAAGTTTGGAATATTTAATGGAGTTTATCAATTTTCTATAGATGAAGGTAAATGTACTATGGTTATGGTACCATATGATTTATTAAATACTTATTTAGTTAATAATGGAGAAGAAAACTTTTTAGATAAGAATCAATATGAACTAATGGTATTATTTACTATGATGAAATTCCATAAAAAGCTTGTATATGCAATTGAAAGTGATGATAAAGATAATAATGGTAAAAATATATTAGCAGCAGATAGAAGTGGTGTACTTAATATTTTTGCCCAAAAAGATGATGCTAATATTCATAAATATGATATTGGATATGGAAGAAAAGAAGCTATAGGACTTAATATTATTGAATTTAGGAATGCAATTAATTCAATTATTGATAGTATTGAAACAGTTAGATTCGAAATAAAAGAAAATATTATTGAAATAAAAAGCAGTAAATTAGCTTATATATTAAATGAAATGGTAAAGCTTGAATATAAATAAATACAATAATTAATAAAACTACCCATAATAAAAAATATGGGTAGTTTTATTAATATAAAGAAGTTTTATAGCTATATAATAAAAATTTATATAGCTTTATTATGAAATAGGTGATATAAAAATAATAGAAAGAAAAAAGCTTATAGTTATGTAGGATACATAATTAAAGCTTTGAAGTAAAAAATATAAGTATACTATTTGAGAGGAGAATTTCTATGAAAGACTTATTAGATAAAGGAGCTGTAGTACAAAGAGATATGGAAACATATGCAATAGCGCCGCATTTAACAGGAGGACTTATAACTCCGAAGCAACTTAGGGATATTGCAGATGTTGCAGAAAAGTATAATGCATCAGCTGTAAAGGTAACTGGAGCTCAAAGAATTGCTATTGTTGGAATAAAGGAAGAAGATATTGATAAGGCATGGGCTGATTTAGGAATGAAGCCAGGAGCTGCTATAGGACTATGTGTAAGAAGTGTAAAGATATGTCCAGGAACTACTTTCTGTAAGAGAGGTTTACAGGATTCAGTAGCAATAGGATCAAAATTAGATGGAGCATTCCATGGAAGAAATCTTCCTAACAAATTAAAAATAGGAGTTAGTGGATGTCCAAATAGCTGTGCTGATAGTCATACTAGAGATATTGGTTTAATAGGTGGACCAAAGGGATGGATTCTTTATCTTGGAGGAAGAGGTGGAGTTATTCCTAGATTAGGGGATAGAATTGCTATGAATATTCCAGATGAAAGAATTTTTGATGTAGTTGAAAAAGTAATAGATATCTATGCTGAAAATGGTCAAGGAAGAGAAAGATTAGGAAACTATATAGATAGAATTGGATTAGATGAGTTTAAGAAATTATTAAATATTGAAGAATTCTTAAAAGCTTAAAAATTAAAAAAAGCAAAAGGCAAGTTAAATTATTAATGATAATTTGATTTTATCCTTTTGCTTTTTTATTTTATATGAATAACTTTAAAGTTTTAATAATGAAAAGTTATTTACTTAAAATAAATATAGGTTATACTAATTAAATGAACAATAATAAATTTAATAAAAATGAGGGAAATATATTGGATAATACATTTAAGAAATATAATTTATGTGATGAGATAATAAAAGCATTAGATGGTATAGGTTATAGTAAACCTTCTGATGTTCAAAGTAAGGTTATACCTGAAATATTAACTGGTAAGGATGTTGTAGTTAAATCTCAAACAGGAAGTGGAAAGACTGCAGCATTTGGAATACCATTATGTGAAAAAACACTTTGGGAGGATAGTAAACCACAAGCTTTAATTTTAACACCCACTAGAGAACTTGCAATTCAAGTTAAAGAAGAGTTAACTAACATAGGTAGATTTAAAAGAATAAGAGCAGTTGCAGTATTTGGGAAACAACCATTTTCTGATCAAGCAAGAGAGTTAAAACAAAAAACTCATATTGTAGTTGGAACTCCAGGTAGAGTATTTGATCATATTGATAGAGGAACATTAGATATTTCAAATATAAAATATTTAGTAATAGATGAAGCTGATGAAATGCTTAATATGGGATTTATAGATCAAGTGAGAGATATAATAAATACCTTAAATAAAAATAGACAAACAATGTTATTTTCAGCCACTATTCCAGAGGAAATAATGGGGTTATGTAAAATGTACATGAATAATCCTGTTAATGTTGAAATTAAAGCACAAAAATTAATAACTGATAATATAAATCATGAATTATATAGATTTGAGGAATTTTATAAATTAGATAATTTAAGTAAGCTTTTAATAAGTGAAGTTCCAGAAACAGCAGTTATTTTCTGTAAAACAAAAGAAAATGTTGATAAAGTTTTTGAAAATTTAAATAAAAAAGGTTATTCTGTAAACAAAATTCACGGTGGAATGCTTCAAAAAGATAGACTTGAAGTTATGGATAAGTTTAAAAAAGGTAATTTTAAAATATTAGTTGCTACAGATGTTGCAGCAAGAGGAATTGATGTAGAGGGAATTACTCATGTAATTAATTATGATTTGCCAGTTGAAAAAGAAGCTTATGTTCATCGTATAGGAAGAACAGGTAGAGCAGGAGCAAAGGGAAAAGCCATTTCTTTTGTTAATCAGTATGAAGATAGATTATTAGATATGATACAAGAGTACATAGGATTTAAAATTCCAGTTGTAGGAGAAATTGCTGAAGTAAGCAAGGAAAAAAGAGATGAAGCAATAAAAGCTTTAAAATCAAGACCGAAAGTTAAAAAGGAAAAAGCTAAAGTTATAAATAAAAATATAACTAAGATATACCTTAATGGTGGTAAAAAGAAAAAGCTAAGAGCAGGAGATTTCGTAGGAGCTATATCTAGAATAGAAGGAATAACTGCAGAGGATATAGGTATAATAGATGTACAAGATACTGTTTCTTACATAGATATTTTAAATGGTAAAGGTAATAAAGTAATTGAAGGACTTAAAAACTCAACTATAAAAGGTAAAAAACTTAGAGTTGAAAAAGCTAGAAAATAAATTGAGAACTAAAGCGTTAATGCCGTGATGCCGAAAATTAATGATATAACCTCCATTAAG
>ERZ791879.1062-NODE-1062-length-14580-cov-3.165095_pt1 | contig 14580 bp, 10 predicted proteins | sample MGYA00510162_ERZ791879 | MGnify/ENA primary metagenome ERZ791879 (study PRJEB30046, sample SAMN00792113) | human gut metagenome | study: EMG produced TPA metagenomics assembly of the A metagenome-wide association study of gut microbiota in type 2... | reverse complement strand
ATCGATGCCATCCAGCAGATACTGGGAACCGATGTTGGAGGTCATGATCAGAATCGTGTTCTTGAAGTCCACGGTCTTGCCGGTGGAATCGGTGATACGGCCATCGTCCAATACCTGAAGCAGGACATTGAATACATCCGGATGTGCCTTCTCTACCTCATCGAAGAGGACAACAGAGTACGGTTTTCTGCGGACGGCCTCAGTCAGCTGGCCACCCTCATCGTAACCAACGTATCCCGGAGGTGCTCCGATCAGGCGGGCTACAGAGTGCTTCTCCATGTACTCACTCATATCGATACGGACCATATTGTTCTCATCGTCGAACAGTGCCTCAGCCAGGGCTTTCGCAAGCTCGGTCTTGCCGACACCGGTCGGTCCAAGGAACAGGAAGGAACCGATCGGTTTGGTCGGATCCTTGATCCCGGCTTTGGAACGAAGGATGGCTTCGGTTACCTTTTCCACGCCTTCATCCTGGCCTACGACCCGTTTGTGCAGCACGGTATCCAGATGCAGGATCTTGCTGCGCTCGCTCTCGTTTAATTTATTTACTGGAATGCCGGTCCAGCGGGAGATGATCCGCGCGATCTCATCCTCAGTGACACTCTCATGCACCAGGCTCAGATCCTGATTCTTGACCTTTTCCTCCTCGGCTTCCAGTTCTTTCTGCAGCTGCGGCAGCTTGCCGTACTGCAATTCTGCTGCTTTATTTAAATCATACTGCTGCTGTGCAGTCGCGATATCGCGGTTTACCTGCTCGATCTCCTCACGCAATGCGGACAGATGGGAAACGGAATTCTTCTCATTCTCCCACTGAGCCTTCTTGCTGGCGAATTCGTCGTGCAGCTCTGCCAGATTCTTCTGCAGGTCAGCCAGACGCTCCTGGCTCAAATGATCTGTCTCTTTCTTTAACGCAGTCTCCTCGATCTCCATCTGCATGATCTTTCTGGAAAGTTCATCCAGTTCGGTCGGCATGGAGTCAAGCTCGGTCTTGATCAGGGCGCAGGCCTCATCGACCAGGTCGATCGCCTTATCCGGCAGGAACCGGTCAGTGATGTAACGGTCAGAAAGCACGGCTGCTGCCACCAGGGCAGAGTCCGTGATCTTGACACCGTGGAACACTTCGTAACGCTCCTTGATACCACGCAGAATGGAAATGGTATCTTCTACGGTCGGCTGGTCTACCAGCACCGGCTGGAAACGACGTTCCAGGGCCGCATCTTTCTCAATGTATTTCCGGTATTCATCCAGTGTGGTCGCACCGATACAGTGCAGCTCGCCTCTGGCCAGCATCGGCTTTAAGAGGTTACCCGCATCCATGGAGCCTTCGGTTTTACCGGCTCCCACAATGGTATGCAGCTCATCGATGAACAGAATGATCTGTCCTTCGCTCTTTTTGACTTCTTCCAGGACCGCTTTTAAACGCTCCTCAAACTCGCCGCGATACTTCGCACCTGCGACCAGTGCGCCCATATCCAGCGCAAACAGCTTGCGGTTCTTTAAGCCTTCCGGCACATCGCCGCGGACAATACGCTGGGCCAGTCCCTCGACAACCGCCGTCTTACCAACACCAGGCTCACCGATCAGGACCGGGTTGTTCTTGGTCTTTCGGGAAAGAATCTGGATTACGTTACGGATCTCGCTGTCACGACCGATGACCGGGTCAAGCTTCTGGTCCTTCGCACGCTCTACCAGGTCGTAGCCATATTTTTCCAGGGTGTCATAAGTTGCTTCCGGATTGTCGCTGACAACTCTCTGGTTGCCGCGCACCGTAGACAGTGCCTGCAAAAAGGTGTCGCGGGTAATGCCATACTGACGGAACAGCTCCTTCATGGTGCGGTCCGCATACTTTAACATGGACAGGAAAATATGCTCTACAGAGACATACTCATCGCCCATGGCTTTGGATTCGTCCTCCGCATTGATGAGGACTTTATTTAAATCATTGCTGATGTAAACCTGGCTGGAACCGCTTACCTTCGGCAGTCCTGCCAGCTTCTGCTGTGCTTCATTGGTGATCAGCTCTTTTCTGATGCCCATCTTGGTTAACAATTTTAAAATGAGGCTGTCATCCAGTGTGAGCAGACTGTAAAACAGATGCTCCTGTTCGATCTGCTGATTGCCATATTCGTAAGCAAGCTTTTCACAATTCTGGACGGCTTCCATTGATTTCTGGGTAAATTTGTTTATATTCATAAATCACACCTCCATTCCTTTTAGTGCAACGTCATCTTTTATCTCATCTGTTATACTACTTCTATAACATTGACTGTACTATAGCACATGTTGTTAGCACTGTCAAGAGGTGAGTGCTAATTTTTTTGTGAAGAATTTGTGTTTCTCACAATGCCATCTTCTGCAACTGCAAAAAGAGCTGGTTTTTCATCTGGAGGAATCCAAAAAAGTGCTTTCCAGTTAATTTTTACCGGGATAACTTAGCAGGAATTTTCTTTATCATCCAGTTTCCTGCGTACCCGCAAATGCATCCCACAAGAACGCCTGCGAGCACATCCGTCGGATAATGCACATACAGATACAATCTGGAAAATGCGATCAGTACAGCCAGCACCAGTGCATCTTTCCAGATTTTTTTCTCCCCGGCAAAAAAGAGTGCCGACACGGCAGCGAAGGCTGCCGCCGTATGACCGGACGGAAAAGAATAATCTGCCGGTTTTGAGACAAGAAGCTGAATCGACGGATTTGCTGTAAATGGGCGTGCCCTGCCTACCAACGGCTTCAAAATACCATTGCATAAAACCATATCCAGTACCAGAGCCGCAAGCACCACCATACCGTACTTTCTTGTTTTGGGGATCAACAATAAAATACAGGTAAGGACAATCCAGATAATTCCCGCATTTCCTATGCCTGTGATCAGGCACATCAGCGAATCCCCAAGCGGTGTCCGAAAAGTCTGGATCCAGTCTAATATTCTTAATTCCATAATATTGATTCACCCTTCCTTTGATTTCCGGCAGCAGCCCCAAACCTGTCCTGCCCGGAAAATCATTTTATCATTTCTATAGGATATCGAATCGTACCTATCATATAGTATCTCGATTTTACCAACCTATTTTTAACAAAACAACGGTATTTTCTAAACAAATTCGAAACCCTGAAAATTTCATCGCAATACATGGACTCCCTTGTCCGCATGCTCTGGCTGTCTTCTATTTCCTTGCATTTAATTGTTAACTAATTTTCAATTATAGGTTGACAATCATATCTCCCCGTGCTATTTTATTTCTCAAAGCCAATTTTTATTTACCATATCAAAGGAGATCCGATCTTATGAGCACAACGCCTGATATTTCCACCGATCCACAGCTTTCCCGCGAGGAAGCGCTTGCCATCTTAAACACTCCGGATGGAGAACTTCCGGAACTCATCGCCCGTGCAGAGGTCCTGCGCAGAAAGTATAAAGGAAACCATGTAAGCATCCATATCCTGACCAATGCCCGCAGCGGAAACTGTTCCCAGGACTGCGCTTACTGTGCCCAGTCCTGCCGCTCCAAAGCTGAGATTGATAAATACAAATGGGTAGACGATGAGAAATTATATAAAGACAATGACTTTGTCAACGAGAACCATCTGTCCCGCCACTGTATCGGCTTAAGCGGAATGAAATTCACCGACGCGGAAATCGAAGATCTGGCGAAACGGATCCGTAAAATGAAAGAAACCGGTACGCATCTGTGCTGTTCCATTGGTTTTCTGACCGAGCATCAGGCAAAAATTTTAAAAGAAGCCGGACTCGACCGCATCAACCACAATTTAAACAGCAGCCGTTCCTATTATCCCAACATCTGCTCCACCCATACCTTTGAGCAGCGCGTGGCCAACATCAAAATGCTTCAGGGACTGGGATTTGAGATCTGCAGCGGCGGAATCATCGGCATGGGCGAGTCCAAAGAAGATGTTGTCGACATGCTTCTGGAACTCCGCGAGATCCAGCCGGAAGCACTCCCGGTCAATTTCCTGCTTCCGATCCCGGGCACTCCGTTAGAGCATGCCGATATTTCTGGGCTCACAACGGAATACTGTCTGAAGGTGCTCTGCCTTGCCAGACTTCTGGTCCCGAAATCTGATATCCGCTGTGCTGCCGGACGGGAAGTTTATTTTAAGGGAAAAGAAAAAGACCTGCTCCGCGTGGTGGATTCCATTTTTGCCTCCGGTTACCTGACCGCGGGCGGGCAGGGAATCCAGGATACCATCCGGGCCATTGAGGAAGCCGGTTTCACTTACGAAATCGAATCCGCTTAACAAAAAACGAAAGGAGTTCACTATGACAAACCAGACTACCGCCGGATCTTTCCGGAGAAGCAACACTTATGCCATGACTATGACAGCGCTTATGACCGCTGTCACCTGTATTCTCGCACCGCTGTCCATCCCGATCGGGCCGGTGCCGATCTCTCTTACTAATTTCGCCATCTATCTGTCTCTTTACCTGTTGGACTGGAAAAAAGGGACAATCAGTTATTTCATTTATTTACTGCTCGGCTTTGCCGGACTTCCTGTCTTTTCCGGTTTTACCGGCGGCGTTGCCAAGCTCGCCGGACCAACCGGCGGTTACATAGTAGGCTTTATCCCGATGGCAATCATTGCCGGATTTGTGATTGACCACTTCAAAAAGCACTGGGTTCAACTGGTCGGCATGATCGTCGGCACCCTGGTCTGCTATGCACTCGGAACCGTATGGTTCTGCTTCCAGGCCAACTACACCGTGTCTGCTGCCCTTGCAGTCTGCGTTATCCCATTTATCCCGGCTGACCTCATCAAGATGGTACTTGCCATGAGTATCGGTCCGGAGATCCGCAAAAGACTGGGTTCTGTGGTTCAATAATAGCAACAACTGTAGTATAATGGATGTCATGAGTGTCTCCATGAGACAACGAATCGTAAAAACACAAAACCTTAAACAAGCGAGGAAAAAAACATGACATCCATCCGAGGTCTCCTGATCAGTCATATGATCTGGAAAAATATGAATCATAATGCGCCACATAAAAAGCATTCTGCCGCAAGACACCGCTGGCAGGATGCTATTTTCAATAAAGACCGCTTGCCAGAAGCCTACACCTGGTCTGCAGAGACCACACCAGGCGGCACTGCCTTTCAACGTGTCATCCGTACAGACACCGGACGTACCGGACGTGTACTCCTATATTTTCATGGAGGTGCCTACCGGGACGGCCTGGTGCCATCCTACCGCAATTTTTCCACCGGCTTTTTTCAAGCAGCCAATGGCTGCGAGACCATTTACCTGGATTACCGGTGCGCTCCGGACTACCAATACCCCACACAATTAAATGAAGCCCTGGATCTTTGGGATAATCTTACCAAACGGCAGGGTTATGCGCCGGACCAGATCATACTGGGCGGTGACTCCGCAGGCGCCAATCTGGCCCTGGCTCTGCTCTTAAAGCTGCGGGATCTAAACAAAACCATGCCGAGAGCCGCATTCTGCATCTCCGCCTGGACCGACATGACCTGCAACACCCAGAGCTTCCGTGACAATTACGGAAGGGATGTCATGTTCGGCAACAAGGGAAAAACTCTGACCGAAGAGCGCCTGCAGGCACTCATGCAGGGAAAGATTTCTTACCACCGGCTTCTGGATTTTATCCGGGAAAGCTTCGCCCGTGAACAGCGTTTTAAATATTATGGAAACAATAGCCGCATTATAGCACATTTTTCGGAGGAGTTCTTATGAAACAAACATCATCAGCATCTTCAGACAGCATTGTCATGACACGTTCCCAGTTTGTCTCGGAACAGATAAAGAAACTGCAGAATTTTTTCACTGCCCTGCAAAGCATACTGATCGTGATCCTGATCGGACTTGTCAGCACCATGATGGTCCAGATCGGACAGATTCAGGGCACAGCCCGGGTCATCAACTATGCCGGACTGGTGCGCGGTGCGACCCAGCGTCTGGTCAAGCTCGAAATTACCGATGCCCCGAACAATAATCTGATCCAATATCTGGACAATATTCTGACTGGTCTGAAATACGGCACCGGCGAATACGAGCTGGTGCGCATCCCGGACGATACCTACCAGCAGAAGCTGGATGAACAGGTTGCCTACTGGGAAAAGCTAAAACAGGAGATTCTTCTGGTCCGCGAAAACGGATATCTGAAAACCGATGTGGTTGGCATGAGTGAGACCTACTTCGACCTTGCCGACCAGACCGTAACCGCCGCTGAGGATTATTCCGAAATGCTGGCACGCCATATCCGGTCGATCGAATACATCTCCGCAGCCGATATGATCCTGCTTCTTGTGCTGATTCTCCGCCAGTATATCACCGCAAGAAAAATCGCAAAAGCAAACAAAATTCTCCAGCAAAAGGCGTATCTTGACGTTCACACCGGCCTTCCTAACAAGAGCCGCTGCGAGGAGCTTTTGCAGGATTCCAGCTTTATCTCGGCAGAGGAACCCATCGGCTGCCTGGTTTTTGACCTGAATAACTTAAAAACCGTCAACGATTCCCTGGGGCACTCTGCCGGAGATGCGCTGATCTCCAATTTCGCACGGATCCTTAGAAACACCATCCCATCCATGGATTTTGTGGGACGCTACGGCGGCGATGAATTTATGGCTGTGATCTACAACACCGATGAACCCCAGATCATGTCCCATCTGAAGGCATTAAAGGAAACGGTTGACCGCTTCAACCAGTATGGAAAGCACACGCCAATCAGCTATGCATTCGGCTGGGCAGTATCCACCGAGTACAAAGAATGCACGCTGCGGACGCTGTTCGACAAGGCAGATCACTACATGTATCTGAATAAGCAGAAAAGTAAGATGGGGCGGGAATATAGCTCGGGGAAATAATTGTTATTTTCTCCGGTTCTGCCAGCAGATCTGCTCACCCTGCACAAGCGGATACCGTGCGAGTTCTGCCCCATCCAGATTCTCCGCATGCATGTCCACGCCTGTAATCTGGTGATTTTCGTAGGTAGTGTAGTAGTAGATTCCCTTGTCTGCATTGCAACAGGAAGTATAAATCGTGATCTCATACTTTTCGCCGCCTACATCACAACAGCCTCTCTGCTGCTCTACGGAGTGCAGGATATGGAAGAACTGGCTCACGCTTGCGCTTTCAGAGTCTTTCGATAAAGAATTTGCACGGACATAAGCAGCCCGTATAAAGCGGGATGCAGAAGATAGATCGCCCGGCAGCCCCAATGCACCCATACCGCGACTGTAGGCCGTAAGGTCAAGACCCGGTGCGAAGGTGTTTTCCGGCTGCCTCGGAGACAGACCGCGGTAATCATTTAAGCGGAACATCTGCTGCGGAAACGGCGGGTTGTTTGTGAGGACTCCGGCCGGATTATCATAAATATGAAGTCCGTCTGCCACGGCTTCCACTACGATGGTTTCTTCCCGGTCCGCGATCATCCAGTGGAGCTGGGAAACCGGATATTTTTCATTGAATGGCGTATTCGTGATCTGGATTTTTGAAAGCAGCGCACGCACCTCTTTCACAGTTGCGCACTGTCCCAACAGCCACAGCGGCAGTTCAAACTGCGCAACATTTTCTTTTGTTCCATCGGTTACGGGTTCTCCGTACACAGCGTTTCCCACAAAGTTCAGACCGGCCATGCCGAGCCCTTTTTCATTTACCGCATCGTAATAAAGCGGATAGTTATCCGCAATATGTGCCATGCCGATCATGGCATAATGATGCTCCATCTCACCAAGGAAACGGAAATGGAACGGATAATTCCGGGGTGTGACTGTAACCTCCTCCCCGTACGGAAATTCGTAATCCAGATTCCGTCCAAAATAAAAGTCTTTTGTTTTATAGACTGCTGCTGTACACATCGCGGTTCCTCCTTCTTTATCATTCCATATATTTCCAGCATTTTAACACCATTATAATGCAATTTTGTTGTTTAAACAACATTCAAATGCAGCCATATCTATTATACTCTAACCATGTTGTTACGTTACTGATATTATTTGTATTGTAAGGAGGAAATATTTATGAGTCAGAATATGTTTTGCTATCAGTGCCAGGAAACTGCAGGCTGTACCGGATGCACCAATTCCGGTGTCTGCGGAAAAACTCCGGAGGTCGCTGCCATGCAGGACCTTTTAGTATATGTTACCCGCGGGATTTCCGCTGTCACCACGCATCTGCGCAGCCTGGGAACCGAAATCAGCGCTGAGATCAACCATCTCATCACTGTGAATCTCTTCACCACCATCACTAACGCGAACTTTGACAAAGAGATGATCGTTGCCCGCATCCGCGAAACGCTGGACACCAAGGAAAATCTCTTAAAGCAATGCCCGGATACCTCCGTGCTTCCGGCTGCCGCACTCTGGAACGGCGAGGAACATACCTTTGCAGTCAAAGCGGCCCTGGTAGGGGTTCTCTCTACCAAGGATGAGGATATCCGCAGCCTGCGCGAGATGATCACTTATGGTTTAAAAGGACTTTCCGCCTACAGCAAGCACGCGAATGCCCTGTTAAAGGAGAATGCGGAGCTGGATGCTTTCCTGCAGCGCGCCCTGGCCGCTACGCTGGATGATTCCCTGACTGTCTCGGATTATGTAAACTTAACCCTGGAGACCGGAAAATACGGTGTGGAGGGTATGGCTCTGTTGGATGCAGCCAATACCGGCGCTTACGGTCACCCGGAAATGACCCGTGTAAACATTGGTGTCGGCAAGCGCCCGGGCATTCTGGTTTCCGGCCACGACCTGCGCGACCTTGAGATGCTGCTGATCCAGACACAGGGAACCGGTGTAGATGTATACACCCATTCCGAGATGCTTCCGGCTCACTACTATCCGGCTTTCAAGAAGTATCCGAACTTCGTCGGCAACTATGGAAATGCATGGTGGAAACAGAAAGAAGAGTTTGAGAGCTTCAACGGACCGATCCTTATGACGACCAACTGCATCGTACCGCCGAAGGACAGCTATAAAGACCGCCTCTACACCACCGGTGCAGCCGGATATCCGGGCTGTAAGCACATCGGCGGTGAGATTGGCGAAGAAAAAGATTTCTCTGAAATCATCGAACAGGCAAAACGCTGCGCAGCTCCGACGGAGATTGAACAGGGTGAGATCCTGGGCGGCTTTGCCCACAACCAGGTGCTGGCCCTGGCTGACCAGATCGTAGACGCGGTAAAAACCGGTGCGATCCGGAAGTTCGTAGTTATGGCTGGCTGTGACGGACGGGCCAAATCCAGAAACTACTACACCGATTTTGCAAAGGCACTGCCGCACGATGCCGTAATCTTAACTGCTGGCTGCGCAAAGTACAAATATAATAAGCTGGATCTGGGCGATATCAACGGGATCCCGCGTGTGCTGGATGCCGGACAGTGCAATGACTCGTACTCCCTGGCTGTCATCGCACTGAAATTAAAGGAAGTTTTCGGTCTGGACGACATCAACGACCTGCCGATCGTCTACAACATCGCATGGTATGAGCAGAAAGCGGTCATTGTCCTGCTGGCGCTTTTATACCTTGGTGTGAAGAATATCCACTTAGGACCGACCCTTCCGGCCTTCTTATCCCCAAATGTTGCGAAAGTTCTGGTGGAAAACTTCGGCATCGCGGGTATTGGAACGGTTGAGGAGGATCTGAAATTATTTTTCGAGTAATGGAGTTTCTGCAAAAATGCACCGCAAGCCAAAAGCCTGCGGTGCATTTTCAATGTCTCACTGATGTTTGATATTGACATCCATCTGGTTGAACGGGATCTCAATGCCGTTCGCATCGAACACTTCCTTAATACTTTCCAGCACATCCCAGCGGACCTGCCAGTAATTTTCCGTTTTGGTCCAGCCGCGGCAGCCGAGCATAACCGCGCTGTCGGCCAGCTCATCCACAAAAACGATGATGCCGTCCTCTGCCAGTACCAGCGGATGCTTCTCGTACACCTGACGGATCAGCTCTTTTGCCTTTTTGATATCGGCGCCATAACCAATTCCTATCACCAGGTCTACCCGGCGCTTTTCCTGGGAAGTAACATTTACAACCGTGCTATTGGAAATCTGGCCATTTGGGATCGTAATCTTTTTGTTATCGACCGTAATGATGGTGGTGTAAGCCAGGCCGATACTCTGTACCGTTCCCTCGTATCCGCCGCTCACAATGTAGTCATGCACGCCAAACGGACGCAGCAGCAGCAGCAGGATTCCGCCTGCCACATTCGCCAGGCTGCCCTGCAGGGAAAGGCCAACGGCCAGTCCGGCAGAACCCAAAAGCGCGATGATGGAAGCCGACGGGATACCGATCTTATCGGCCGCGATAAAGATTGCCAGCGCGTAAATGCAGGCATCTGCCACAGAGATCAGGAAACGGCTGATACTCGGATCCAGATTCATGCGTGTAAAGGTCTTATATAAGAACTTGCGCACGGCATGCACGATCCGGTTTCCGATCACCAGAATGAGAATGGCGATCACCAGACGGTAACCAAAGCTCATAAGTCCCGGAAGCCAGCTCTTTACGGTTTCTAAAATTACATTGGGTTTTAAATTCTGCAAATCCTCATGCACCTCTTCTGCCACTGCCTTGGTTTCCTCCAAAACAGTAGAAAGGTCTGCATCCGTTTCTGCTGCCGTGAGCAGCATTAGCTTTGTCAAAAACATCATTGTGGTTCTTACCCTCTCTTATTTAGTAGTGCTTCGATCTCCTGCTCCTCCTGGGAGAACAGCAGATTCCGGTTATACTGGTAATAGCGCTCGCATTCATAATCCTGCAGGAAATGAACGCTGTATGCCCCGGTATTGAGTTCTGTCACAAACAGCACCAGCTCCTGGCTGTTTGCAAAAGCTGCTTCCATAAAGTCAAACGCATGCTCCAGCGCTGCGCCCGCCTCGTCGAACAGTTCCTCATAACGGTCACTGTCCACGCCAAAACGCTCACGCAACAGCGCAAAGCCCTCGTCCCAGTCGGTGATGCCGCTCTTTAAGAGTGCCATGGAATCCTCTTCCAGTTTGGCACTCACCGCACGGCAGGTGCGAAGCTGCGTACGGGAGAGCAGGGCATTTTCCAGCCGGTTGGTCCAGTCTGCGCGGAATTGACCGGCAAGTGCTGCCAGGGCATTTGCCAGCACACCATCCCGGCTCTGCTCTGCTGCCTCCACGCCCCGCTTCCCGATTTCCGCATTCTGCTTTGCTCTTATCTCTTCCAGGAAACCTGCACTCTGCAGCTTTTTCATCTGCTCCATACGCAGACTCATCATCTCTTCCATATAAATAAGATTTCGGAACTTTTCATTTAATCCTGACAAAAGCAGGCTCACCACGCTGATGCGCTCATCAAAGGACGCCCGCTGCAGCTTGTCCACCGCAGCCTCGGAAATATGACCCGCAAGCACCTGCTCCACCTGGTAATCGTCCTGGTATTTGTAATACAGCTCCAGATAATTTGCAAAGTCCTTCGCAATCTTTGGAAACTGCAGATATTCTCCCGCCAGTTCCCGGTCCATCTTGCGGCCCTGCTTTTCGTAGATCCAGATCAGCTCGGACAGATCTTCCCAGCCACGCGGCGTCACAAAGCGCTTGCCGTCCACCGTTGTCTCGATCTGACAGAAATTCTGCGGCCGCACGCTCAGATAAGAAAGGATCGCCGGATGCACCCCGGCTGTCTTTGCATACTCTTTCCAGACGTTCAGATCCGGCTCCACATCGATGCGACGGATCCGGTCCATGGTGACAATATCGAACTCGCGCACTGACTTGTTATATTCCGGCGGGTTTCCTGCTGCCACAATGATCCAGCCCTCCGGAATCTTATGGTTTCCAAACGACTTGCCCTGCAGAAACTGCAGCATAGTCGGTGCCAATGTTTCCGACACACAGTTGATTTCATCGATAAACAAAATGCCCTCCGGCATACCGCTCCGTTCCATGCGCTCGTAGACCGATGCCACGATCTCACTCATCGTGTACTCGGTAACGGCATACTCCTTTCCGCCGTACTGTTTATGCTCGATAAAGGGCAGTCCAACCGCACTCTGCCGGGTATGATGGGTGATGGTGTAAGCCACCAGACCGATCTGACATTCCTGCGCCACCTGCTCCATAATCTGGGTCTTGCCGATTCCCGGCGGTCCGATCAGAAGCATCGGGCGCTGGCGGATGGAGGGAATCTCGTAAGCCCCAAACTCATCCTTTGCCAGATACGCGGCCACAGTGTCTTTGATTTCCTGTTTTGCCCGCTTAATGTTCATGATTCCTGTTCTTCCTTTCCAATGTAATTCTATCGTAACTGTTCCGTACCTTCACAGTTACGTTCCGTCCGTCATGTTCGCTGCCCGTGACATCGTTCTCCAGAAGCTGCTTCTAAATCGGACCGACCTTCGCTGCCTTACTGCCAGAAGATTGTCCGCCGCTGTTCTCCAGCAGCTGCTCCGGCTCCAGGATCAGTTTCATGGCCCAGGCCGGGACAGAAATATCGGTATACTGATCCTTCAAAAAGACGAAGGCGGTATCATACACCGGCCGCTTTACCGGGTAGATCCCCTCTCCGTCTGTAAAATACAGCAGTCCCTTCAGGCGGTGAAAAGCCCCCTGACGGATCAGCCCATTCACATACTCGAATGCCGGACGGAAATCTGTGCCGCCCTGCCCGATGATGGTAAAATCCCGCATGTAGGCTTCCATCTCTTCCTGATTCGTAATGAGACGGTCCTGCTGCACCTGTTCATCGCACTGGATGATGTGGATGTTGGTCTTCTTAAAATAACTGTCCGACTGACAAAGCACGTCGTAGGTTTCCTCCAGAAAACACCGCACCAGATCCCCGGAACAGGACATGGAGGTGTCGATCACCACAACAAAATCCTCGATCCGGCTGACTTCTTTGGATTCCAGCGGCTCGATGAGCGGCATATTGCCATACAGCGAAAGCCCATAGGTATAAAAGATCGCATCAAAGGAATCTGGGTCGACCTGCATCTCCTCCCGCAGCACCGAAAAGCGCTGCAGAAAGTGACGGTAATCATACCGTTCCCGGTTCTCCACCTGGATCTGCTCCAGTATGCTTTTATTTTCCTCATCCTGCTGGTTTCCCATGGTTTCCATCTCGGTCTGCACCTTTTCCCGGTTATTGCTCCACTGCGTCTGGCGCACCATGGGAGTCTTCGGGGAATCCTCCGGGAGATCCCAGAAACTGTGGTCATCCACCAGAAACTCCGCCGCCAGACGCTCCAGCCTCCTCGGCTCCAGCTGCTCTTCCTTCAGCACGCGATACACGCCCTCTGCATTCAGCACAGTAAGCTTCGCATGCAGCCGTCCGTACCAGTCCCGGCGAAACGGCGTCGGTGCCACACGAATGCATTTTACATACATGTCGTCCAACATGGATTCCACCGCAATATCGCAGGCCAGGTTCCAAAGTTCCGGTTCCCGTTTGCCGCGCGTGTCCATATGGCAGAACAGGCAGTGCAGCACCATGTGCAGATATGCCCGGTTCACATGCACGCGTCCCCTCTGGTACAGATCGCAGACGTAATCTGGATGATAGTAGATCACAAATCCATCTGTCCCCACACCACGGCAGCCCGGGTCTGCCTCAAAGCCAAGCGAACTTAACGAAAGGTCCAGATACCGCATATTCAGGTACAGCTCGTTCCTGGCATTCCGAAAAATCCGGGTACAAAGTTCCACCATATTCAGTTCTTCCAGCTGTCTGTGCCTGGTTGGATCGATCATAGTTTATGATTTCCCCTTTCTTCTGTTTCAAAATTCAAACCGGCGTTTCCGCTTTGGCGGCTGCGATTTCATGAGATTTTCCATGTCATCAGTTAAATTCTGCGTCGTTTCAGCATCCTGCACTGCACCTGCAGACTGCATCGAATCTGCAGCCCGAAGCTGATGCCGCCGTTCCATAAGCCAGCTCACCATTTCCGTATCGCCGGATTCCTGAGCTATCTGAATAAATGTGGAAAGCTGGGCAGAGAAATTCTGAAGCGGCTGATTTTGTTCCGTATTCCGGAGTTGTTCTGCCGCAAGTTCTGGCTGCCGGGTTTCGCATTGATCCTTCCTTGGCATAAGCACCTCTTCTACCAGCCACGGCAGTTTTCCTGGTTCCAGATTGCTCACGTGGTTCTTCTTCATGTTATCTGCCTGAATCAAAAGCCGTCCGGCCATCTCCCAGTGCTCCCGGATATAAGTCTGGTACTGTTCCCAGAATTTCTCCGATAATTCTTTGGGATAGAGCAGCCTTCCCAATGCCAGCTCTGTGACCAGTTCTTCTTTTTCCTGCACCTGCACATGTGGAAAAAGCTCATCGTAGCCCCGGTACTGGAACACCCGCCCGGCAAAACAGTACCGGTAACGGTGCCCACAGCCATGCGTCTCGATGCAGACAATGCGGGCTGGTGTATTCTCAACCGAATCCTCGAAATACTCTGGAAAGATCAGTCTTGCCTCGTATTCTTCCGGCAGTTTCTCCGAAGACAGATCCAAGTTTTGCTGTTCTCTTTCCTGCTGTTTTGTTTCTCCCGGTTTTAAGATTTCCTGCCCTGCTTCCTTTCGCCCCGCCTGCCGCAGCGGCTGAATCATTGCTGTACACGGGTAGGAATTTTCTGAACTGAA
>ERZ791879.1061-NODE-1061-length-14600-cov-8.433207_pt1 | contig 14600 bp, 15 predicted proteins | sample MGYA00510162_ERZ791879 | MGnify/ENA primary metagenome ERZ791879 (study PRJEB30046, sample SAMN00792113) | human gut metagenome | study: EMG produced TPA metagenomics assembly of the A metagenome-wide association study of gut microbiota in type 2... | reverse complement strand
TAAATACTATTACTAGAATTAATTTATATAAGGAGTAGATTAATGAAAAGAAAATTATTATTAATATTGTCTTTAATTGTAATATCTATAAGCATTTTATTAGTTTATGTAGATAAAATAAATTTAGATGATAAAGAGATATATAGATATATTAATAAATTAAATAAAGAATATAATGAAAATTATGATGAAATATTAAATTTTTTAAATAAAAAAATTGATAGTAATTTATCTGAAAGGGAAAGAGTAAAAGAATATCTAGCAAGGATTAATTTTTTATATAAGTCTAATAAATTTGATGAATTATTAGATACTGCAATAAAAAGTGAAAAATTTTTAATAGATCAGCAGGAGTGGGCATTTGCTGGAAGTATAGAATGTTTAATAGCTCAGTTATATTTACAAAGAGGAGAATATGAGTGGGCATATATATATAGTAATAAATCAAATATTATATTAATGGATTTATATGATAAGAATAAACTTGATGATATCTATATTTCTCAGTTGATTCAAGTAAAAAGTATTAAAGCTGTAACAGAACAAGAATTTAATATGAGTGAAGAGGCGGATATTTCTTTTAAAGAGATACAAGATATATTAGAAAATTATGATGTTGAAATATCATCATATACATATGGCAATATAGCAGAGTATTATAAGGGGGAAAAATTATTTGATAAAGTTGGAGAATATGTACAAAAAGCATATGAGAGAATTGAATTAGAAGATTGTAATAATTATATGTTAGATATAAAACTTAATATACTTCTAGCGTATAATTATTATAAAAATAATGAGTATGAAAAGGCTTTGAATTTACTAAATAATATATATGTTGAAAAAGAAAGTTTATATACAGCTGATAAATTTATTGTAATAGGAGAAATATTAAATCAGCAAAATAATAGAGATGGTGCTATTGAAAATTTTGAATATGCTTATAATATTTTATTAGATAAAAATATATCACGTAAAATTTTATATGTAATAGATAGACTATTACAGTTAAATAAAGATATAGGAAATAAAGAAGGAGAAGAATATTGGTTAGATAAACTTAAATTTTTATCTATACAACTAATAAGAGAAAATCCTAATTATCATCTTATTAATAAAGTAAATGAAATTAATTTAAATAAAATAAGTAGTGATTTAGCGATAGCTAGATTAAATCAACAAATATATATATATTTATCTATTATTTTAGTTATTTCTATATTCATTTTAATTATAATAGTAATGTTTAGGTTAAAAGAAAAGGAATTACATAAGAGAGTATTACAAAAAAATATAGATGTATTAAATAAGCATCTTCAATATAAGTTAAAATATTATAAAAGTGAAAAGAAGCGTGAAGATGAAATTAAAAGATATATTCATGATAGAAGTAATCATATGAGAATTCTTATAGGACTTATTGAAAAAGGTGAAAATAAAAGAGCTATTGATTATATGAGTAAGTTAACTGATACATATAAAAATATGCAAAATACTAGTGTAACTAAAAATAAAGTAATAGATTCTATATTAAGTAATTTAATAGAAGAGTGTAAGCAAAAGAATATAAAGTTAGATTTAGATATAAAGCTTCCAGAAGAGATTCAAATTACTGATATTGATTTATGTATTATATTTTCAAATCTTATTGATAATGCAATAGAAGCTTGTGAAAAATTAAATAATTCTTCTCAAAAATTTATAAATCTAAAGAGTAATATTTCTGGAAATTATATGTATGTAGCTATTGAAAATTCTTGCGATGGGAAAATAAGTAAAAATGGGGTTGGATTTACAACTTGGAAAAAGAATAAAAAGTTTCATGGAGTTGGATTGGAGAATGTTAGAATTACAGTAAATAAGTATAACGGGATGTTAAAGTATGATTATAATGAATCTATATTTAAAGTTTCCGTATTATTGAATATTAAATAGATGGCGTAGAGAAGTAATTTGATTTAGATTATTAAAAATTAAGAGTTTTAGAAAGGGAATATATATGAAATCTAAATTTTCTATTGGAGAAGTGGCTAAAATACATAATATCACAGTAGAAACCTTAAGACATTATGATAGAGTGGGGTTATTAAGGCCTTCATATATAAATAGTAGTACAGGATATAGATATTATAGTGCTAAGGATTTTATAATATTAGATTTAATTAAACAATGTAAGGCTATGGGACTCTCTTTAGATGAGATAAAGAGTATAATAGAAAATTATACTTCACCGGAATCAGTTTTACATGTTATAAGAAAGCAAAAGATAATTATAGATGAAAAAATAAAAGAATTAGATAAGATAAAAGATAATATTACATTTCTAGAGGAGCGTATAAAGGTTTCATTAGATGAAGGATTAAACAAAGTATTTATAAAGTTTTATGATGATAGAAGCTTTATTAAGTATAATAATACAAATAGATTTACAGAAGAATTTGAGGTAAACTTAAGTAAGATTTTGGCGGAAGTTGAAAAAAAACATACTTATTTTAATAAGGAGCTAGGATTTGTTATTTCATACAAGAATCTTAAAGAACATAATAAAGTAACATATAGAAATACAATGATAAATTTTACTAGAAGAATGGATATTTCAGAGTATGATAAAATTATCTTACCAAGAGGAAGATATTTAACATTAAATTTTGATGATGACTATAATGATACAAGAAAATATTACGATATTATTATGGATTATATAGAAGAGAATAATATTGAAATATTAGGAGATTTTTATGAAATATATATAATAACTAGAGTTAGTAGTAATGGAATGGAAAAGTCATTAGGAAAAATACAAATACTTATTAAGTAAGCTATATTGTATAAATTTTGGGTATAAATTTATAAATAAGGGTATTTACTTGTATATATTTATATTGAAAAATAAATTTTCAAGGAGGTATATACAATATGGCGAAATGGTTAATAGATCCTGGTCATGGAGGGGTAGATTCAGGAGCTAGCTATAAAGGAAGAAGAGAATGTGATGATGTCCTTAAGTTATCTTTAAGAGTTGGTGAATTATTAAAAAATAATAATGAAAATGTTTATTATACAAGGTCTATAGATACTACTATAAGTTTAGCTGAGAGAAGCAATAAAGAAAATAATGGGAATTATGACTATTTTATAAGTATTCATAGAAATGCATATCAACCAGAAATTGCAAAGGGATTTGAAATACATGTATATGCTAATGGAGGTGTAGCGGAGCAATTAGCTAATAAAGTTAATTCTGAAGTAGTTAAAAATGGGTTTGTTAATAGAGGAATAAAGATTTCTAATTTTCATGTTTTAAGAGAAACTAAATCTCCTGCAATATTAGTAGAAGTTGGATTTATAGATAATACTTCAGATAACAATATATTTGATTCTAAATTTGAACAAATAGCACAATCAATTGTTAAAGGATGTTTATTACAAATAGGGAAAAGCATAAGTATTAATAGTAATAGTTTAAATAATAATGAAGTATACTATAGGTGTGTAGCAGGAAGTTTTAAAGAAAAAAGAAATGCAGAAGTTAGAAAAGATGAATTAATAAGTAAAGGCTATAAAGATACGTTTATAGAAGTTTATAAAGTGAAATAGAATTATAGAGAGCTATATCAAAATTTTTTATTAAATTTGATATAGCTTTTTTTATGTTAATAAAATTTAAAATATAGTTAAAAATAAATGTAGTAACTAATTGAAAGTAGAGGAAATTAATATGAAGAAAAAACAAGAAATTATAAGTTGGATAAGTTTTATTTTGTTTTTTAGTATAACAAAAATTAATTTTGATTTTTATATACTAGAGCCTACAGCATATTATAATGATTATTCTAATAAAACTAGTCCAAAACAATATGAAATAGTACCAAATAATGATTTAAATAATAATAATGATATCAATAAAATAGATGATTTTCATTATTATTTTGATGATTATGACTACTATGATAATTATAAAGATTTCCAATATTATGATAAAAAAGATGATTATTATGAACATCATTATTATGAAAGAGGTGAATAATTATGCAAAAAAAGGTTATGTTTATTAAAGGATGAATAATCTGAAAATAAGTATATATAATAAAGTGAGTTTAAAAGGGGAGAATTATTAATATTTTGTTAATGAAAACGATAATAAATTATATAAATTATACAAAAAAGAGTTGTTGGTATAATTTTTTTGTAGACAAATGCAGAAAAAAAAGGTATAAATATAATATAGACGTATAATGGAGGGAACAAAAATGGTACTAATAGGAATATTAATGGTAATAGTAGGGTTTGCATTAAAGTTAGATAGTATAGCCGTAATAATAATATCAGCGCTTACTACAGGATTTGCAGCTCATATGGATATTACTGAAATATTATCAATTCTTGGGCAAACATTTGTTAATCAAAGATTAATAACAATTTTTATATTAACATTACCTGTAATAGGTATATCAGAAAGATATGGATTAAAAGAAAAAGCAGTTTCACTTATTAAGAAAGTAAAAAATCTTTCAACAGGAAAACTGTTAACACTTTATTGTTTAATAAGACAAATTGCTGGAGCTATGTCATTAAGAATAAGTGGACATCCTCAATTTGTTAGACCTTTAATAAATCCAATGGCACAAGGTGCTGCAATAAGTAAATATGGAAAGCTTGATGAAAAAACAGAAGCTAAAATAAAAGCAGCAGCAGCTTCTATGGATAACTATGGTAATTTCTATGGTCAAAATCTTTTCTTAGCAAGTTCAGGAGTTTTATTAATTGCTAATACTTTAAGTGATTTAGGATATGCAACAACAGGATTAGATATTGCAAAAGCATCAATTCCTGTAGCAGTAATTGCCTTTTTATTAGTTTTAGTTCAAAATATATTACTGGACAAGCAATTAGAAAGACAATTTGGGAAGAAAAAATAAATAGTTACAAAGGAGAAGAGACATATGGATTTTACAGCAATTTCTAATATGTTATTAGAAATATTCTACATAATAATTGGAATTATGATGTTAAATACAGCTGTATTAACATTAAGAGATAAAAATCATAAAGCTAAAATTGGAACAGCTATCTTTTGGGCATTACTTGGAATAATATTTGTATTTGGACCATATATACCATCAGTAGTGGTTGGAGCAATGTTAGTTGTTATAGCAGTACTTACTTTAACTAAGCAAGTTAAACCAGGAACTGTTAAGGCTTTAGATGAGAAGTTCGGAGAAGAACAAGCAGAAAAATTAGGACTTAAGGTATTTATACCATCATTAGTTATAGCTTTAGTTGCATTAGGAATTGCACAGTTTACACCAATTTCAGGAACAGCAGCTATAGGTGTTGCAGCAGTAATAGCAGTGATAGTTACATTTATTATTACTAAGGCAAAACCAAGAGTTTTAGTTGAAGAATCAGATAGAATGCTTCAATCAGTAGGAGCAGTAAGTATATTACCTCAATTATTAGCGGCACTTGGTGCTTTATTTACAGCAGCAGGAGTTGGTGATGTAATTTCTTCAGGGATATCAAGTGTATTACCACAAGGAAATATATTTATAGGAGTTAGTGCTTACTGTATAGGTATGGCAGTATTTACAATGATAATGGGAAATGCTTTTGCAGCATTCTCAGTAATAACAGTTGGTATAGGTATACCATTTGTATTCGCACAAGGGGCTAATGTTGCTATAGCAGGAGCTTTAGCATTAACAGCAGGTTATTGTGGTACTTTATTAACACCAATGGCAGCTAACTTTAATATTATGCCAGCTGCTTTACTTGAAATTGAAGATAAAAACTCAATAATCAAGCATCAAGCACCTGTAGCTTTAATTTTATTAGCTATTCATATTGTGTTAATGTACTTCTTAGCATTTTAATTTAATATGTTATAATATATATGAGATATTATCTAAATCATTTATGAGATAGATAATATCTCATAATTCATAAGCAAATAAAAGATTAAATTTTACTAAAGTATGAAAAAGTAACGAAGGAGAAGATAAATATGAAAGTATTAATAACAGGATTTGATCCATTTGGAGGAGAGCCAATAAATCCAGCTTTAGAGGCAGTTAAATTATTACCTGATACTATTTCAGGAGCTGAAATAATTAAGCTTGAAATTCCTACAGTATTTAGAAAATCTTTAGCAAAGATTGAGGAAGCAATAGAACTTCACAATCCAGATATAGTTATTTCTATTGGTCAAGCTGGAGGCAGATTTGGTATAACACCAGAAAGAGTTGCAATAAATATAGATGATGCAAGAATTGAAGATAATGAAGGAAATCAACCATTAGATATTACTATATATGAAGATGGTGAGGCAGCATATTTTTCAAATCTACCAATAAAGGCAATGGTTAATGAAATGAAAAATAATGGAATTCCTGCATCAGTATCTAATACAGCAGGAACTTTTGTATGTAACCATGTGATGTATGGAGTATTATATTTAGTAGACAAGAAGTATCCTAATATTAGGGCTGGATTCATACATGTTCCATATATTCCATCACAAGTAGTTGATAAACCAGAAAAACCATCTATGAGCACAATTGATATTTCAAAGGGATTAGAATTAGCAATAAAAGCAGCAGTAGAAAATTCAGAGGATATTAAGGCTGTTGGTGGAGCTATTTGTTAAAATGTTAGAACCAAGAGAACAAAAGAAAATCTTTGTTTATGGTAGTTTGAGAACTGGATTCTTTAACTATAATAAATATTTATTAGGAAAAATATCAAATGCTCAAGAGGGAAAAGTAAAAGGAAAGTTATATCATATGCCACATAAGGGATATCCGGCATTAATTGAAGGTGATGATGTGGTAATAGGTGAAGTAATGACTTTAAATGACTTTGAAAGTGTAATGATTCCAATGGATAAAATGGAAAATTACTATGGGGTAAATGATAATAGGAATGAGTATAATAGGATAATAATGGATGTTGAGCTTTCAGATGGAACTAAGGAAAGCTGTTATGTTTATTATTATGCTATGAATGATAAAGAGGTTTTTGAAAAGAACAGCATTTACATAAGCAACGGTGATTGGAAAGACTATATGTTAGAATAATCGCTGTAAATAAATGGGTCTGCCTCCGGGGTTAATCCATATATTGGATTTGCCCCGGAGGCAGTTTTTTAATATTTGACAAAGATAAATATTAGGAATAAACTTATGATAAATAAATATAAAAAGATACATAAAATGAGGTGAAGTAAATGGGAAACTGCAGTACATGTCCAAGTCATGGATCATGTGGAAAAGATGAAACACAGTGTGGAATTGAAAATAATCCAGAAAATAAAATAAAAAATATAATCGCTGTAATGAGTGGTAAAGGTGGAGTAGGAAAATCTACAATGTCTGTTATGATGGCTAGACAATTAGCTCAAAGAGGATATAGAGTAGGGATTTTAGATGCTGATATAACTGGACCTAGTATACCAAGATTACTTCATATAGAAGAGGAAAGAGCAAGAGGAACAGAAACTCTTATTTTTCCTGTAGAAAGTAGTGAAGGAATTAAAGTAATGTCTTTAAATCTTGTTGTAGAAAAAGAAGATGAAGCTGTTATTTGGAGAGGGCCAGCTATAGTTAGTGTTGTGAAACAATTCTGGACTGGAGTATATTGGGGAGAATTAGACTACTTAATAATAGATATGCCACCAGGAACAGGTGATGTTCCATTAACAGTAATGCAAACTATACCTATAAAAGGTGTAGTGATGGTTTCTATTCCTCAAGATATGATCTCTATGATAGTTTCTAAATCCATAAATATGGCTAGAAAAATGAACATAGATATATTTGGTGTAATAGAAAATATGAGTTATATTAAATGTCCAGATTGTGATAAGACTATTAAATTATTTAACGGAGAAAATACTGAAAAGTTCTTAAAAGATATGAATGTAGAGCTATTAGGGGAATTACCTATGCATAGAGCTATAACTAACTATGGATCTATAGAATTAATTGAAGAAGAGGAAGAAGTAGCTGAATTATTTGATCCTATAGTTGAGAAAATAATAGAAAAATCAAAGAAAAAGTTAATATTATAATTTAAATAAATTCTTATTTATAATGTTTAATATAAATAAGAAATATATGACATTATAATTAATATCAATGAGTAGAAAATTATCCACGATTAAACTAAGGAAATCGTGGATAATTTTCGTTAGAATAGTATTTTATAATAATATCAAATTTTAAAGAAAAATAGTGAAATAAAAAGCAATTATGAAATACTAAGTATATTGAAGAAGAATAGAAAAAATAGAGATTGTAAGTACAATTTAAAGAAGGATATAGAATTAATCCATAGAAGTGAAAAAAAATTCAAAATAAATTGTAATAAATATACATAAATGTATTGACAATCCTATAATCAATTAGTTACAATAATATTGTAATAATTCAAAAAAATAAAAATAAAACAAAAGAGAGTTATTTTTAAAAGGGAATTGAAGTATTTGGGTGTCTACATAAGCTTATGCTTTTGTAATATATTTATATGGATTTATGGAGGGATATTATGATCAAGATGAAAACGTTTAAGAAGTTAATGGGACTTTTGTTAGCCACATCATTAACTACGGGTTTAATGGTTGGGTGTGGATCTAATAAAAGTACAGGGGATTCAGGAGAAACAAATGAATCTGAAGAAGCTACATCAGATTCATCCGAAGAGGAGCCAACAGTAGTAACTGTAGGGGATGAAAATGGTACTGAGTTTGAAATGTGGACATTCGTTGAATTACATGCTCAATTCTATCAAGAAATGGTTAAAGAATGGAATGAGCAAAATCCGGATAAAACAATTAATTTAAAAATGACAGTTTTACCTTTTGGAGATATGCATACTAAATTACAATCTTCATTATTAGCAGGAAAGGGTGCCCCAGATTTATGTGATATAGAAGTTGGACAATTCCCTAATTTCTTAAAAGGTGTGCCACAATTAGAAACATTAAATGATGTTGTTGAACCTTATAAAGATTCAATAGTTGAATCAAGACTTAATCTTTATAGTAAAGATGGAGATATATATGGATTACCAACACACGTTGGTGCAACAGTTGCATTCTATAATACTGAATTATTAGAAGCTGCAGGAATTGATTATACTACAATAAAAACTTGGGATGATTTTAAAGAAGCTGGTAGTAAGTATTATGAAGCTACAGGGAAATATTTAGGAACTGCAGATACAGGTACATTATGGACTGAATCATTAATGTTATCAGAACTTGGAAGTGATTATATAGATAAAGATGGTAATCCAATACTTAATAGTGATGAAATGAAAAAAGTATTATCAACATTAAAAGACCTTCAAGATAGCAATGCAATTGCTACAATTGCAGGTGGACAACCAGATATGGAAGAAGCTTTTGGTGAATATAACAATGGAAATTATGCTTGTGCTATTATGCCAATGTGGTTTATGTCAAGATTTATAAACTATATGCCAGAGTTATCAGGTAAAATTGCTATAGCTCCAGCTCCTGTTTTTGAAGAAGGTCAAGATCGTTCTGTTGGTGGAGGCGGTACTGGTACTGTTGTAACTAAAGAGTGTGAAAATGCAGATTTAGCTAAAGAGTTCTTAGCATTTGCTAAGCTTTCAGAAGAAGGTAATATAAAGGTTTGGGAAATACTGGGATTTGATCCGGTTAACACAACTGTTTGGGATAATGAAGAAGTTACTCATAATCCTGAAAATCAATATGTTAAGTATTTCAAAAACAATCCATTTGATGTATTAAATGAAATAAAAGATGAAATTGGATTATGTAAAGTTGTTGAAAATACACCATCTGTAAATGAAGTTTTATGTACAACTACTTTGAATAGTATATTTGAAGATGGTGGAGATGTAAATGAAGAATTAGATTATGCACAAGAAGAAGTAGAAAATGCTATTCAATAAATAAAATTATATAAGTGCAGAGTTCATCATTCTAGATGAACTTTGCATAATTTATACGAGGGGAGTAAAGCAATGGTAAAAAGATTTATATATAATAAAAAGGTCGCACCATATGTATTTATATTACCATTTATACTTACATTTTTGATATTCTTTATATCACCAATGGCAAGAACAGTAGTAATGAGTTTTCAATCAGTATTGCCAGGTATAACTGAGTGGATAGGATTTGATAACTATACTAAATTATTAGGTGATAAAGTATTCTTTAAAGCTGTTATGAACAGTATGAAATATATGATTTGGACTTTAATACTACTTATCCCAATTCCTATGTTACTAGCAACAGTTTTAAATAGTAAATTTGCTAAAGGGAGAGAATTTTTTAAATCTGCATTATATTTACCAGCATTAACATCAGTAGTTGTTGCAGGTACAATATTTAGATTAGCATTTAGTGAATTAGATGGTGCAGTAATGAACTCTATTATAGGTTTCTTTGGAATGGAGCCTATAAAATGGTTAAAAAGTGCAGGAACAGGTTTCTTTGCATTATTACTTTTAGCGTGTTGGAGATGGACAGGAGTTAATATGTTATATTTTCTATCAGGTCTTAAGAACATACCAGATGAATTATATGAATCAGCAGATATAGATGGTGCAAATGCAGTACAAAAATTTATTTATATAACTGTACCTCAATTAAAACCAACAATAGTATATGTATTAACTATTTCAATATATGCAGGATTAGCGATGTTTACAGAGAGTTATATGATTTGGGGAGGAAATGCTTCACCTAAGAACATAGGTCTTACAATTGTAGGATACTTATATAGACAAGGTATTGAAAAGAATGCAATGGGATATGCATCTGCAGTTGGTATTATATTATTCATAATAGCAATGACTATTAATATGATTCAATTAAAATTAAATGGAACATTTTCAAAGGAGGAGTAGGTAATGGCTGATTTAAATGTATCAACAAATATAGAAAAAACAATAAAAAAGAAAGCTGTTAGAAATAAAAAGCGTTTGGCATTACAAGTATTAGTTTTTACTTTATTCCTTATTTTATCTTGTATTATAATTATACCTTTTTATATATTAGTTATTTCATCGTTTAAACCAGGTAATGATTTAATACGTTACGGAATAAATTTAAAAATTGAATTAGATAAAATGTCACTAGATAATTTTATATTTTTATTTACTGGAAATCATCAATATTTTACATGGTTCTTTAATAGTTTATTTTTAACAGCTTTGTCTGTAATAATAACTTTATTTGTATGTGCAGCAGTTGGATATGGGTTTTCAATGTATGATTTTAAGTTTAAAAATTTCTTGTTTATTTGCGTATTATTTGTTATGATGGTTCCTTTTGAAATATTAATGGTACCTATGTATAGTCAGATAATAGATATGGGATTAATAGATACTTATACAGGAATTATACTGCCCGGAATAACTAGTGCTTCTACTATATTCTTCTTTAGACAATATTTAACAGGTATACCAAGAGATTTAATTAATGCAGGAAGAATTGATGGTGCATCAGAATATGGTATTTTCTTTAGAATAATAATTCCAATTATGAAGCCAGCCTTTGCAGCAATGGCAATTTTAAATACAATGGGTGCATGGAATAACTTATTATGGCCTTTACTAGTTTTAAAGAGTGATACTAAATTTACTTTACCAATAGGATTAAATACATTATTAACTCCTTATGGAAATAATTATGATTTATTAATAGTAGGATCATTTTTCTCAGTAATTCCAGTTTTAATAATTTTCTTATGCTTCCAAAAGTACTTTATTGATGGTATGACAGCAGGAGCTGTTAAAGGATAAAGAATAAAAAAATACAAATACAATGGAATAGAATTACAAGTAGCAATATCATCGTAAAAACATGGTACAATATATTTTACAGATGCTAATGATGTAGAATCAATTTCTTAAGATAATTAAGAAATTGATACTATATTTATAGTAAATAAAAATTTAAATGATGATATTAGTTTCAACATTAAGCAAAATTTCTTGCAATGTAATTAGGTTAGAGAAAAGTATATAAGGTATATTAATATATTCGTTAAGTATCTTAAATTTTCAATTATTAGTGTACTATAGTAGTTTTTTTAATCGCTTTATAATTTACTTGCAGATTAATATTATCAAAAATTAAAAAGTGGTATTTACAAGAAGGAGTGTCGCAGAATGTTAAAAGAGATAGAACTAAGTTATAGTGATAAAAATGAGATGCTTAGCGTTATAAAAGCATTAGCAAATGAAGCAAGAATAAATATTTTGCAGCTATTAGATAGAGGGTGCTTAAATGTAAATGAAATTGCTGAAGCTTTAGATTTACCAGTATCAACAACAGCATTAAATATAAAGATTTTAGAAGAGGCTGGATTAGTGCTTACAGAGTTACAACCAGGAATTAGAGGTTCTATGAAGGTAAGTAGTAAGGCTTGTAGCAATATTATTATTAATTTAAATGATAGTATAAATACTTTATCAGAAAACTGTGTTTATATAAATATGCCTATTGGGAATTACAGTGATTGTTGTATATTACCATCTTGCGGGTTGGTTAGTGAAAAGGGTAGCATAGGACGATTTGATAAGCCAAGTAGTTTCTATTATCCAGAAAAGGTTAATGCCCAATTATTATGGTTTTATAATGGATATATAGAATATAAATTTCCATATGAAGAATTAAAAAATAAAGACATAAATATGTTAGAAATCTCAATAGAAATGTGTTCAGAAGCTCCACATTATAAAAATGATTGGCCATCAGATATAACTATGTGGATAAACGATATAGAAGTTGGAACATGGACTAGTCCTGGTGATTTTGGTGGTAGGCGTGGTAGAAATAATCCACAATGGTGGCCAGATACAATAAATCAATATGGCTTATTAAAATACTGGAGAATTAAAGAAAATGGGACTTATATTAATGATGTAAAGTTATCAGATAAAAAGATAAGTGATTTTAATATTACAAATAATGATTTTATAAGTGTTAAAATCGGTATAAAAGAAAACGCAAAAAATATAGGTGGAATAAGTATATTTGGAAAATCTTTTGGAGATTATCCACAAGATATAATAATGAAAATAGAGTATGCAAAAAAATAATAAAAAGATATTATAAATTTGGTATTAAATATGGGGGAGAGTTATGACAGTTAAAGAATTAGTAAAACCTATTATATTACAAAGAGCAGATCCATGGATATATAAGCATACAGATGGATATTATTACTTCTCAGCTTCGGTACCTGAATATGATAGGATTGAAATAAGAAGAGCAAAAACAATAAATGGATTATCAGAAGCAGATGGGGTAACTATTTGGAGGAAACATGAAGAGGGTATGTTGAGTGCAAATATATGGGCACCTGAAATTCATTATATTGATGGTAAATGGTATGTATATTTTGCAGCAGCTAGAACTACAGAAACTAATGAAGGATTATTTGATCATAGAATGTTTGTATTAGAGAATGAAAGTGAAAATCCATTAGAAGGAAAGTGGATTGAAAAGGGACAATTAAAAACTAATTGGGAATCTTTCGCATTAGATTCAACTACATTTGAGCATAATGGAGTTAGATACCTAGTTTGGGCTCAAAAAGATCCAAATATATATGGAAATTCAAACTTATATATTGCAAAGATGAAGAATCCTTGGACAATAGAAGGTGAGCAGGTAATGATTGCAGAGCCAGAATATGATTGGGAAAAGATTGGCTTCTTAGTTAATGAGGGACCGGCAGTCTTAAATAGAAATGGAAAGATATTTATTTCATATTCTGCAAGTGCTACTGATTATAATTATTGTATGGGAGTATTAATAGCTGATGAAAATAGTGATTTATTAAATAAAAATTCATGGCATAAGTCAGAAAAACCAGTTTTAAAAACAGATGAAGAAGGGGAAATATTTGGGCCAGGACATAGCTGCTTTACTGTATCAGAAGATGGTAAAAAGGATATATTAGTATATCATGCAAGGAATTATAAAGAGATAGTAGGAGATCCACTATACGATCCAAATAGACATACATTTGTTAAAGAATTAGCTTATGATGATAAAGGAAATATAATATTTGATTTGAAATAAATTTATTTATGATGACTCTAAAATATTTTTTATTATTAAAATATTTTAGAGTCAAGTTTTTTACCAATATTATAAAGCGGTTTTATGATTTTTTTCACTATTCTTAATTTCACGTTCTAAAACAAAGGTCATTAAGGCTCTTATTAGAAATAAGGCGCCTAAAATTATTAATTCATCAAGACTTTTTACTAAAACAGTTTTTAGTATTTCAGCAGCAAGTTTAAATTCAAGTGCAGTAATCATAGAGTTTGCAAATTGATATTTTAATGAATAGCCTTCTTTACCAAATTTAGATTTTACATAATGATAAAATGCTGTAAATGCGCCTACTGTTAATACAATTACTCCCATTAATTCAAATATGTGAATTAATATTGGAAGTAATATATCAAAAATATGTTCTAACATAATATATCCCCCTTAATTTATAAATACATATGTATAATACAGATATAATATAAATTAAGGGGGCCAAAATTTCAAGTTTAGTAAATTCAATTATTATTATTAT
>ERZ791879.1054-NODE-1054-length-14655-cov-30.215890_pt1 | contig 14655 bp, 10 predicted proteins | sample MGYA00510162_ERZ791879 | MGnify/ENA primary metagenome ERZ791879 (study PRJEB30046, sample SAMN00792113) | human gut metagenome | study: EMG produced TPA metagenomics assembly of the A metagenome-wide association study of gut microbiota in type 2... | reverse complement strand
TAACAATTTAAAAAATTTCAAAATTCTCTTGACTGTTTATAGTTTGTCACCTCATTTTACTTTGCCATAACATCTGCATGTACCGTACACCCATATTTATATATTTTTGTTGTAGATATATACTCCAAAAATAAAATGCTGTTATTCCCTACCACAGTTTGCTGTTTAACACTTTACTTGACAAATTCAATGTTTATTTAATAAAATATAATTTTTTTTAACATATTCTTTGCATTCATTAATTGTTTTCCTTCTGCTTTCTATAAAATCCTCAATCCAATCTTCTATTTCCGCCACATCAATATTATCACAATCAAAGTCAATTTTATTTTTAACTATTACATTAGCTAAGGAGTTATTCAAGTTTTCATCCTTTTTATCATACTCTAAATCATCAAATGGTATTTTTACTTCTATTTTATTTTCATTATTTTTTTTGAAATAATTATCTTCGTATTTCTGTAATAGAATTTTTTAATTTCAACCATTCCACTCTTTACCATATTAATATTCTCTTTTAATCTATTTTTATCTTTTTCAATATTTAAAGGGCACCTGTAAAAGTATATTAATAGTTCAAAAACTACAATTATAAAACTCTCAATTATAAATAATATCATTTCTGATATTTTAATTACTGGAATATTAGTCTTCTTTGTTATTACATAATAATAATAAATTGTAAAAGAAATAGGTCCTAATAATAAGGCAAAAATGTGTATACATGCGGTTTTTATTGTTATTTTCTTTCTCTTAACATTTTCTTCTGCTTTAATAAACTTCCTAGGTCTACTAAAAGTATCAAATCCCAGCCATAGTTGTATGGCAACCATTACCCACATAATTGACTGTAATAATAAAAAGTTATTATTAGATATTGATTTATTATCCTCCACTAAATAACATAATACTGCACAACTTAATGCTACAATTGTAAAATTCATTTTACAATGACATATGAAATCAGAATATATATAGTCTAAGTCTACACTTCTAATCAAAAGTAAACTAAAAAATCCTCCTAACAAAATGACTATTAATACTGCGCCTCCTTGTTCCAATAATATACACATAAAAATACCAAATTCCGAATCTGGTCTGTATTTTTCTAATGAATGCAAAATACTTATACATGCAAGCATACACAATAAAGAAAACCAGTAAACGCAAAAATCCACCTTTATCCAAGCAAATTCACTAATGTTATACTTAATCTTTTTTCTTGAATTAGCAAAAATAAAAAGCATTAACATTGGATATAAAAATAAAAATAATTTATAAAGCATATATATTGCACCTTCCTATTCTGTCAAGCCCAAATCTATTGATTTTACTGGCTTTGACGTATTTTATTTACCTCTAAAACAGAGCCGGTGGTGATGAATATCGTAGTATCTTGTACCGAATAGCTTAAATTTGGGTATCACTTTAAAAGCATCCATTCTGTTTGCTTTATAAAGGCTATTTTCCCTCTGCTAAACTATGATGATGAACCTTCCGTGTCTAATAGGATCGTGTCCCAACTTCCTTCGTCCCATCTATCCATACACCGAGTGCCAGCCAAGCTCCTAGACGTGGTCATGCCCCACGGAAAAAACCGATGCCGGCTACAGCTCTTGTTTTTATTTGATTAGTTACCGACCTGCCTTCGCTCATAACGGTACTGATTAATTCAGTGGACGCGATACCGCTTTTTACTCAGTTGGTCTTGATACGGATGCAGTTCTGTCTCAAACTCCTTCATTTACGGGTTTCCTATCCAGACCCCTGCCCAGCCTCTGGTCTGCCAGAAGCTCGGTAAGGCTCTGGAATTGTATTGCTTCTCATGTCTGCATAAATATCCTCTGGGAGATAAGGCATTCTATAGTTTCCATCTTTTACAAGGTTGGCAATTATTTTAGTATCTTTTCTGTCATCCTTGAGCCGGCTGTTATCTTCAATCTCTTTGCTCTGCTTTACAGCATATAGATTTACCTGAACAACGCTGATTCCATTTGAAACCATCCATGCAGCGATTGCAAACCAGTAGTGACCTGTTGGTTCAAGACCCAGCACTATCTGTTTTTTATCATTCTTTGCTACAAGTTTAAGCACCCATGCCTTTGCACTGGCAAAGCTTTCAGATGAATTACTGAATTCAAAAGCTCCTTTGCTGAGTTCTCTTCCTCTGGTGTCAATTGCTCTGATATAATGAATTTCACTGCCTATATCGCATCCAACAATAAGCATCTATTCAGAGATGAAAGAGAGTTTGTCATTCTTCTCAAATTTGCCTTTTGTTTCCAGCTCACGCCATGTTGAAGCCTTAAGTTCCTGTTCAATCACCTGTACTTTCTTTTTAATTTCATACTGTGATAAAATATTTATCACTGATTTCTTTGATAATGGTTGTACTTTTGCCTTTTTTGCTTTAATATTCATTTTAGATACCTCTTGTGTTTTTAGATTTCTTACCAACTGGCCAAGTCAGTAATAATCTAAATTTTCTTGAGGTATTCTTTTTGGTCAATCCCTTTTACTCTTTAAAGTATACAAGAAGCTCCCTAAAATTTTATGTGGAATTTCTGATTTGCTTTATATTGACGATTTACAGGATGTAGCTGTAAAATGTCGGTCTCAAATCATGCCCGGCAGGTCATACAAACGAAAGAAACTCAGAATGAAAGGGCGCACACATTTTAACAACCTTAAAATTGCTTTTTAATTTCAAAATCTTAATTCAACATTCACTTTCCAGAGACCAATTTAATTAAAAGTCTCTGGAAAAGTACTCTTTTTTTAAATAAAAATTTCGATATAGTTTCTGATAAATTTTCCTGTTAAATATCAAATTATGTGCGCCATGATTACGCCATATTTTTGCTTAAATTGACGCTATTTTGACCACATTGGTGCCTGACCCTTTCTACCCATCATTCTAATAGTAAATCAACAATCTCGTATTTTTATGACTCAACTTTTAGTGCCTTAACATTTTGATACAAACCATATAATTGCTTTATTGACATATCTAAAATCGGCTCAAACATAAATGAATTTATATGAATATTTTCTGGCGTAATCATAGCAACCAATTCTAATGTATTCATCGCGTCATCGTTAATATATTGCTTATATGCTTTGGTTAACCATGCACTTTGATTCTTCTTAGAATAAATATCACTCATGATATCACTCCCATTCGAAATATCAGCCAAAATTTTATCTTTCATATACAACTCGGCTTTTAATCTAATTGCCATTGAAAGAATAAGCTTATTTTCTATCTCTAGTTTTTCAACATCAACTATTTTATCCGCCTCTGCCATAATAACATTATAAATTAAGTCATTTTCACGACCTACAGCAAATTCAACATTATCATTTTTACACCAATATTGGTTAAATATATCCTGAATTTGCTTTAATGTTATTGTTTGCGTATCAGTCTTATAATGCAGAACACTCGTAAGCAATAAATAATCAGTATTATTATCATCTTCTGTATATTCAATTAAATTACGAACGAACGGGATAGATGCAACCATAATATTATCACCATATTTTTTTGTCAATCGTTCTTTATAATTTGAAAAAATATTTTTTGTGTATTGTCCTTTTTCGAACTTAATCTCCCCATCACTTGAAAAAGCAATATAAGAATTTCCATGTTTGGTTATTCTTGATGCTACAGTTCTATAAAAGTCAAAATTATGTGTCAGCAATAAAACTTTAAACAGTTTATCTCCATTCTTGTCGGTATATTCCGCTATGTCACTAATATACTCTATTATTGCATATTTGTTTTTATAATCGAAAGACTCTGAAATATCATCTAATATAATAAGTCTCTCTTTTCCATCTTTTTTTGATACTAAAATTTGAAAAATCATGTTCAAAATATAATATGCTCTCTTTTCTCCCGTACTAAGAATGTTGAGCAAATTATCTTTTGTAATTTCTTTATTTCCACGATTATCCGAAAAAATATATTTGAAGCTAGGTAATTCCTCATTTAAAATAACATCCTCTTGATTTGAAGGTTCTATACTAAACGGAACATAGAAACGTTCTTCAAACAAATCTAAGGCTCTTTTCCAATCAGTAGTTTCACTTTTTGCTGCACTTTGTAAATTTTTCAAATCATCTTGTGCTTTCTTGTAATCTTCTAATAATTCTCGAAGTTCAGATTCATATACTGAAAATGCTTTAACCCATATTTTTCTTTTAAAGTTATCTATATTTTTATATTCACCAATAATGTCTTGGTGATTTTGCAAAAAAACATTGAACGCCTGGGTGTCCTTATTCTTACTTATTGCTTTGTTAATTTTTTCAAACAAATCTTTGATTTCTTTTGTGTTAAGTACCTGTTCTTTTTCTTTTTTTACAAGGTCATCTAATTCTTTTTGAGACTTAACAACAATACTATTACTTCCATCTTTAGCATTTAGCTTCACTTCATTATTAGCGATAAAAAATCCATTATTTCCCAATACGCTACTTATATTCCCATAATTATTATGGTCTATTATTCCTCTTTGCATATACAGAGATTTATCAACTAGTTCATTGTATTTCTTTTCGTACTCTCCAATCAGCTCTGAAGTTTCTCCTGAAGTAATCAATGCATAGATTTTGTCATTGAATAATGCATTATAGTCAAGCTCATCATCTTTTAACGAACATTGCATTGATGGATCATGTAAAAGATCAAGTATTGTTTCCAAGCATTCATACTCTGCCTTTGGTAAACAGTTCCAATCTTTTAACATCATAGTTCTAACATCAAAGCCGCTTCTTGAAGAATACTTAAATTTTTCCTTTATCTGATCATATAAACTATTCTTCTTATCATCAATCGATTTATGAATTAGCAAATACTTCTTACGCAATTCATCATTTGCCATTAATAACCCCTGATTTTCAAATGCATTTTCGTTAAACGGATTTATTACAATTATACTATCCCCTGATAGCTGCATTTCCTTCTCATCAGTGATATTGCACTTACTTTTAAGACCAAACACCTTCTCTTCAACAGGCTTATTATCACGAATAGCTTCAAATGTTTTAGCCAACGAAGATTTCATAGTGCCATTTGGCGCATATATTACAGCCACATTATTATTTGAATAATCTATAGTGGTATTCAATTTTTGAATGCCGTAACAATTTTCAAGTTCCAATTTAAGTTCATCCAATTTGTCGTCCTCCTCCCTGATATGACTGCAACAGATTTTGAACCTGTGTCATCTCAGTTCTTCTTCCGTCCTCATTTATTACAGACTCCGTTGCTGCCACCGGTGTGGTTGATATAAGCAGTGCCGCCACCATAGCTGAACCGGTTATTCTTATCAAATGTTCATTAAATACCATTTACCTTCCTCGCCATCTCAGAATACATATACAACGCATTCATCAGATTCTTTAATTCCTTTGATGAGTCTTTATCGTTTACTACGCTGTATGCATAGCTTAACGGGCCATAATCAAGCTCTATGATTTGTGAGCTGTCCATACCTGTAACCCTGCATACATAGTTCTTATTCAGGCTGTATGCCATTATTCCACTTATATCCACGCAATACACACCATCTGAAGCCTTTTTAGGTGTCAGACTAACCTCATAACCATCTGCATTAACATAGCTGAACTTGTAATTGTTTATATCACAGCCTTCGTTTACCATAAAATAATGTCTTACTGTCATCTCAGACTTACATATCAGAGAGCTTCCGTAATATGTCAGTCCATTACTCTGACCATTTTCACTATCCGTTTTAATAACAGCCTTATATTCCTCAAAATCAGCCGCTGCTACAGCTTTATCTGTATCGCTCAAACCATCATTTGCCGGCTTATCAGAGTTATATTTAAAGAAGTTCTGCACTGCGGTTCCATAGTTTAAGAGTGCCTTCACAAGCTTAATGGTCTCCGCCGGATACTCGTTTGATTTTGACAGGAGCTCGGTGGCATATTCTTTTACACTGTATAAATACTCTTCCTCGGTCTTGTTATCAATCACTATTCTTGTCTCGATAGTATCAGACATCTGTGCCGCATTCACCGGACATGAGAACTTGTATAAAGTTTTACCGTTCTCATTTACCTCAGCGACGTCACTCGCATTAAGCTTATATGTCTGACCACCGATTTTAAATTCCAGATAAGCATCATGCTCAAACACCGAATCAGACATTTCCATGTAATAGTTTACATCGATGTTGTCTTTAAGGGTTATGCTTCTGCCATACAAGCTGACTGCGGGTCTCTCCGAAGCGTATTCGGCTGTAAATGTAAAGTTCTTTGCACTTCCTGTTGCATTTAATGTTACCGCAGCTTTGTCTGTAGTCCATGTCATTTGATTTATCGCATACGCTGTAATACCATTTTGAATACCTGAAATACTCGGTGGATAAGAAGCATTGTCCGCTGTTATTTCAAACTCTGTCTTTCCTGCATCCAGATTTTTCTGAATCCTGTCTGAGTATGCTTTTGCCCACTTTGCGGCATCTCCTGTCCTTACAAAATAATTGTCGGCAAGGCTTGTCGAACGCGTTGCATACGTGTCTGTGGTATAGATTTTGCTATGCCCCGGATGTGCTATGGCCATCAGCTCATCCGTCAGCCCAAAATACAAATGTCTCTGGTCAAAGCTATACCAGTTATCGCTGCTGTCATCCCAGGTGCAGTCCGTCTGATACCACTGTCCGTCCAGCTTCATTGCATTCCAGGTGTGTCCATCATAGGTATCCCTTGTCTCGCTGTTTTCTATTCCTGCTACAGTAAGGAGCTTTGCATATGCACTCTCATACGACTGACAGGTGCCAAGCTCTCTGGTCAGCGCACTCTCAGCCGAAGACCATTTCAGGGTTTTATCATACTCAAGCTGGTCAAGCAGCCAGTCATGCAGCCAAAGGGCTTTTGCATACTCTGAGCCATCCGTCTTGCTGTTGCACTCAGCTACTGCAGACCGGACAATCGAGTCAACGCTCGGATATTTACTATCAGATACGCCTATATTGAAGCTCAAACGCAGATAATATACATTTGTTGCTTTATCCATAACATAAAACCTAAAGTTATAGGTACCGGTAGCAGTCATGGTAAATGTATAATCGTTTGAAGCACACTCTGATGTATAATTCATCCACTCACCGCGGCTTGGATCCGCTACTGATTCGAATGCCCCTTGATTTGGGCTCGAATAGCTCGGTGCATCCATTCTGAATTTATAGTTTCCTGATCCGCCTGTTGCAGACACATGGAATATGGTCGGCTGTCCCAGTACAGGATCATTCCATTCTGCTTTTAGTGTCACAGCACCTGACGTGGTCTCCTCGCTATGCGCATATGTAGTCGACTCATCCCAGGATTTTTCAGTCATAGGATACTGCGCGTTAAACTCAGCAGACGTATAATCCAGACAATGACTGCCTGCCACCGGCCACGATTCACGGGTATGATCTCTAAAATCAGCTTCTGATTTCAACAGGAACTCATTATATGTGACCGCATCCTGTCCATCCCAGGTACAATCCACATTATAGTATTTGCTGCCGATTCGCACTATATTCCACGCATGTGGTCCTCCATTTCCGGTACCACTGATAATTCTGACCGACAGCCCCGCTTCCTTGCACAATCTGTAGAAAAGCACGGCATATCCCTGACAGACAGCTTTTCCGGTGCAAAGAGCGCCATAAGCTGTATATATCTGTTCTTCTTTTGAATTGTATTCATAATCGACATGATTGCAGATATAATCATGAATCTTTGTAATCTTTTTGGCTTCGCTCAGACCATTAAGCTGCAGTGTTGTCATTGCCGAAGCCACAGCCGCTGTCAGCTTTGCTTCCTGCTCCGCATTAGAATGATATGCCATGGTATATTTTATATATCCTGCAGTACTGTATGAAACATTACAGCCTGCATATCCATACAAAAGTGCATCCCCCTCCTGTCCGGTAGAGCTATCGTCGCACTTCATTGCATCATATAATAAATCCCAATATAGCCCGTCTTTGTGTGAAGTAAACCAGGATTCCGGAAAATTCAAGTTAATTTCCGTTTCTCTGCTAACCATCTGCTTTCTGAGATATGAAACGGCACTGTCATAATCCGAAAAATACTGTCCTGTGGATGCCCCAAAGAGCTGCTCATCATTTGATGAGTCAAGTTTTTTCTTTAAATCATCAATGCTGATAACATCCTCATACAGTGGATTTACCGCATAGATAGTATTTTTCTCCGGTTTCGTAACCTCTGATTGATTGCTCTCAGATTGGTTACTCGAAACTTTGACGCTTTCCATTGTCGTTACTTCACTTGCCTCTACAATAGTTGATGGAACCATTGTAATCAACATAATGAATGTTAAAACAAAGCTAATTAGTCTTTTGTTCATACGTTGTTCCTCCCGACTTCTGCCATTATAAAACAGCATCGCATTGTTTCAGTTTATTGATAACTTATAGTTCCATATTACTATTTTATTATGCATGTTGCAATAATTTAATTAACAATTATTGGGTTTCCTTAGCCTGTGTATCATTTCTTTCTATTTCATTGATTATTTCATGTGATCATATTATAGATCTACTTATCGAACATGATGCACAACAAACGATAAGCTTGTTAAGCCGATAAGCACAAAAGAAACCACCGCAGGAATTTAGCTTAGTTAAAGCGTTAAATTCTGCGGTGGTTTTAATTATGCAGTCTTTTTAATTTCTATATCCATAATACCAATACCAATATAGCGCGTTCACCAGATTTTTTAATTCATCAGATGAATTTCCGCTATTAATGACCTTCTGTGAATAGCTGAACGGACCATAGTCCAGCTCGAAAATACAGGCCTTATTCTTTCCTGTGACTTTGCATGCATAATTACTATTCAGGTTGCGTGCCATTATTCCGTTTATATCTACACAATACACCCCATCTGAAGCCTTTTTAGGTGTCAGACTGACTTCATTGCCATCTGCATTAACATAGCTGAACTTGTAATTGTTTATATCACAGCCTTCGTTTACCATAAAATAATGTCTTACTGTCATCTCAGACTTACATATCAGAGAGCTTCCGTAATATGTCAGTCCATTACTCTGACCATTTTCACTATCCGTTTTAATAACAGCCTTATATTCCTCAAAATCAGCCGCTGCTACAGCTTTATCTGTATCGCTCAAACCATCATTTGCCGGCTTATCAGAGTTATATTTAAAGAAGTTCTGCACTGCGGTTCCATAGTTTAAGAGTGCCTTCACAAGCTTAATGGTCTCCGCCGGATACTCGTTTGATTTTGACAGGAGCTCGGTGGCATATTCTTTTACACTGTAAGTGTATTCATTTCCACTATTACCATCCACCACCATTTTAGCTTTAACCGTATCTGACATCTGTGCAGCATTTAGCGGACATGCAAACTTATATATAACCTTTCCGTTTTTCTCAACAGGGATTGCATCGTTTACGCTGACCTTATATGGCTGGCTATTATTCACCGTAAACTCCATATATGCGTTGCTGTTTGATTTGATACTTTCAGGAAGCTCCATATAGTAGTTCATATCAATATTATCTTTTAAAGTAAGGCTTCTGCCAACAAGCTTCTCAGAATCTTTTTCTACATTATTGGCGGTAAATGCTTTAATACAGAAATTACCATACACATTCTTATAATTCCAACTGTGGGAATATGCCAACCCTGTACCATAGAAATAATAGCTTGCCGTATTATCACTTGACGCATGATTCTCCCACACCATTTCATTATTATAATTTACATCACCGACCATCGCTGCCTCAAGGTCAATGGCAGGTATATCAGTAGTCACTACAACCGAATAGCTTGTCCCAGGCTTCAGATTAACCGCTGCTTTAAGTGGAATTGTATATACTCCGGCATAGGTTGTCTGCCCTGTAGTAGTAGCAGTCTCCTGCTTTGTTCCGCTGGTTGGCTTTGTCTTATCTTTTAAATCTGTATAAATCTCTATTGTATAATTCACATTCGTTTTAAATGTAATAGACAGGGAAACTGCTTTCAAATCCTCAGAAGATACTCCCTGTTTTGTCTGAGTAGTAAAAACATTGGCCAATTTCCTATAACTTTCTTGACGGGCTACATTTAATCCTCCATCAACCTGATAGTTGTTATCATATCCATCATTAGCAGAAAAATCAAACACCCAAGCCGTATCGGATAAAGAAAACGTTTCATATGACATCCAGAAATAACTCTGATTATAATATGAACCGGTTCCGTCTCCCCAACTATTACGAATAAGCCATGCACCATCTTTTTCAGGTTTAACACCATCTCTGAAATTATCTTTAGAATAGTTATCATCCCATCCAACAGCCATTACCGCATGACCTGCTCTGTTATCTGTTTTATCATTATAACTGTTATTTATGTAATGATATCCGGTATCATTATGACTATACATAATTCCCACTGCACCATATTTTTTTATGGCTTTTTTCACATCTGATGCATTTTCCTTGATATTAATCATGTATGTATTTTCCAGATGTGCCTTATCCTTTGAATATGCATATTCATCAGATAAACCTGTATTAAGAAAAGTATCAATAGTGCTTGCTGTATATCCGTTGCTTGCCACCTTACTATATGGTACATCACTCTCGCTTACCGGACCACACCACTGTCCCATTCTGCGTGCCGCCATCAAATAGTTGCCACCACGATTGAGATAACCATACTGAACACTTGTATTATTCATATAGTACTTTGCATAGTCCCCCTCTGTTCCACCAAGCGGATCTAACAGCGAATTATATGCATAATATGCCAGATGCAGTTCACTAAGATCTATATTTTTATCAAACTCACCATCATTAATCAGATCAAACTCTGCAAGACCTATTGACGAAAATGTCCAGCATGTGCCAAGAGGATTTTGATTACGAACAGATGGATATTTCGCCTTGATATCGCTGACTCCATTTGCCGGATACATGCTCTCTATAGTTTCATCTGCAGAATATCCCCAATCATCAGAATACGGCACCGCCTCATCCGGTTCATACACCGGTGTATTATAATCCAAATCACTCAGAATATATCCACTTGTAATGCTATTTTCTACAATTGGCTGTTGTTCTGCTTCAACGCCTTGCTCTGCTGACACCGGTTCTGCTGCCACCGGAACAGCCGCACCTAATATCATAGCCGCACTTAACACCAATGATAAAAACTTTTTTGTCTTCATTCGACTTCCTCCATTGTATTAACTCCTCTTACGTTTCTTCTTCAAATGTAGGTAAAACCACAACTGACGTCACATTAGTCAATCGGTATAATTGGAAGCTCTATCACTCCGTTATCAGATTTCGGTTCATTATTATTATTCATTTCTGAATTGTTTATTTCAGATTTTTTATCAATCTTATCACCTGTTTTATTTACATCGTCTGAAGTGTTTTCTGATTCATCATTTTTCATTATATCAGTCTCATATGAATTCCTGGAATCATTATTATCGGTGTTTTCTGATGAGCTCTTTGTATCACCAGATTTGTCCTTATCATCGACTACTGTTGCTTTGTCTTTTGAGGAATCTGATGAATTCTTATCCACATTACCAGTCTCAGTATTTTCTGTATCCAATATCATCTCTGTAGCTGATACTGCCTCTGTGGCTATTTCTGAGCTTGTTTTATTTTCAAGCGCTATATTCTTTGCAGACAGTGCTGCAACTGTAATTGCTACGCCAAAAATCAATATCACTATTGTGCTAACCATTTTTTTGTTAAAATTAAATTTCATTTTCTATATCCTAGTATAATAATGGTGTAGTCAATCAAGACTACTTGGTTAATAAGATTCTATAAATCAGATAACTAAAGAAGGAATTCTTCCTTCATCAGATACTCTTTACTTGTCCAACTATATGGCAAAAATACTTGTGGCATTCCATATCTTCTTACACTAATTTCAAAATACTGCCGATAATACTCAATTTCTTCAAGCCCAGCCTTGCTCAAATAATCATCAAATATTCTATTGATATTTGCAAATATTTTCAAAGCCTGCTTACGGTTGTGCACTACAATGCACTCGCTTAAATCATCAATTGAATGCTCTTTAATATACCCATCATTGCATATATATCTATGTTCATTTTTTACAAATTCAGCCAAGCTGCAAGTAGATGACTTTTTAAATTCGAAATAGAAATCTATAGGTTCTGTCTTATAATCGTCAGACACTGAAAAAGCCTCTAAAAAATTCCACTTCACATAATTTTCTTTTATATATGCATGCTTTTTAGCAAGCTGAATTTCCTCAAACTTCAACTCTCAAAGTCAGGAATTATACTCTAGTACTATATTTTATGCAACAATTTATTTAATTTTTTGATATTCAAACCAATACATTGCATCAAGCAACGTCTTCAATTCAGAGGTTAGCTTTGAACTGCCATATGCTTTTGCAATGTAGTTCATCGGCTGATAGTCCAATATAGTTTCTGTATTTCCATTCGATACTATCATTCTCATGCCAGAGAAGAAATTTCTGTTTGTACAAGTTACTTCTATATAATACATGTCTTTATCTTTCGAACGACATGGTGTAGCATAGCCTATCATATCTCCGCCCACATACGTTGCAAACGAATAATTTGATATATCTCTGCCGGAATCAAGCTTAAAATAGTGTCTGAGCTTTACATCATCTCCCACCACAAGGCTCGATCCGTAATAGTGTATTCCACTCATTGAAAATTGACGGATACTTGAATTGGCGGCATACTGCTTCAACGTTGCCTGTGGAATTTGTTGTATCGTCTTATCGGCATTCGTAAGGCTTCTGTTGGCTAATGCATATGTCATAAATCCAAAATACTGCTGTGATGCAGCGCCATAATTCAACATCGCTTTTACCACCGACTTATATGCTGCATATTCTTTTGTATTGCTTGCCAATAAGCTCTTGGCATAATCCTCTACTGATGTTGAAAATGTATCCAGCACTTTTCCACTATTAGAGAGTAACTGTAAATTTACTTTTCCTGTCATCTCAACTGCGCTTATATCAATTCTTGAGCAATATGATTCGCCATCACCAACCGGACTCCGGTTCAATGCCACATAGTGTGGTGTTCCGCTGTCACCTTCATAGGTGTACTTGACCATGCAGTCTCCTATGTCATGCGTAGAGCCAGTCATTTTCCAGTAGATATTTAGACCGATATTATGATTCTCCAATAAGGATATACTCTGGCTCTTCGATACACTTACCTTTTCGCTTCCTGTGTTTGTATTTTGACTTCCGGATGAGGTATTTCCCGGATTTGCAGTTTCTGATGAATCTCCATGATCTCCGTTTGCCTGTCCATCTGTTACCAGATACCATATTGATTCTTCTTCAAAATAAACATTACCGGAAGCATCAAGTGCTCTTATTCCTATACAAAAGGCTCCTGATTCCGAGGCATTTGCCGGTGTTATTTTAAGCTTATTCTGTGCAGTTTGTTCTATGTTTACCGCAACATTTTCTTCTTTTTCACTTATATACCATTCGTATGCAACATTATCTACATATTTACTTACAGCCTTGCCACTCTTATCATAGGTTGTCTGCTTTGTTCTAAGATTGCATGTATATGAGGCGCCGCGGTTTATAAGCATACCAGAACTGCCACGTTCTTCATCGAGTGTATATGTGGCCGGAACCACTTCATACTCAGCAGTTTTCTCACCGGTACATTTTTCCTTGCCATAATAGTAGTGATAGCGTACTGTGAGTTTTGTCATTCCAGGCTTCATTCCGGTATATTTCCACTCATTACCGGCATTGGATATTTTTATGATGCTTTCATCCTGAGAAATTACTGAGTCAACTACATATATGTATTTTTTCCCGCCAGCCTGCGACCGAGCATCCTGTGTCAGTTCGCCTTGTCCGTTAGTTCTGATATTTTCTGTCTGATTGACACACACTGTTCCGGCTGCAAAGTCTATATCAAAGCCATCCTCAGAAACAAGCCTAGCATTTGTCTTAGATACCTCAGCAGTTCCATTGTAAGCAATCGCAGTAATATCAATATCCTGAGGGCTGTACTGGCTCAGCCAATTCGTAGATAAAGTAAAATATACCGCATCACCAAGAACTCTGATTGTATATGAGTTCCGGTCAATTGCCGTCTCACTTCCGTCCGATATATAAAACAGCCTATATGAATCACAAGCTGCAGAAAGATTGCTCTTTGATACACATACTGTCAAATCAGTGCCTTTTCTATAAGCGTAGCTGCTCTTAGTGAATACAAATCCTGATTTATATTCTGTCTGTGCAGACTGAACATTTATTGATGCACTGTCTGAATTAGTGTCTGCATATGTAATTGTGTGAATCGGTGTTAGGGCGAGAGTGAATGCTATTCCTAACGCAATTGGTTTTGTCTTATTAAATTCCATGTAACCTTATTCCTTAATTTCCAGTTAATTACTTTGATACAGTACCTAATTCATAAATCGCAGTCACTAAATCGGACAATTTATTACTACTGTTTTTTGAATTTAGCACTTTATTACAATAATCATTTACGCTACATGTAACAAACGCTTTTCCATTTACATTTATATATAAATTATATATGTCTTTTTGACTATCTTTTTATATCTTCTTAAATGTCCGCA
>ERZ791879.1048-NODE-1048-length-14695-cov-12.836407_pt1 | contig 14695 bp, 15 predicted proteins | sample MGYA00510162_ERZ791879 | MGnify/ENA primary metagenome ERZ791879 (study PRJEB30046, sample SAMN00792113) | human gut metagenome | study: EMG produced TPA metagenomics assembly of the A metagenome-wide association study of gut microbiota in type 2... | reverse complement strand
AAAATCCAGATTTTCTACCGCTTTATCGGCCCATTGGATGCCATCGAGTAACAATGTCAGAAAAGTCACCTCCGAGAACTATCCTACAGACGCAGGGCGTGAAGGCGAACTGATTTTCCGGCTGGTTTACGAACAGGCTGGGTGTAAAAAGCCTGTTTCCCGGCTGTGGCTGTCCAGCATGGAGGACAATGCCATCCGGGAGGGCTTTGCAAATCTGAAACCGTCAACAGAATATGATGCACTGTATCAGGCTGCACTCTGCCGGGAACGTGCCGATTGGATGGTCGGCATCAACTGTTCCCGGCTTTTTTCCTGCCTGTATGGTCGGCCTTTGGCAGTCGGCAGAGTAATGACCCCGACACTTGCCATGACGGTGGAACGAGAAGCCGCCATTGCTACTTTTGTCCCGGAAAAGTTCTACACGGTGGCTCTGGAGCTGACAAGCGGTTTTGTGGCATTAAGCCGCCGCATTTCTGAAAAAGCGGACGCGGAAAAGCTGCTTGCGGAGTGCAGAAAGGAGATGGTGTCCACGATCCAGAAAATCACGCGCAAGGAAAAGGCCGAAAATCCACCGCCGCTCTATGACCTCACTACGCTCCAGCGGGATGCCAACCGCTTGCTGGGCTTTACAGCACAGCAGACCTTGAACTATGCACAGAGCTTGTACGAGAAAAAGCTCATCACTTACCCGCGCACGGACAGCCGTTTTCTGACTGAGGATATGGCGGCATCGCTGCCGGGGCTGATGTCGGCTGCTGCGGGAGCCTTTGATGTGCATGAAGCCGTGCCTGTCCATGCAGAGCAAGCAATCAACAACAGCAAAGTCAGTGACCACCATGCACTGCTGCCCACGGCGAGTGTGGCACAGGCAGACTTTTCGGCTTTGCCCGCCGGAGAATTAAGCATCCTGCGGCTGATTACGGTGCGTCTGCTCTGCGCTGTTGGCGAACCTCACCGCTATGCGGAAACCACCCTGACCACCATTTGCGCCGGGAAAGAATTTTCGGCAAAAGGCAAGGTGGTTTTGGACGAGGGCTGGAAAGGCATCGAGCGCAAAATGCTGGACGATCTGCTGGACAAAAAGAAAGAGCCTACTGCTCTGCCGGATGTGCAGGAGCAGAGCGAGTGCGGCATTGCTGGTGCTGAACTGAAAGAAGGCCAGACCTCACCGCCGAAGCATTTCACAGAAGATACGCTCCTGCACTCTATGGAAACGGCCAGCGCGGACAGTATGCCGGAGGATGCAGAACGTCAGGGCATTGGAACTCCGGCTACGCGAGCGGCTATTATCGAAAAATTAGTGGCAAAGGGCTTTCTGGAGCGCAAAGGCGACAAGAAAACCAAAGTGCTGCTGCCTACCGACAAGGGCAAAGCCTTGATTACAGTGATGCCCGAAGAAGTCCAGTCCGCTGACATGACTGCCGACTGGGAAACAAAACTGCTGCGCGTGGAGCGCGGCGAGATGGAGCCAAAGACATTTATGACTGAAATCAACGATATGATCTCCTCGCTGGTAAACACCACCGAGGCCGTGAAAGGAGCGAGTGCGCTTATGAAAAATAAAGTGATTGGTATCTGCCCGAACTGTGGCAAATCTGTTGTGGAACGCGAAAAGGGCTATTTCTGCGAGAACCGGGAATGCCGCTTTGTACTGTGGAAAGACAACGCCTTCTTCAAGCGTCTGGGCAAACGGATGGATGCTCATGTAGCCGACAAGTTGCTGCGGGACGGCCGTGTCCGCCTGAAAGACTGCCGTAGTGCCAAGGGCAAGACCTACAATGCAACGGTTTTGCTGACCACTGAAGCCGATGGTCGCAGCAAATTCTCGCTGGAATTTGAGGGCAGTTGCTGATGGAAAAGCTAAATGAAGCGGTCTACCTCATTAACGATGAACGCTATCTGCACCTCCGAGAAAATAGCGCAGGTGTTGGCTTTGCCACTTATAATAAGGTAACGGGCGAACCGCTGGAAAGCGGGCAGATTTCCGAAAAGAATCTGCCGCCGGATGGCAGGAACATGATGGCTGCTGCTCGGAACTGGTATCTGTTTGTACTTTCGGAAGATGAGCGCAAGGTCATCCAACTTGAAAGCATAAAAATTCTCGAAAGCGTTCCCGCATCCGGCATCCACAAACGGCGTATTTGGGAGCCTGAAACGATGCCAAAAGATATTCGGCTCATCAACAGTCACTATGACGATCTCTACCGAATTCCTGATGGTGGTGTGATTCAAGTGGACTACCCGGATGGCCGCAGTTTTACGGCAAAGCTGGAACATTTGGATGATTACCACTTTGATATGGGCGGTCTGGGCAATGTGTTCCACATCTGCCAGTTTGCAGAGGTCATGGAGCGCAATGGAGCCAGCTATTACCCGGAAATCCAGACACAGGATGAAGTAGGTGCATGGGAACTGGGCGGAAAAGGCTATATTGCTATCCAGTCCTGTGACGATGGCTGGGATTACACCCTCTATCACAGCGATTACTCTGTGATGGACAGCGGCCAGATTGACGCGCCGGAGCTGACGATTCAGGAAGTCCGGGAAGAAATTCTGGAAGCACATCACATGGAAAAAGGTCGGCGGCTGATACAGGACTACGATTTTATCATGGACAGAGCCGCCGAAGCCGAAGAACTGGGCGCAAACCATCGCCCTTCCACGCTGGAAAGGCTGGCTTCACTGGCTAACGCAAAAGAAAAATGCGATGCCCCGGAGTGCAGCCCCGTTGGGTGCCGGAAAGTGAGGGATGCTCGTGAACTTTAATGGCGAAGAATTGATGCTGATGATGCTCTACAATTCCGGCTCCCGGCTGGGTTTGATGCAGGAGCTGCGGCTGATGCAGTGTTACCTGATGCCTGATGAAACTGCCCTGAGAGAACTGTCCGAACAGGTCATTGAAAAGCTGAAACTTATGACCGATGCCGAGTTTGCCGAACTGGAATTTCCGCTCAACTGATTTTTACCGCCTATGGGCGGAATTACATACTATTTCTCGTCATTACCTTGTCAACATAAAGAAGAATCGGTATAATTAAAATAAAAGTAATAGTTTCCACTCAACCAAGGAGGAATAAATGAGTGTAACATCAAAAACTGGGCCTTGTCCCATATGTCAAACCTCAGTAGAAGTTATAGAAGATTTGACAGAGTACAGACGAGTATTTAGTTGTCCCATCTGTGGACGATTAGAATTCTATCCTGCTGTTTCTACCTTTAAGGATTTTAATTGGAATCACTTATCTGTTTATTTGGCATACAATGGTTACCCGCAAAATGATCTGCGCTATTTTTCAACACGTTCAAAAGAATACTGCGCCGAAAAAAAGCACGAGTTTGAAACGAACAAATCCAACTTTGGCTATCCTGTTCATTTGACTCCTCTTGATGTTGAAAATTGGTATCCTAAACGTTTTTCTGAAAAAGTCGATTTCATTTTGCAATGGATAGAGTCTCATACACCTTATTGGGGGAGTCCCGTTCTCTTGGAAAATGACAGAGTTTATGCAAATTTCTTTGTCGAACAATTTGAGTACATTGATGATAGGTGGGTGCCACGTCCTACAGAATTGCGTAATGAGCAGCTAAAGTACATCGTTAACTGCCTTGTCAAACAAGAGTATATTGAAAGCATTTGCTTTGGAACTGCAATCTCTTTGGAATGAAAAACAGGAGGAAAAGCCGAAACACAATCAATCGGAACTGCAACGCTGTCAGAAACGCTATGACGAACTCTCTACCCTTGTTCGTGGCTTGTATGAAAATCTTATGTCGGGATTACTGCCCGAAAGACAGTATAAGCAACTGATGAAACAGTATGATGACGAGCAGGCAGAGTTGGAAACGAAAATGGAAACGATGAAAACAGAACTTGCCGAAGAAAAAGTAAGTTCCGTTGATATTAAGCATTTCATTTCGCTGATACGCAAGTGTAAAAATCCTACGGAAATCTCCGATACAATGTTTAATGAACTTGTTGATAAGATAGTGGTTTATGAAGCAGAGGGTGTGGGAAAAGCACGAACACAAAAGGTCGATATTTATTTTAACTATGTCGGTCAAGTGGATATTGCCTATACCGAAGAAGAACTTGCCGAGATAGAAACACAGAAAGAGCAGGAGGAACAGCAACGCTTGAGTTCGTATATCGGAGAGAATTGCTCTATGAATAATGCCAACGAAACACGAGCGGAGTTTAACCATCTGATAGCGGTTGCAAAAGATACGGGTTGTGCGATTGTCATTATCGCTCATATGAACAAGATGAAAGATAATAATCCACTCTACCGCACCAACGGCTCGATTGACATTGCGGGTGCTGCAAGAAGCATTCTTGCAATCACACGCACACCGAACAAGGAAGCACCTGCGGAAAGATATTTGGTGCAAGTGAAATCAAATCTTGCTCCGACAGGTTCGGCAATTCTTTTTGAGGTTGCCGAGAAAGGTGTGAACTTCATTTCCGAAATGGAAATGACAGCCGAAGAAGCGTTTTTATCTCTTGCCCCACAAATAGGCAGACCGAATGAAAAAGAGATGAAAGCAAAATCATTTCTCATTGAAATGTTGCAGGGCGGAGAAATGCTTTCTTCGGATTGTGAAGAAAAACTTGAAGCCGCAGGGTTCAAGAAATCGACCATCAAAAAGGCAAAGAAAAACGCAGGAGTTATCTCCAAGAAGAAAGGTTTTCTTTGGTATTGATCTTTGCCGATGAGCGATATACCGAGAGAATAAAAACAGAATGCCTGTCGGTGGGACAGTCTGTTTTTGTGATTGAGGTATCAAAGGAGGTCAAGGGGGAACACCCTTGCCCACGACATCTTTGCAGACGAAGTCTGAAAGTGTCATAGTGGGTTACACACATTCAAAGAATGTTGTGTAATGGCTTCGCCCTGCCGAGAAAGGAGAGCAAAAATGGCGAAAAACAACAAGGCGGATATGAGTTGTGCAAGGGTTAAAAAGTACACCGCTTCTGATGTGAGCAAGGCAGAAAGGCACAACGAACGCAAGAATGAAACCTATGAAAATATGAATGTGATTGAGGAACGCATACCCTATAATGTGCATTTCAAAAAGCCTTTTGCCCCGACCTATATGGAACAATTAAAGCAGATGGAAACTGACGGTATGGTGTCGCTTCGAGGGCTGAGGAAAGACGCAACGCTGTTCAATGAGATTGTGATTGATGTGAACACAATGTACTTCGAGCGTAACGGCGGCTACGAATATGCAAAGCAGTTTTACGAAGAAGCATTCCATTTTATCGAGGAAAAATTCGGTGCTGATAATGTCATATCGGCTGTTATGCACGCTGATGAAATCAATGTAGCGGCAACCGAGGAACTTGGAAAAGAGGTTTACCACTATCATCTTCACGCTATGGTTTTGCCTGTGGTGGAGAAAGAAATCCTATGGAGCAAGCGTTGCAAAGATGAAAAACTGCGAGGAACGGTTAAGGAAGTTGTTCATCAAATCAGCCATTCAAAGAAATGGAAATCGGATATTCCGCTGACCGACGAAAAAGGCAATCCGCTTCTCAGAAAGAACGGAAAACCGATGTTCCGAGCTTCATACAGTATTCTGCAAGATGAATTGTTTAACCATATGACGGAGCAAGGTCAAGATCACCTATGCGTCTGCGGATACGGACTGTCTGGATGCGATCCAGAAGCTGCTGCAGACCACCATTCTGCGGACGGCAGGGCACACCGCCGCCTGACATCCTTGTGTTCCTTGAATGCGTGAGATAAGATAAAATCGAACTGAACCTTGAAAACAAAATATGGACGAAGCACGTTTGATTTTTCCTTTCTCACTCAAAGAAAGAGAGATTGAAATGAAAAAACGTGTTTATACCTTATACCGTGTTTCGACCAAGGGACAGGTCGAGAAAGACGACATCCCCATGCAGAAAGAAGCCTGCCGCAACTTTGCAGAAAGTCAGGGCTGGGAGATCGTCAAGGAATTTTCCGAAAAAGGCGTTTCCGGCTTCAAAAAATCTGCCAAAGAGCGTGACGAACTCCAGAAAATTCAACAGGCCGCGATGGAGGGCAAGTTTGACATCCTGCTGGTGTTCATGTTTGACCGTCTCGGTCGCCGTGATGATGAAACGCCCTTTATCGTGGAATGGTTCACGAAGCAGGGCATCGAGGTCTGGAGCGTGAACGAGGGACAGCAGCGGTTCGACACCCATGTGGACAAGCTGATGAACTACATCCGCTACTGGCAGGCATCCGGCGAGAGCCTGAAAACCTCTGTCCGTACCCGGACAAGGCTGGAACAGCTCACCGGGGAAGGCCATTATACAGGCGGCACCGTGGCTTTTGGCTACAAGCGTGTCCGCCTTGGTCGGGTGAACAAGAAGAATCAGGAAGTCTGCGACCTTGTGATTGATGAAGCGGAAGCTGAGATCGTCCGGCTGATTTTCCACAAGTACGTTTACGAGGGCTACGGCGCACAGAAGTTGAGCCACTATCTTTATGAACAGGGAGTCGTAGGACGGAACAACAAAAACATCCCCAACACCAGCATCGTTCGGATGATCAAGAATAAAGGATACACGGGGTACCTCATCAACGGTGCGGTGGAGACGGAGTGCCCACAGCTCCGCATCATCGAACCAGAGCTGTTCGAGCAGGCACAGGAACTGCGGCAGGCACGCACCTGTGAGCGTGGCGGCACTTCACTGGGCACCAGTTCCAAAGCCCTGTTGACCGGGCTAGTTTACTGCGGTCACTGCGGCAACCGCTTGAGCCTGACCAGCAGCGGACGGACACACACCTACGCCGATGGGCATACGGTGAAAGAAGTCCGGCCCCGGTATAGCTGCTTTTATAAGATCCGGCATCCGGGTGACTGCGATGGGCAGTCCGGCTATGGTGTTTCCAAGCTGGATTCCATTGTGGAAGAAGTTGTCCGGCAGATCTTCGCACAGTTCCGGGAGGTTTCCCGGAAGAAGCTGCTGGAATCGGTCAAGACCAACGATGCCGCCCGCATCCAGAAGAAAATCAAGAAAATCCAGAAAGACTTGGAAGCCAAGCAGAAAGAGCTGGACGACCTGAAAGCCGAAACCATTCTGGTCATTCGGGGCGTAAGTGCCTTGGACAAAGAACTGCTCGGCACACTGGTGGCCGAAGCAAAAGATGCACTGGAAACTCTGGAAAAGCAACTCGTGCAGGCACAGGAAGAATACGAAGAAGCCACCAAAACAGCAAAGCGTAGCAACTACATCTGCAACGAGCTGTTTACATGGGCGGATGTTTACGACACCGCCAACCACGATGAACGCCGCGCCATTTTGCAGCAGTTCATTAAGGAGATTCGCGTCCGAAAAGACTATGAAATCTCGATCACCCTGAATGCCAGCTTCAATCAAGTGGAGCAGCTCAAGTCTGTATCAATCTACGATGGTGCGGAAATTTTTGAAGAAATTTCCGAGAAGGGGGCATAAAAGCGATGCGCTTGCCCGCAGCACTCTGCAAAACGCAAAGAAAGAAGCGTGAAACCGATGGATTTTCAAAAAGTACATGGATGACCCCGCCCGGTTCGCATCCGACTTCAGGGTTCGGAGCCCGGCACGGTCCGCCAAAGTTTTTTGGGCATAAAAAACGCCGCATCGTACAAAACGATGCGGCAAATTGGTGGACCTAGAGGGATTCGAACCCTTGACCTCTCGGATGCGAACCGAACGCTCTCCCAGCAATATCGCTTTTGTGCACACCTTGCACACCGTGAGAAAATAAAAATCAACGTGTATTCGTCCATATAAAATGTTCTGCCATCCTGATGGCCTTTTATTGGAACAAGTATAGTATCCAAGCCGCTGATTTTCAAGATGAAGCGATTTGGGGCGTAATATGGTTGGCGGACAAGTGAGCTACAGGCCCTTGAGATATAGCTCACATGGGGTTCAGATGTATCGCATCTCAATTTGCAATAAAATACGATGTACCGTAAAAGTGCAACTTCTGCTCTGAATGAATGGAAGATGCGCTTTTTACATTTGACAACAAGTTATAGATTGACAAGAGTACGCATACACGATAAACTTTATATAGTATCATGTAAATCAGAAGGAGGCCAAACCATGGGCGTCAAGTATACTACCCCTTCCCAGCACAAGAGCAACCTCCGCAATGTGTATGGAACCTTTGCCATTGAGGGCATGACCATCAGCAAAGATACACGCAGCAACCTTGACCGCATTGGCAGCGGTCAGGCCAGCTATCAGCAGGTCGTGAATGAACTGCGCGCAAAGTACGCGAAGAAGGGCTGAACAGACTCCCCATCGATAAATAGGTGGAAAAATGTAGGAGATTAAATATGCCAAGTGCATTTGATTGGAACTGTGAGCTTTCATGGATAAAAGAATATCGATTTCCGCTAGACCAAGGTATGCAAACAGTTTATGAGTGCTTGAAGAATTGGATGGATGATTACAATAGGAATATCATGATAACTACCTTCATGACCTCTGAAGAAAAAGAACAAATTAAAATTTTTTCTGATAGACTGATGCAAGCGTATGAGCTTTATGTAGATAACCGCTACATCGAAGCTTTTAATATTTTCAATCAGGCCATGGATAGTGCGAAGAATCATCTGCCGACCGCTCCAGTTGGGCAGTCAAGTGCTTATGTGGCTGATGCTATTCCATACTATCGGATTATAGCGGGAAATAATAAATATAACCGACTTCAATTCCTGCACATTCCATGCAATTTAAGATACTTGGCATCTGCAAATCGATTTAGTGTTCCCGGAATGCCATGTAGCTATATGGCAAGTGCTAAACGAGTAGCATGGTATGAGTGTGAAATGCCTGATTCATTTCAATGGGCGAAATTCGAGGCCGTCAAGCATGACAAAAAATTGATTCAATTAGATCTCAATCCTTTAACATCGACACGTAGTCTTATTTCTGAACTTCCAAAAGATCGTTGGACGGAAGATGAACGCAAGTCTTTTGCCAGAGGATATTGTTTTATCCTTCCACTGATTGCTTCTTGTTCAGTCATTGCAAAAGAAAAGGGGAAATCGTTTGTTGAAGCTTATATTATTCCCCAAATGCTTATGATTTGGATAAAAAACAGTATGGATTACATCGGTGTGCGGTATTATTCAAGTTCTGATAATGAGTTGGTACGAAACGATTGTGGATATAATATTGCCATGCCCGCAAAACATCCTGACAAAAACGGATATTGTGTTGACCTTCAAGAAATTTTTGGAGTTAACGATACAAACAAAACTGATGAAATGGAATTCTTGGATTTCACGGAGAAATTTTACAACCACCATAAGGTACAAATAGACAGACTAGAAACTTTTTACAAAGAAATTCTCTACACACGGCAGCATACGCATTATCATAAACAAGGAACCTTGTATGAACGCTACTGCTCGGTTTGCAAAGTATTAATTGCACTAATAAAAGCATTTCGGCCAGAAAAAGGTTCCAGCAGATATGCTTTAGTAATGTCACTTTCTGAAGCTTGGTATCTTTGTATGGATATTCAAGAATTAACAAGAGCAAAATTTGAGAAAATCAAAGAAGAAAATACTCCAGGCGCAGATTCTCTCCCCGATGATATAATTATCGAAATTGAGAATGATATTGATTCTTTTGAAAACACTGTTATAGACTTGGCCCATGACTTTAATTTGTTTGTAACAGTTGGCATAACGTGACGTGTTACATATGAACTAGATGCAGTATATCAAGAAAGGCTGATTATGTTCTCGAAGTATGATGTCTACACCACGGTGCAATCCATGTACTGCTACCCCGATACGGATGTTTTGATCAACAAGCTGAATATCCATGACAAAGCAGAACTGAAACAGGCCGAAGAAGAATTTACGGCGGTTAAACAGATGGCTCTGTTGCAGGAGCCAATCAAGGGACGTTTTACCAAAACTCACCTGTTTCGGATTCACCGTTTCCTTTTTGAAGATGTGTACCCCTTTGCAGGACATATCCGCAAGGAACGGATCAGCAAGGGTGACACGATGTTCTACCCTCCAGACCTGATTGACCGAGAATTGGAGCGCGTGTTCAAGAATATTCGCTCCAAAAAGCTGCTTGCCGAGCGTAATGAAGAAAAGCAGATTCAAAATCTGTCACAGACGATGGCAGAACTGAACATCATCCATCCCTTCCGCGAGGGAAATGGCCGCAGCACCCGTGAGCTGATTCGCTGCATGGCGTTAGAATATGGACTGCATATCAACTGGGGCAACACTGACCGAGAGACTTTGATCAACGCTGCAATCGCTGCCGTAGATGATGATATGGCGTTCTGCGATGTTCTACGGCAGTGCATCAAAACAGATGCCAATAAAACCTGACATATAAACCAAAAGAGCAGCTTCTACTCTAACGAAATAGACGCTGCTCTTTTTGATTATAGAGTGGATGGTAAATATATCGGATTGATTTTTTAGCTCTTGGGCACAAGATGACTGATATTATTTGTACAATAAATCAACGCATGAATAGTATTCCAGTCTATTTTGTCAAAAAATCTATCTTTTTCCATATACTCGGTTGTCTCGTCCAAAAAACTATCAATCCATGAATAATAGACATCCATCTTTTTTCTCATAAATAAAGATGTCAGCTTAAATTTAACGGAAATTTCTACATTAAATTGATAATCGTGTAAGGAAGTATAATGTTGACTTGCAGACCTTAGATAATATTTGTAGAAATCATGAGGAAGTGCTGTGCTAAGTCCAGAAAACAAACTTGTTAATGACAATGTAAGGATCGGCGTATCGATTATAATTTCGTTCTTGTTTTTTCTGGTTATTTTGCTATTTTCAGGAAGTGTTAAATCAAATTTATGATAATAAGCCCCTGAAGAATTTAATACACAGACAGTGCTACAATCATCATTTTCATCATTAAAATTATTGGACAAACACATAAAACTTTCCCTGTTTATCATGTCTTCAGAGAAAAGCCGCAGAAAGCGGTTGGTTAATAAAACCTGCGGAATATCAGTTTTTTGGAACTCTTGCACCTTTAATTTGCCATCGAACTTATTATAATAGTCTGTTAGGTGTAAAGAAAGTTTTTCAATTAGACAATACTCCAATAATTCAGTAAGCAATGTTCCACTTTGAGTTAACGTGTTCAATAGGTTTTGGTCGATCTTTCCTCTGAAATTTCTAAACTGGCTTATGTTGTCTTCTTTCCACAATTTCTCAAGTGCTTTGTTTTCGGACGATGCCCACTGTTGGTACTGAGCCATATCAGTAGAAATCGTATACTCTGGTACGCTGATAATCTTATGGTTGATTTCATCATAGATAATAAAGCCTTCGAATTTTTTTGTTTGATTAAGTCTTCTGAAGTTTGTCCATGCGTTCCATGCTAAAACTCCAAGAGACAAAAATATTCCGATTGTGATAAGGATGACTTCCTTTATTTGGAACCCGAATCGTAATCCCAACAAATCAACTATACCTGTTGAGAGCATATTGACTCCAACTGCAACAAGTACAGATGTCATTATAAGACCAGAGCTTTCTCTTTTATTGTCGATAAGAGATGAGAAAATCTTGCTCTTTGCCATGAAAAATTTCCCTCTATACAGTAATTTCCCCTATTATAACATTTTTTGATAAGAAATCCATCCCTTTACAGAACGTATCTGAAAGTAACAACCTCGCAGAAGGAATATGATGGTTTGATACACAAACTAGCCGCAAAGCGCAACTTCTACTCTGAATGGATAGAAGCTGCGCTTTTATTTTTACCCACAAAACATTTCAAAAGGAGGATGCCTATGGATAAAGACTTTATGCTGAACTACTATGACAAAATGGTACGTCCGACATGGACGGAGCTGATGAAGACACCTCGCTATCAGCGAGTTGCCTGCGAGCGTGACAAAATTGAACGTGAGTTCCGGCGGCTGTTGGATGAAAAGCTGGGGCGGAAGTATCTTGAACTGGATGATGCACTGTTCCGGGTGATGGATGACATCGCGGAAGCCATGTATATGAAAGGTGCCGCAGACCGTGAGATGATGATTCGTTAATACCATGAGCTACGACTACTTCTATGGTCAGTCGGGCGAATTGTTCTCCTACTTCCGCATCCCGAAAGCACTGTTCCAAGACCACCGCTTCCGTCAGCTTTCCACCGATGCCCGGACACTGTACGGCATTCTACTGGACCGCATGAGCCTGTCCGTAAAGAATGGCTGGCTGGACGAGCAAGGGCGGGTGTATATCATCTACACCGTCCGGGAAGTGCAGGAATCCCTTTGTTGCGCCGAACACAAGGCGGTCAAGCTATTCCGGGAACTGGAGGACATGAACCTCATCGAGCGCAAACGTCGTGGTCTGGGCAGACCCAGCCTGATCTACGTCAAGGACTTTTCCTCCGGCTTGCCAAAATCGCAAGGACAGAATTGCCCAAACAGCAATTCAGGTGCTGCCGAAAGCGCAATTCTGGAGCAGCCAAAACCGCAAGCAAATAAGACTGATAAGAATAAGACAGAGTGGAACGATCCTGACCCTATCTATTCCGGGGGCATCCGGGAGCAGCTTGAGGATTATTTTTATCAGTCTTTGGAGGTGAACCTCCTGCTCCGGCTCTGCCCGGACGATGAGGACACCATCTACCAGATCGTAGACCTGCTTGTGGATACCTGTTCCACCAAACGCAAGATGTTGCGGATTGCCGGAGATGATAAGCCCACCGAGGTGGTACGCAGTCGGCTGAAAAAGCTGAACGCCGACCACATCCGTTTCGTGCTGGAATCTCTGGCAGAGAACACCGCCCCGGTGCGGAACATGAAGCAGTATCTGCTGGCGATGCTCTACAATGCGCCCACCACCATGAACCTCTACTATCAGAACAAAACGAACCACGACTTTGCGCGCGGTTCACCGAAAGCGGGGTGATGTTATCGCAAAGAAAGCTACGATTATCGCAGTCACCAATCAAAAAGGCGGTGTGGGGAAAAGCACCACCTGTGAAAATCTGGGTATCGGGCTGGCAATGGAGGGCAAGAAAGTTCTGCTGGTGGACACCGACCCACAGGGGTCTTTGACCATCAGCATGGGCTGGCAGCAGCCGGACGAACTGCCCACCACCCTTTCCACCCTGATGGCAAAAGCCATGAATGACCAGCCCATTCTGCCCGGCGAGGGCATTTTGCACCATGCAGAGGGCGTTGACCTGATTCCTGCCAACATCGAACTGGCAGGGCTGGAAGTGGCTCTGGTGAACAGCATGAACCGGGAAAAGATGCTGAAGCAGGTTCTGGACAGTGCCAAACGGGAGTACGATTTTATTCTGCTGGACTGTATGCCCTCGCTGGGGATGCTCACCATCAACGCACTGGCGGCGGCAGACGCTGCCCTGATTCCTGTGCAGGCACAGTATCTGTCTGCAAAGGGTCTGGAACAACTTTTGCAGACGGTACAAAAAGTCCGGCGGCAGATCAACCCCAAGCTGAAAATCGAGGGTATTCTGCTGACTATGACCGACAGCCGCACCAACTACGGAAAACAGATCAGCAATCTGATCCGGCAGGCATACGGAAAGCACCTGAAGGTGTTTGAGCAGACCATTCCCCGGTCAGTCCGTGCGGCTGAAACCAGTGCGGCAGGCAAAAGCATCTTTGCCTATGACCCCAAGGGCAAGGTGGCAGAAGCCTACAAATCTCTTGCAAAGGAGGTGCTGGCGGATGCCGATCGACAGCGGAAACTTAGCTCTGAAAGGGCTAGATGACCTGTTTTCCACCGAGGAAAACCGACAGGAGGAACAGCGGGAGCAGGTACAGCAGATTCCCATTGATGCGCTGCGTCCCTTCACCAACCACCCCTTCAAGGTACTGGACGATGAAGCCATGACCCGGACGGTGGAAAGTATCGCACAGTACGGTGTGCTGGCTCCGCTGATCGTCCGCCCTCGCCCGGGCGGTGACGGCTACGAGATCATCTCCGGGCATCGCCGCCAGTATGCGGCGAAACTTGCCGGGCTGGAAACGCTGCCGGTCATTGTGCGGCAGATGTCGGACGATGCGGCTGTGATATTGATGGTGGATTCCAATCTTCAGCGTGAACACATCCTGCCCAGTGAACGGGCTTTTGCCTACAAAATGAAGCTGGAAGCAATAAAAAATCAAGGTGCTAGGTCAGATTTAACTTCCCGACAAGTAGTCGGGAAGTTGGAGGCGGCTGATTTGGTTGGAAAAGGAAACGAAGAAAGCGGCAGACAAGTCCAGCGCTTTATCCGTCTGACCAACCTCATCCCGGAACTGCTGGACATGGTAGACGAAAAGAAGATCTCCTTCAATCCCGCTGTGGAACTGTCCTATCTGGACGAAAGTCAACAGCGGGATTTTTTAGAAGCTATGGATGGTACCCAAAATGCCCCATCTGTATCGCAGGCTCAGCAACTAAAGAAGATGGCGCAGTGTGGTGAGTTCACCTATGAAAAGGCGTTTGATATTTTGGGGCAGGAAAAGAAGAGTGAGCAGGACACCGTAACTATCAAAAACGACATCCTGCGAAAATACTTTCCACGCAGCTATACGCCTCGGCAAATGGAAGAAAAAATTATTCAGCTTCTGGATGCGTGGCAGAGAAAACAGCAGCGTCACAACGAACGCTGACCCGTAACGCAAGACCCGATGGGGTCTTTTTTGTTTGCAAAAATTTGGAGGTAACG
>ERZ791879.1038-NODE-1038-length-14862-cov-3.070372_pt1 | contig 14862 bp, 11 predicted proteins | sample MGYA00510162_ERZ791879 | MGnify/ENA primary metagenome ERZ791879 (study PRJEB30046, sample SAMN00792113) | human gut metagenome | study: EMG produced TPA metagenomics assembly of the A metagenome-wide association study of gut microbiota in type 2... | reverse complement strand
GAAAAATATGCGAAAGAGTATCATTGTGGAAAGATTGCGGTGGCGCATCATCAAAATGATGCGGCGGAAACGATTTTATTTCGGATGCTGCGAGGGACTGGACCGCAGGGAATGGCGGGCATTTTGCCGGTCAATGGAAAGATTATCCGTCCATTTCTCTGTTTGAGCAGGGAAGAAATCACGGATATTCTCCAAAATATCGGGCAGGATTATGTCGATGACAGCACGAATACGAATGAAGAATATAGTCGCAATTATATCCGTCACCGCATTTTGCCGGAGATGGAACATGTCAATCAAAAGGCAGCGGCACATATCAGCGAGCTTGGAATGCAGATGCAGGAGCTTTTAGCATATGTTACCCCGCAAATGGAAAAATTATACAATAAAAATGTAATAGCAAATGAACAGGGAGAGCTGTTTTTGGCAGAGCAAACATTTTCTGTGATGAGTCTTTTTGAACAAAAGGAAATGATGAGACGGATGCTTTTTGAAATATCGGGACACCGAAAAGACATTTCCCTCGTTCATGTGGAACAGATGCTTGCACTGATGGCAAATAAGGAAGGTAAGCAGCAGAATTGTCCGTATGGGGTGCTTGCAAAGCGAGTGCGGGATGGACTTTTATTAATGAAGTTGTCGGCTGATGTAACATTTTCAGATAAAAATAAACAAAAAGATGGGCAACAAAAGAGTGATGAACAGAATTTAGAGAATTTAAATAGAAAAAATAAAAAATGTGGTAATCATTCAGAAGATAAAATGCAGCCAGTATATTTGCCGCTGACTGCCGAATCAGAAGAAGCAAAGGCAGAAGAAACGATAGTATTGTCAAATGAGACATTATTGCAAAAATTTACAATCCATTTTTCCATTTTACCGTGGAATGGCGGGAAAGTTGCAAAAAGGGATTGTGTGAAATACTTTGATTATGATAAAATGAAATGTAAACCCTGTTTAAGAACCAGAGATACCGGCGATTATTTTATTATGGATAAAGAAGGACGGCGTAAATCACTGGGACGCTATTTTATTGATACGAAAATTCCTGCTTCGGACAGAGACGGGCAGCTTCTGCTGGCAGATGGTTCCCATATTATGTGGATAATCGGAGGACGCATCAGCGAGTTTTACAAGGTAAGCAGCGAGACAAAGCGGGTGCTTAGAGTATCGATGCAGGAGAAAGAAGAGAATTAGAGAATTTTTTAATGGAGGACACGGAAATGGCAGATAAGATTAATGTTTTGATTCCAGAAGAAACTGTAGACGCAAAGATTAAAGAAATAGGCGAACAGATCAGCAAAGATTACGCAGGAAAAGAAGTTCACCTCATTTGTATTTTAAAGGGCGGCGTATTTTTTGCCTGCGAATTAGCAAAGAGAATTACAGTTCCGGTTTCTCTGGACTTTATGCAGGTATCCAGCTACGGAGATGCGACAGAGAGTTCAGGAATCGTTCGTATTAAGAAGGATTTAGATGATACAATGGAGAACAAGGAAGTAATTATCGTGGAGGATATCATTGACTCCGGAAGAACACTTCACTACCTTATCCCTGTATTAAAACAGAGAAATCCAAAGAGTATCCGTCTGTGTGCCCTTTTAAATAAACCAGACCGCCGTGAGGTAGAAGTTCAGATTGATTATCTTGGATTTGATATTCCAGATGAGTTCGTTATTGGATACGGACTTGACTATGCACAAAAATATAGAAATCTTCCATTTATCGGAGTTGTAGAACCAGAGGCAGCAGAAGATGCTGAGGAGGGAGCAGAGCAGGCTTCCGGGGAAGAGAAAGGAGACAATGTTGAATAGAAATATGAGAAATACTGCCATTTTACTGGTAGTGTTCCTGGCGGTATATATGTTTGGCAATTATTTTGCTGAGAAGAATCTGATGTCGGGGAGCGGCAGCAGTTCGTATTCTTACGAAAGACTGGAGTCCGATATTGCAAAGAATAAAGTAAAGTCAATAGAAGTGGTGCAGAACGCACAGGTTCCTACAGGTTCTGCCATTGTAAAACTGAATGATGGAGAGAAGAAAGTAGCACATGTAACTGATGTGAATAAGGTCATTGATCTGGCACAGCAGTATAAAGTATCCTGTCAGGTAGACGATGTGAAGTCATCCGATGCAGGCTGGCTTTCCATGATTTTGCCGTGGATCGTCATTGGTGTGATCATGATGTTCATGTTTGGTATGATGAGCCGTGCTTCCGGCGGTGGCGGCGGAAATAAGATGATGAATTTCGGAAAGAGCCGCGCAAAAATGCAGGACCCTGAATCTCAGAATATCCGTTTTGACCAGGTTGCAGGATTACAGGAAGAAAAAGAAGAATTAAAAGAAATCGTAGACTTTTTAAAGAGTCCGCAGAAATACATTGAAGTAGGTGCGAGAATTCCGAAAGGCGTTATTTTAGTAGGTCCTCCAGGAACAGGTAAGACTCTTCTTGCCAAGGCCGTTTCCGGCGAAGCAGGCGTGCCATTCTTCAGTATTTCCGGTTCCGACTTTGTGGAAATGTTTGTCGGTGTCGGAGCTTCCCGTGTAAGAGATTTATTTGAAGATGCAAAGAGAAATGCACCATGTATCGTTTTCATTGATGAGATTGATGCGGTGGCAAGACGAAGAGGTACCGGACTTGGCGGCGGCCATGATGAAAGAGAACAGACATTGAACCAGCTCCTCGTAGAAATGGACGGTTTCGGAGTGAATGAAGGAATCATCGTGATGGCAGCAACAAACCGAGTAGATATTCTTGACCCTGCTATTTTAAGACCAGGCCGTTTTGACCGTAAAGTAGCAGTTGGCAGACCAGACGTAAAGGGAAGAGAAGAAATCCTTAAAGTCCATGTAAAAGGCAAACCACTTGCAGAAGACGTAGATTTACACCAGGTTGCCCGCACAACACCAGGATTCTCTGGAGCAGATCTTGAGAACCTTATGAATGAAGCGGCAATCCATGCAGCAAGAAATAATGCACGATTCATCCGCATGGAGGATATCAGAAAGTCTTTCATTAAGGTTGGAATCGGAACTGAGAAAAAGAGCCGTCTTGTGCCAGAATTAGAGCGTAAGATTACAGCCTACCATGAAGCAGGCCATGCAATCTTATTCCATTTACTGCCAGATGTAGGCCCTGTATACACCGTATCCATCATTCCTACTGGTATGGGGGCAGCAGGATACACAATGCCTGTACCAGAGAATGATAACGTATTTGAGACAAAAGGCCGCATGATTCAGGAAATCAAAGTCGGCATGGGCGGACGTATCGCCGAAGAATTAATCTTTGACGATGTAACCACAGGAGCGTCTCAGGACATCAAACAGGTAACAGATACCGCAAGAAGTATGATTACGAAGTTCGGTATGTCCGACAGACTCGGATTTATCAACTACGAAGAGAACACAGACGAAGTATTCCTCGGACGTGACCTCGGTCACTCCAGAAGCTTCAGCGAGGAAGTCGCAAGCATCATTGACAAAGAAGTAAAGAAGCTTGTTGACGATTGCTACACAGACGCGAAGAGAATCCTCACAGAAAATATGGATGTACTTCATTCCTGTGCGAACTTACTTCTTGAAAAAGAGCGTATTAGCCGAGAAGAATTTGAAGCATTGTTTAAAAATGATAAAGCAGCCGATGAGAATTTATAGTCTTTCAGTCAGAATGACAAAAGTCGTCAGAATTCGAACGAATCTGCACAAAAATTTTTTTCAATTCATTAAAACTTTATGCACACTTTTGGGTGACCCAATGCTATTATAATACTCGTAACCCCCCCCAATACATTATATAGTTTTGCTACACCCAATAAGTAACAAAAAATACCTTCTCCAAAAAGATGACCGTTCGTTGGTCATCTTTTTTTGTGTTTTTCTCAAATTATTTCATAGATTCTTTCAAAATAAAATTTACAGCATTTCTGGTTGCTGTTTCTTTTCTTCATAAAAAGTATTTTTACAAGTACAAAATTGGTGTTTTTCGTTGAATACTGTAGGAAGTTGTTATATATGAACAAAAGATTGAGTTTAATATTGGCAAATAGGGGTATTTCATTGCGAAAAATGCATAAAAAATATTTTGAAATTTCTTCATGTTTATGCACACTTTCGTGGTAGGAAATGCTATTATAATACTCGTAACCCCCCCCAATACATTATAAGTTTTGTTGCATTTAGTGTAACAAGAATACCTTCTCCAAAGAGAGCAGCGATCGTGGCTGCTCTCATTTTTGCATTTATGAAGAATTAATTATTCATTTACTGTATTATGATGACATATGACAGAATACCGGAAAGAGACTTTGGTACCGTATTAGTTATTTGTATTTTTCCATTTGGTAAAACCAATCTTTTTCATGCTGTATCCATATTTTTTAAGTAAAATATTATAATTGGCAAAAGCATCATTTATTCGGTAGATTCCTTTGATGATATCGTCTGGCCTCGGTTTGCCTTTATAAGGAACAGAAGTTTCTACATCATCATAAGCCTCATCTGAATCAGCCCCATCATAACATTCTGTCAGGAAAAGCCCCTGTGACTTTCCGTCATATAAGGTAGAAATCGTACCATTTACAGAATGAGTATGTATTTGCTCATAGAGTTTCCGGGTCAAAAAAGCGTCTTTTTGTACATGACAAAAAGACGCTTAAAAAATCAGCTTTATCACACCACGAAAACCGGACAAGAGCCTTCGCCCGATTTTTAAAAATAGAATAGATGTTGTATTGAGAATTGTCAAATAAATCATATCCGGCCCTCCTCTTAATCGCATATCAATGTATATTTTCATCTTAATTGTAACATAGAAAAGAGGGGGTGGTCAATGATATTGCTTTATAATGACACAGTAAATGTAGTTCCGTATCCAGGTTTACTTTTTACGGCAATACTTCCGCCATGAATATCTACAATAAAACGAACCATAGAAAGTCCAAGTCCAAAGCCTTCCCCGGCGCTCCTGCTTTTATCAACTCGATAGAAACGATTCCATATTTTATCAAGATGTTCTTTTTCGATACCGATACCGTTATCTTTGATGATGATATCAGTGTTTTTCTGATTCTTTATAAGATTAATCCAGACACATCCGCCGTTTATACCATAATTGATCGCATTTTCTATAAGATTATAAATCATACGCATTAGGAGCATCGTGTCTCCCTGAATAATATATGATTCATTTTGGGGGATATATTCAAATAAAAGAGAAATATTTTTATAAGCTGCCTTTTGCTGAAGTTCTTCTATGACAGATTCTATTAAAAGAGTAAGGTCTACTTCTTCTTTTTGAGGCTTAAAACTATGCTTATCTGTGCGGGATATAGTAAGAAGCTGAGAAACCAGCTGGCCAATATAGGTTGTTTTTTTATAAATAATCTCAATTTCTTCCCGAACACTATCGGTGAGCTTTAGTTCATCAAGGCAATATTCACAGTGGCTTTGTATTACTGAAATTGGTGTTCTTAGTTCATGAGCTGCATCGGATGTGAATTGTTTCTCTTTTTCAAAAGACTTTTCCAGTTTAGCAATCATAGAATTAAATGCATCAGCCAAGTAAGAAAATTCGTCATGAGTGTTTGATGTTTCAATACGTTTTGAAAGATTGACGGAAAAAGATATCTCTTTTGCCATATCACTGATCGTGTAAATTGGTTGTAACGCTTTTTTTAATATATGGTAGCCGACAAAGGCGGAGATGAAAACAGTAATAGGGAAAAGAACAGCAAAAATCCATAGCATATTATAAAGAATTCTTGACCAATGTCCATAAGAAGCGATGCTTCGAACCCATATGGAATCTTCCGGAGATTCTTCATAACAATAGTCATATACTAACCAGATATTTTTATCAGATTTTATCTGTCGTACCTTATTGTTGATAAATGGAACTTTATCAGGAAAATGTTCTGGCAAAACACCATTTATAAAAGAACTGTTTTTGTCATATAAACTGATAGAAACATTATCGTCATAGAATTTTGTCCAGTCTGCATTATACAAAATATCATTCCTGTTGGACTTATCATATAAATTTTCCAACATATCAGCGGATTCATCTTTTAGCTCTTCCTGAAGATCATGGATACTGTAGCTTTTAGAAAGAAAATAAATATAAAAAAATACGAGAGCCAGAATAAGAGAAAACACAAGAGTATACCAAAAGGTGATTCGAAATTTTATTGATAGTTTTGAACTTTTCATACTTACTCTCCTAAACAATATCCTTTACCATATACAGTGTGGATTAATTTTTTTTCATAATCGGAGTCAATTTTTTTTCGGAGATAACGGATATAGACATCAATAATATTAGAACCTCCCTCAAAAGTACTGTCCCAGCCTCGCTGTTCAAGCTGATCACGTGAAAGAACATGTCCAGGATTACGCATCATATATTGCAGTAATTTATATTCTTTTGTAGTAAGGGAAATTTCCTTACCATTACGGCTGACTTTTTTCTTTTTCGTATCCATTACAAGGTCTTCATAAATAAGAATGTCGCTTGGGTCTGCTGCTATATTTCTTCGAAGCAAAACCCGAAGCCTGGCCTGTAGTTCTTCAAAAGCAAACGGTTTGATTAAATAATCGTCTGCACCGGAATCTAATCCATTTACTCGTTCTTCAATAGAACTTTTTGCAGTCAGCAAAAGAACAGGTGTAGTCTTCTTTTGGTTTCGCAGCCATTTTAAAAGAGTGATTCCATCTATTTTAGGGAGCATAATATCAAGTAAAATAATATCATAAGTATAAGTATTCAGATAATCTTTAGCAATTTCGCCATCCATACAAATATCAATAGTATAGTCTTTTTGCAACCGTTTTTTTAAAATATTACACAAATCTTTTTCATCTTCAACAATTAACATCCTCATAGATTTATACCCCTTTCTTAACTTGATCATCTGTCATTTTTAAATATGCTTTTTAATGATTTTCTCATTTTTTGTGAGTATAATCAAGATATAAAATAAAGGAAGTTATTTAATAAAATCTTAAAAGATTACAAAAATTATGCAAAATGAAAGGAGAAAACTATGAGAAAAAGAATGTGTTTATTCCCTAGGATGGCAGTTGTATTATTATTTACTATTTTGTTTGCGGCAGGTTATACCACCCCTGCGCTTGGAAATGTTAATACTGTGCAGGCAGCTACAAAGAAAAAAGACATTTCAAGAGAGGGAAAAAAGAAACGTAGTATTATTAAAGGAAAGATATTTGAACTGGAAGTAGATAAGCCAGAATCTGTTAAAGATAAAAATCTGACTTGGAGTATTAAAGATTCTTCCATTGTAACATTTGCCGGGAAAGAAAGACATGATGATGATATTAAATTTAAGGCACTGAAAGCAGGCACAACAAAAATTACTTGTCGGAATACAAAAACCGATAAAAAAATTAATTTTAAGATTACAGTGAAAAATGTTAAAAAAACAACAAAAGCATCTTCCCAAAATAAAACGATTTATGCAAAAGGCTCTCTGAAACGTAGTATAAGAGTAAATGGTGAATTAGAACTTGAAGTTAAGAAAACAAAAGGAAAAGGAGTAAAAGACCGTCAGTTAAAATGGACAGTAGAAGATTCTTCTGTTCTTGCATTCGAAGATATGGATGATGGAATATATGATGATGAAATGGAATTTGTTGGGATAAAACCTGGAAAGACAACGGTTACATGTACAAATACAGCAAATAAAGAAAAAGTAACATTTACGATTACTGTAAAATAACATTTATATTGGAAAAATAAATATGGTATGCAGCATAAATGGCAGGGAATTTCTATGTGATATAGAATCCCTGCCATTGTTGTAATCTTCTTTACACTTTTTTAACAGGTGTCTTGTCAGATGTAAACTTTAGTGTTATAATGGACAGAAATTTGGCAAAAATCAGAAGGGGGTCTTTAAAGGCCATACCTTACAGGAGGGTATTTCATGACAATTGTAGAAGAAATAAAGAAGTTAAAAGAAGAAAAAGATGCAGTGATTCTTGCACATTACTATGTGCGTCCTGAGGTGCAGGAGATTGCTGATTACATAGGAGATTCATTTTATTTGAGCAAGGTTGCTACAAAGTTAAAGGAACAGACAATCGTTTTTTGTGGTGTTTCCTTTATGGGCGAGAGTGCAAAGATTTTAAATCCGGAGAAGACCGTTTTAATGCCGGATATGAATGCGGACTGTCCGATGGCACATATGGCAGAAATCGAGACAATTAAGAAGGTTCGTTCAGAATACGATGATCTTGCAGTAGTATGTTACATCAATTCTACTGCAGCGCTCAAGGAGTATTCTGATGTTTGTGTTACTTCCGCAAATGCAGTTAAGATTGTAAAGGAGCTGCCGCAGAAGAATATTTTCTTTATCCCTGACCGTAATCTGGCTCATTATGTTGCCAGTCAGGTGCCGGAGAAGAATTTTGTTTATAATAATGGATTTTGCCCGACACATGAGCGTATTGAGGCGGAAGATGTTGCGAATGTAAAGGCACAGCATCCAGATGCACAGATTGTTGCCCATGGAGAATGTCAGGAGTCTATTCTTTTAATGGCAGATTATGTTGGAAGTACTTCCGGTATTATTAATTATGTTACAGAGAGTGACTGTCAGGAATTTATCGTATGTACAGAAGAAGGTGTTGGTTATAAGTTAAAGACACAGAATCCAGATAAGACATTTTATTATCCAGACAGGCTTCCAGTCTGCCCGAATATGAAGAAAAATACTTTAGAGAAGATTCTCCACGTATTGAAGACAGGAGAGAATGAAGTGCATGTCAGTGATGCTTTAAGAGAGAATTCTAAAAAGCCTCTCGAAAAGATGCTTGAGCTGGCTGCAAAGTAGTAAGCAGGAGGTAAACAGCAATGGATTTTAGGACAGATGTAGTAATAGTCGGTACAGGTGTAGCCGGTACATTTTCTGCGTTAAATCTTCCAAAAGATAAAAATATTATTATGATTACCAAATCAGATTTAGAGAGCAGTGATTCTTTTCTTGCACAGGGTGGTATCTGTGTTTTAACAGATGAGAATGATTATGACAACTATTTTGAAGATACGATGAAGGCAGGGCATTACGAGAACCGTAAAGAATCAGTTGACATTATGATTCGCAGTTCTCAGGAGATTATTCATGACCTGATCGGCTATGGTGTTGATTTTGCTCATGACGGTGATAAACTTCTTTATACAAGAGAAGGGGCACATTCCAGACCAAGAATTCTTTTTCACGAGGATATCACAGGACAGGAGATTACGAGCAAGCTTCTCGCACAGGTGAAAAAGCTTCCGAATGTAACGATTTATGAATATACGACCATGACAGATATTATTGTACAGGACGGACATTGTGCAGGTATTATCGCTAAAACAAAGGATGGCGAGATCATGCACATCCATGCCGAGGATACGATTTTTGCAAGCGGTGGTATCGGTGGATGTTATAAGCACTCTACAAACTTCCCTCATCTGACAGGAGATGCGTTAGATATTTCTAAGAAGTATGGGATTCGTTTAGAGCATCTTGACTATGTTCAGATTCATCCTACCACTCTTTATTCCAAAGAACCGGGAAGAAGATTTTTGATTTCTGAATCGGTACGTGGAGAGGGTGCAGTTCTCTATAATAAGAACGGAGAACGTTTTGTAAATGAGCTTCTTCCACGTGATGTTGTTACGAAAGCAATCAAGGCACAGATGGAAAAAGACGGAACCAGTCATGTCTGGCTTTCTATGGAACATATTGATAAAGAGACGATTCTCAATCATTTCCCCAATATTTATCAGAGATGTCTGGAAGAGGGATATGATGTATTAAAAGAGTGGATACCGGTTGTCCCTGCACAGCATTATTTTATGGGTGGTATCTGGGTAGATAGTGACAGCAAGACTTCTATGGATCATCTTTATGCTGTTGGTGAGACAAGTTGTAATGGTGTACATGGAGCGAATCGTCTAGCAAGTAACTCTCTTCTTGAAAGTCTTGTCTTTGCAAAAAGAGCCGCACGTAAGATCTGTGGTTTAGAACAGACCGTTAAACCGTTAGACTTCAGTGAATCTGCAGCCGTATAAACTTATCGTATAAATTTATGCATTATTTATATAGAAAGGAAACTACCTATGAATACAATTTCCATGAAACTTCAGGCAGACGAATTGATTCGTCTCGCTCTGCAGGAAGATATTTCCAGTGAGGATGTTACAACCAACTCTGTTATGAAAGAGGCTGTAGAAGGTGAAGTACAGCTTATCTGTAAGCAGGATGGTATTGTTGCCGGGCTGGATGTATTTAAAAGAGTATTTGAATTATTAGATGAGAACACAAAGACAGAATTTCTCTGTAAAGATGGGGATGCCGTAAAAAAGGGACAGCTCATGGGAACAGTTACCGGAGATATTCGTGTGCTTTTGTCCGGTGAACGTGTTGCACTGAACTATCTTCAGCGTATGAGTGGAATTGCCACTTACACACATACGGTTTCTGCTCTTTTAAAAGGAACAAAGACAAAGCTTTTAGATACAAGAAAGACAACCCCTAACATGCGTATTTTTGAAAAATATGCAGTTCGTGCCGGCGGCGGATTTAATCACCGCTATAATCTTTCCGATGGGGTTCTTTTAAAGGACAATCATATCGGTGCAGCGGGCAGCGTAGCGAAGGCTGTACAAATGGCAAAGGAATATGCTCCATTTGTACGTAAGATTGAAGTTGAAGTTGAAAATCTTGACATGGTAAAAGAAGCAGTAGAAGCTGGTGCGGATATTATCATGCTTGACAACATGTCTGTTGAGGAAATGAAAGAAGCAATCCGCATTATTGACGGACGTGCCAAAACAGAATGTTCCGGCAACGTAACAAAAGAAAATATTGACCACCTGACTTCTCTTGGAGTAGACTATATATCAAGTGGTGCACTGACTCATTCTGCACCTGTTCTTGATATTTCACTGAAGAATCTTCACGCTCTGTAATTAATGAAAGGGAAAATGATACACAATGACTGGTTCGAAACGAAGAGAAGAATTAATTAATACAATAAAAAGCAGCACTTCACCAATTTCCGGTAAGACTCTGGCACAGCTTTATGATGTCAGCCGTCAGGTAATCGTGCAGGATATCGCTCTGCTTCGTACCGCAGGTTATGACATTATCTCTACTAATCGTGGATACATTTTGAATGCTCCGCATACAATTACAAGAGTATTTAAAGTTAGTCACACAGATGCTCAGACAGAAGATGAACTTTACTCGATTGTGGATTTGGGCGGCACTGTTGTAAACGTAATGGTCAATCACCGGGTATACGGTCATATGGAAGCCCCACTTGGCATTTCTTCCCGATTAAAAGTAAAGGCATTTATCGATGATATTAAGAACGGCAAGTCAAGCCCTCTTAAAAACATCACATCTAACTACCATTACCATACAGTAGAAGCAGATTCCGAAAAAACACTCGATCTGATTGAAAAAACACTTGAAGAAAAAGGATACTTGATTACAGAAGTATAAGCAGTTTGTATGATTACAAAAGAATATCTGTCTGTATTTCATTTTGTAAAGACTCAAAATAATGCTTCATGATTAAAGAAACGGACAACGCATATTATTCTGGCGTTGTCCGTTTTTTAAATATATAATAACTTCTATGGATTTCACAGCCGATTCTATATATTCCTGCTTTTACTTTTCAGTGGGATCTATTATAATGTAATGATACCAGAGTCAAAAGTCAGAAAGCCGATGCAAGCTTGCTTGCGAGAGTGCAGTCACGTAGCAATCTGGTATCAAAGGGGAATTATACAATTACAGTAATACCAAATATACAGGCAGGTGAAATCATGAATGAAAAAACTGTCGGAATGCTTTCTAAATTTACCGGCGTATCCGTCCATACTATTAAATACTACGAAAAACTGGGGTTGATTTCCTCAAGCAGAAGAGAACAATCCAATTATCGTTCCTACGATGTAAAAAGCTGTACAGATATTTATGAATGTATGAAATATCGAAATATGGGATTTTCCTTAAAAGACATCCAGCTTCTTCTTAAAGAAGGGGATAATGCTCTTCTTTCGTCACTTCTTGAAAAAAGAAGTCAGGAACTTGCCACAGAGGTAACGGAATTACTAAATACTCGTGAACTTATAGAAAATTATCGAAAAGAACTGGCTGAGTTAGACCGTAGACTTGGCAAATGGTACATTGAGGATTGCCCTGACTTTTATTTTCGCCGTCAGACAAAAGGACTGAACTACATGGATGAGGCCTCCTGTGAATCCGATGGAATCAATCTCGCAGAATATGCTCCCAAAAGCAGTTCTTTACTGGAACTTTCTCCCGAATACTTCAAAGGAGATCTTTCTGCATTTTCATGGGGACATGGAATCTCTATAGATACGGATAATGATTTTATGAAAGATAAAAAAGGATTTGAAAAGATTTCCGGAGGCAGAATGTTTACTGCTTACCTATGCCTTGGAGGCCATTACGCTTCTGAGGGAGACTTGATTAACGAGTTCCTTCGTTATTATAATGAATATAAATCCGGTATTCCTAAAGCTCCTGTGTATGGTTTCCGCCTGCGGATCACTCTTGATGAAACCGGGGAAAGAAAAGACTATTTTCGTTTCTGTGTTTTGGCTTCAGAAGAAATGAATCAAATAGTTGTTTAAAAAATTATTATAACTTTACCTGATTTCATCAAATTTCTTTCAGGTTATATCAAAATCATATGATGTTAGGGTCAAAACAATACTATGTTCTATAAGAAAACAAGAAATTTCTTGTCCAAAACCTGTGAGCTACTCACAGGTTTTTGCCATCTTCTAAATTATTTCCAAACTATTTCTAAATCATTAGTACACTCAGAAACTGTTTTTATATTCACTTGAAAAAATACCCAAATTTAAAGAAACAGCTGAAACACTTTTACAGTTAATTATAAAAATTTTTTTGTTATTTTATACAAAAATTATTATGATTTTTATACATTTTGACAGATTGACCTGCGAGCAAGACATGGTTATATAATTAACAATATAAGCTGTTTGAGTTTATATCAGCTGCGATTTGAATATATATTTTACTGTATATACTCCGGCATAAGCAAGAGTTAGAAAGGAGATACAAATGACACCCGAAGAAATAAAAAACACAGATTTTGAAACTTTTTTCCAGGCAGTTCCACAGATGAAAGAAGTTCATCATATAAAGGCAACTGGTCAGGAAATCTACCATGTTTATAAACATGATGTTGTTTATGTTACACGACCAGAGGGGGAGCGCACATTACAAATGCTCGTACCAGAAGTAAAACCAGAATCCGTACAGAAGAAATATCCGGCGATTCTTTATGTGCAGGGTTCCGCATGGCTGAAGCAGGATCAGTATAAACGTCTTTCTGCCATGGCTGATCTTGCAAGAAGAGGTTTCGTAACTGCTATTTTACAGTATAGAGAAAGTGATCTGGCTACTTTTCCTGCACAGGTTCAGGATGCAAAAACCGGCATAAGATTTTTAAGAAAACACGCAGAAGAATATCATATCGATGTAGATAACATTTTCATCATGGGAGATTCCAGCGGCGGACATACTGCTGTACTTGCCGGAATCACTGCCGGACAGGACATTTTAGATACGGAAGACTACAATGAATATTCTTGCCAAGTAAAGGCCATCGTTGATTTTTACGGTGTGACAGATGTTCGTCAGAAAGAAGACTTCCCTACCACTTTAAACCAGGGCGAGCCAGACAGTCCGGAAGGAAAGTTGATCGGCGGCAATAATGTTTATGAACATCCAGAACTTTCTGTCCCGGTCACCTGCGCTAATTATGTAGAAAAAGCCACACCAATTCCTCCAATCCTTATGATGCATGGAACAGGGGATGACACTGTATCTTGGAGACAGAGCGTACGCCTTTACAAAAAACTTCGAGAAGAAGAAAAAGACGTTACATTCTATATAATGGAAAATGCAGTTCATGGCGATAACGCTTTCTGGACAACGGAAAATCTTAACATTGTAGATGAATTTATTAAAAAGCATATTTAAGTAAATAACTATAATAAACGAAAGGATTTATTTATGAACGCTACTTTAATCATGGCATTTATTCTGATTCTCATTGTAGTTGCCACTGTTATAACAAAAAAACTTCCATTTAACTTTGTCCTTTTCATTGCACCGGTTCTTTGTGCACTGATTCTTGGGCATTCCATAGAAGAAACAAGTACTTTCATCGTAGAACAGCTTGCTTCCATGATGAAATCGGCTGGATTTATGCTCTTGTTTGCATTTTTGTATTTCCAGATGCTTACAGAAGCCGGTGTATTCGACACGATCGTTTCCGCTATCACAACAAAACTCGGAAACAAGATGAATGTAATCGTTATTATGGTTTTGACAACCCTCATCGGCGGTTTCAGCATCCTGACAGGTAACTTTACACCTGCATACCTTATTACATTTCCACTGATGGTGCCTCTGTATAAAAAGTTTGACTTTGATAGAGAAGCAGCTTTCATCATTGCACAGACAGCCATGTCCGCAATGTGCTTTATCCCCTGGGGAATTGGAATGGCATACACTGCTTCCTCTGCCGGTTTAGATGCCAATAAACTCGCAGCTGCATCTATGCCTTGGGGATTATGTTTCATTCCAGCAATCATTTTCCAGTGGGTATACTTTGGAATCAAACACAAAAGACGTGTCGGAACATTCCAGGCAGTTACTACAACCGTAGAAGCTGCAGCACAACAGGAGGAGAATCAAAACCGCAGACCAAAACTCTTCTGGGTAAATTTTATACTTTTTATTCTCTGCCTCGTAGCACTCGGAATCTTCGGTATTGCAC
>ERZ791879.1030-NODE-1030-length-15042-cov-3.194168_pt1 | contig 15042 bp, 9 predicted proteins | sample MGYA00510162_ERZ791879 | MGnify/ENA primary metagenome ERZ791879 (study PRJEB30046, sample SAMN00792113) | human gut metagenome | study: EMG produced TPA metagenomics assembly of the A metagenome-wide association study of gut microbiota in type 2... | reverse complement strand
TGGTGGGCAAGGTTGAGCCGTCAGATGTGGTCTATATTTACCCGAAGGCAGCCGGTGAGATCACCGACGTGTTTGTGAAAGCAGGCGACATGGTCCAGGAGGGCCAGCCGATCTGCAAGATTGATACCAAGCAGGTGGAAGCCGCGAGACTCCAGATGGAATCTGCACAGCAGGCTTTAGGCGATGCCAATACCAACCTGGCCCGCCAGCAGGCATTGTTTGCGGCAGGCGATATCGCCAGTGTGGCATTTGAGCAGGCGCAGACCCAGGCAAAGAATGCACAGATCGCTTATGATTCCGCAAAGCTGAACTATGATTATCAGGTGGAATTTGCAAACGTGACTGCACCGATCTCCGGTAAGGTGGAGATCTGCAACGTCGAGGTCCATGACAACGTAGCATCCCAGGTTCTGCTGGCTGTTATTTCCGGCGAGGGCAGCAAGTCCATTACCTTCTCTGTTCCGGAGAAGATCGCTTCTGAGCTGCATGTCGGTGACCCGGTTACGGTCGATAAAAACGGAACCGATTACCAGGGTACCATCAACGAGGTCAGCAGCATGATCGACGATTCCACCGGCCTGTTTAAGATCAAGGCATCTGTGGACAACGGCGATGCGCTTCCGACCGGATCTACCACGAAGCTGTCTGTCATTTCTGACCGCGCAGACAATGTGCTGACCATTCCGGTTGACGCAGTTTACTACTCCGGCGGTGACGCTTACGTTTATACCTATGACAACGGAACCGTGCATTATGTTCCGGTTGAAATTGGCCTTTACGATTCTGAGAAGGCACAGGTTCTTTCTGGTATCAATGCTTCCGATGAGATCATTACCACCTGGAGCTCTGAGCTGTATGAGGGCTCTCAGGTGCAGAAGGCAGACGCAAATGCAGCAGCTTCCACGGATTCTGAGAGCAATGCACAGGGCGAAACAGCAGACAATGCAGAGACCACCGAAAATGCAGAAAGCACTGAGGCAGCTGCCGAGACAAACGGTAACTAAGGGTAAAGCAGAAGGAGGAAAACATCAATGGGATTAACAAAATCAGTCCTGAAGCGGCCGGTTACCGTGGTCATGGTAATCCTGTGCCTGATCGTGTTCGGTCTTCAGTCCGTGCTTGGATCTAAGCTGGAGCTGATGCCGAGCATGGATATGCCGGTTCTTATTGTATATTCCGTATACCCGGGTGCCAGCCCGGAAGACGTCAATGATCTGGTCAGCACCAAGATTGAGGACGAGATCGGTTCCTTAAGTGGTGTCGATACGATCCAGTCCCGTTCTATGGAGAACGTTTCCCTGGTCATCATCCAGTATGACTATGGTAAAGATATTGACGAAGCATACGACGACTTAAAGAAAAAGATGGACGCCATAGAGGGCGATCTTCCGGACGACTGCAATGCTCCGGTCATCATGGAGTTAAACATCGATGAGATGGATACCGTGTCTCTCGTGATCAATAACAAGGCAGAGTCCAATCTTTATAACTATGTTAACAACAAGATCGTTCCGGAGTTTGAGAAGATCACCACCGTTACCGATGTCAGCATCAGTGGTGGCCAGAAGGAGTACATCCAGGTAGAGCTGATCCCGGAAAAGCTGGAACAGTATCATTTAACCCTTGCTTCCGTGGCATCCTCCATCGGAAGTGCAGACTTTACTTACCCGTCCGGCGATACCATCGTGGGTGGACAGAAGCTTTCTGTCAGTGCCGGAACCGAGTATGACACAGAGGAATTATTAAAGACCATTCCGCTGAACCTTGGAAATGGCAATGTCATTTACTTATCTGATATTGCGAATGTCCAGACGGCTCAGGAGGATGCGGACAGTATCGCGCGCTACAATGGTGAGGATACCATTTCCATCGGCATCAAGAAACAGCAGAGTGCATCTGCGGTTGATGTTTCCAAGTCCGTAAAGCAGACCATCAAAACCCTGATGGATGCCGATGAAAACCTGGAGATCGTTACCGTAAACGATACCAGTGACAACATCACTTCTTCTTTAAAGAGTGTTATGCAGACCATGGTGATGGCAGTTGTGGTTTCCATGCTGATCATCTTCCTGTTCTTTGGTGAGATCAAGGCATCCCTGATCGTTGGTACCTCGATCCCGATCTCTATCCTGGCTGCCCTGATCCTGATCCAGGTTATGGGCTTCTCCTTAAACGTAGTTACCTTATCGAGCTTGGTACTTGGTGTAGGTATGATGGTAGATAACTCCATCGTAGTGCTGGAGAGCTGCTTCCGTTCAACGAAAGGAAAAGGCATTGTGGGCTACCGGGAAGCTGCCCTGGAAGGAAGCGGCATCGTGCTGCAGTCCATCATCGGTGGTACCGTGACCACCTGCGTTGTATTCCTTCCGCTGGCTCTCTTACAGGGTCTGACCGGACAGATGTTTAAACCGTTAGGCTTTACCATCATCTTCTGTATGGTGGCATCCCTCATCAGCGCAATGACCATCGTTCCGCTGTGTTACTGCTTCTACCGTCCGCAGGAGAAGGAGGAGTCCCCGGTGGGAGGCCTGATCCGTGCGATGCAGAACGGTTACCGCAGCATTATGAAGGTTCTTCTTCCGAAAAAGAAAACCGTGATCTTTACTTCCATCGCACTTCTGGTGGCTGCCTTCTGGATGGCTTCACAGCTGCGCATGGAGCTGATGGTTTCCGATGATACCGGTGAGATTTCCGTTTCCATTGAGACCCGTCCGGGCCTGACTCTGGAAGAAGAAGATAAGATCTACGCACAGGTCGAGAAAATCGTAACAGCCGACGAAGACCTGGATTCCTACATGCTGACGTCCGGCGGAAGCGGTATGTCCTCCATGACCAGCACAGGTGCAACCCTGACTGCCTACTTAAAGGATGACAGAAAACGTGAGACCAGCGAGGTTATTAAGGAGTGGAAGCCGCTCTTAAACCAGATCGCAGGTGCGAACATCTCCATGGATATCGCATCCTCCTCCAGCATGTCCTCCTCCAGCAGCAGTGGCATTGAGTACATCCTGCAGAGTACACAGTACGATGAATTAAAGGATGCATCTGACCAGATCACCAAAGAACTTCTGGAGCGCCCGGAGGTATCTAAGGTGCACAGTACCCTGGAGAACGCGGCGCCGGTTGTTAAGCTGAACATCGATGCCATGAAGGCGGACGCAGAGAACATTACCCCGCTTCAGATCGCAGGTACGGTCAGTGCCATGCTGGGTGGTAAAGAGGCAACAACCTTAAACGTAGACGGTGACGATGTCAGTGTTATGGTAGAGTACCCAGATGATGAGTACGACACCATCGACAAGTTAAAGGGCATTGTGCTTCCGAACAACGCAGGCGGTTCCGTAGCCCTGGCTGATGTAGCCGATGTGGTATTCCAGGATAGCCCGAATACCATTACCAGAAAAGATAAGCAGTATCAGGTGACCATCACCGGCGATGTACCGACCGACGATGCGCGCCAGATCGATGCGATCGAGAACAAATTATATAATGAAGTTGTAAGCAAGCATTTGACCCCGACCATCACCCGTGCCTTAAACTCCCAGGATGAGAGCATGAAGGAGGAGTTCGGCAACCTGGGTACCGCCATCATCACCGCGATCTTTTTGATCTTCGTTGTCATGGCAGCACAGTTTGAGTCACCGAAGTTCTCCCTGATGGTCATGACTACCATCCCGTTCTCCCTGATCGGTTCCTTTGGACTGTTATTCCTTGCAGACTGCCCGATCAGTATGGTATCCTTACTTGGATTTTTGATGTTAGTCGGTACCGTAGTAAACAATGGTATCCTGTATGTTGATACCGTAAACCAGTACCGGACCAAAATGGACCGTGACACAGCCCTCATTGAGGCTGGTGCGACCCGTCTTCGCCCGATCCTGATGACAACCTTAACCACCGTTGTATCCATGGTCCCGATGGCATTTGCTTACGGCGACAGTGGTAAGAGCATGCAGGGTCTTGCCCTGGTAGATGTAGGCGGACTGGTAGCTTCTACCATTCTGGCACTCTTAATGCTGCCGATCTACTACGAGGTCATGAGCCCGAAAAAGAAACCGGAACCTCATTACGATTAATAAGCCAGACGGCTTCGGAGGATGTTTATAATGAAACGATTCAAACAGACATTGTCTCTGGCACTTGCCGGAGTCATGGTGACGGCAGCGCCGGTGACGGCGTTTGCCGCCAGCCCGGAGTTCGCCCGCAGCGCTGAGGAGTGGGCAAAATTACGGGACAATACGATTGAGTACGATGAACTGGAAGGCCTGATCCAGGAATACAACGCCACCGTGCAGACCAACAATCTGGACCTGGCGGAGTTTAAGCGGAAATATGGTGATACCAAGGACGATGTATCATCCAAATACCGTGATATGGCCGATGAAATCTATTCCAGCATTACTTACCCGGACAGCGACGAGGCGACATACGGTATGATGGTCGGTTCGGTTGTCATGGCAGAGGTCCAGGCAAAGAATATGGAATCGCAGGCAGATGATAACCTGCAGGACAGTGAGATCGTCTACCTGAATTATAAGTCCGCAGAAAAAACGCTGGTGACGGTGGCACAGTCCAACATGATCAGTTATGAGAAGGACCAGCTGGCGTTAAAGCAGGCAGAGCTTGCAAAGCGTCAGGCAGAGATTTCCTTAACCTCCACACAGACGCAGGCAGCCCTTGGCATGAGTACGCAGGTAGATGTTTTAAATGCGCAGGAAAGCATCCAGAATGCAGAGCGCACGGTGGAGTCCTCGAAAGCAGCTATTGAGAATGTGCGCCAGAAGCTTCAAGTTATGCTGGGCTGGAAGTACAACGATACCCCGGAAATTACAGCGGTACCTGTTTCGGATATGAACCGCATCGCGGCAATGAACCCGGAGACAGATAAGGCGCAGGCGCTGGAAAACAATTACACCTTAAAGGTGAATAAAAAGAAGCTGGCAAATGCCACCAGCGCTAACACGAAGGAAAGCCTGCAGAAGACCATCGAGGATAATGAGAGAAAGATCGGCTCTGCCCTGGTGACTAATTACCAGAATGTGCTGACTGCAAAGCTGGCATATGACCAGGCAGAAGCAAACCTGGATCTGGCAAAGCGGAATTTAAACAGCATGCAGCTGCAGTTTGACCAGGGAAAGGCCAGCAGAAACCAGCTGGAGAACCAGCAGATCACCGTAGAAAATGCAGAGCTTGCCTTAAAGACGGCAGACCTGACCCTGTTCCAGACCATGGAAACCTATGACTGGGCAGTGAACGGTCTTGCAAGTACCTCATAAGGAGCGTGTGTGATATGAAAAGAAAACATCAGATCCTTGCTTTGGGGCTTGCGGCAGTTCTTGCGTCTGCATCGGTGGTTCCGGCCTTTGCCGGGTATGCGCCTACCGGTCCCGGAGCAGAGCCGGGACCTGAAAAATACGATGCGGAAACGCTGGCAAAGCTGCAGGACAATGTTCTGGAATACGATGAGCTTACCCTGCGTGTGCGGGAGTATAACCCGAACATTTCGGAGGCCTGGAGAAAGTATGGAGAGTCGAAGGAAGACTACCAGAATATGCTGACGGAGCTGGAAAGCACCTATGATAAATCCATGGACAATATTGATGACGTTTTAAAGCCGTTAAAGCAGGCGAAAAAGCTGATGCCGCAGCTGAAAAGTTCGGTGAAGCAGATGGAAAGCTTAAAGAGCGGTTACCACAGTCTGGTCCAGGGAATCCGGGATACAGTGACGAACTGGGACACCAGCAAGGTCAACACGGCCACGATCCGCCAGTATGAAAAACAGGTGGTCTCCGGTGCCCAGAGTGCCATGATCGGCTACAATACCATCGTGGATAATAAGGCGACGCTGGAGACGCTGGTGGACCTGTACCAGAAACAGTGCGATATGTATGAGCGGATGGCAGGACTCGGACTGGCAAACCAGACGGATTTAGTCAGTGCACAAACGTCTCTCATCGGGGCGAAGGCCCAGCTGGCCTCGCTGCAGTCCCAGGAGGACAGCGTGTATCGTACCCTGTGTCTGCTGCTTGGCTATGATACTAACAGCGGTGTGCAGATCCAGAACCTTCCGGCTTTTGATATGGGCAGGTTAGATGGCATGAATCTGGAAGCAGACACAAAGAAGGCAATCGGCAATAACTATACGCTGATCGGCCAGAGAACCTCTGCAAAGGGCGAGACCAACGCCCAGATCGCAGCTCGACTGAACACGATCAACGAGGGTGAGCAGAAGCTGACGATCGAGATGCAGCGCCTTTACCAGGATGTTCTGGATAAAAAGGCTGCTTACGAGGCCGCGCAGACCGGCTATGCGGCTGCTGAAAAGAGCAATGGGGCAGCGCAGCGGCAGTACCAGAACGGTCTTTTGTCTGAGATGCAGTACGTCGGCACTCAGATCAGCTACAACCAGAAGAAGGCTGCAAAGGAAGCGGCAGAGCTTGATCTGTGGTCGGCCATGAATGCCTATGACTGGGGCATTGAAGGCTTGGCAACCGTGGAATAGCTGCTATGCCATTTGGCCTGTGCCGTGTGATGGCAGCACAGGATCAAGACAAGGAAAAAAGAAAAAACGGATTTTGACATCAGGGCGATGATCCTCTAACAGGGAGTAATCGCCCTGATTTAATTTATCCCGGAGCTTATCCCGGCTTTCTTCGGGGATCTCTTTGCACACTTCATCCAGAAAGCAGAAGCGCGGGTAGAGCACGCACCACCAGTTGTGCCCCTTCCCTTTTCCGAGGATCACCCGCGCAGCGTCGTAGGTTCCGCAGGGAATGACCAGGTCATCGTAGACCCGGGTGGGAAAGTATGTGCGCTCCAGAGACAGATGCGCCTGGTAAGATATCCCTTTTTGCATCAGAAAATGGCCGGCGGCACTTTCCAGGCCGGACTGGTTTTCTTCCAGCCAGGAAACCATGCTTTCTTTGCTGTTTACGGTTTCGGGCAGCCGGTCACAGATCCAGTCCAGCAGGTAGCTGCGCACCTCCAGCTTGACGGCCTGGTCCTCTTTGGAATCGCTGTTTGCAAGAATGTGAAACCGCAGGATGGATGGTGCGATGCGTCCGGCCAGATCTTCCCGGCTTTTTTGCAGGCTTCCCATGGAGAGAAGCAGAAAGAACAGAAGCAGCAGGAAAAATAAGGGTGGAAAGAGTGGACGCGACATAGATTTAGTTTTCATGGAAAAACCTCCGCTTCATCAATCTTTTTTTGTGTACTGTCACTTTTTAAGTGTTGACAGGTATGTTATAATTAATCAGACATTTTGAATAAAGAAAGGAAATCTTGTTATGAGTAAGAAAAAAATCGCAGTTCTGTTCGGCGGACAGTCATCGGAGCATGTTGTATCCTGTGTGTCTGCGGCAAATGTGATTGACCAGATAGATAAAGAAAAGTATGAGCTGCTTCTGATCGGTATCACCGAGGAAGGCCACTGGGTCAAGGCTGACAGTGTGGAGGAGATCCGTTCCGGGGCGTGGAGAGAGAGCAAGGCAGACGTTATCATCTCCCCGGATGCGACCAAGAAGTGTGCCATGATCACGGAAAATGGCGTGACCAGGGAAGAGAAGATCGATGTGGCATTCCCGGTCCTTCACGGACTTTACGGCGAGGATGGTACCGTTCAGGGAATCTTTGAGCTGGCTAAGATCCCGTACGTGGGCTGCGGCGTGCTGGCATCGGCAGTTTCCATGGATAAGCTTTACACCAAGATCATTGTAGATGACCTGGGTATCCGCCAGGCAGCTTATGTTCCGGTCATGCGCTGGAAGATGGAAAAGGATATGGATGCAGTGGTTGCGCAGGTTGAGTCACGCTTCCAGTATCCGGTCTTTGTAAAGCCGTCCAACGCTGGTTCCTCCCGCGGCGTCAGCAAGGCAGAAAACCGGGAAGGCCTGGTAGCAGCCTTGAAGGAGGCAGCAAAGCATGACCGCAAGATCCTGGTGGAGGAGACTATTGTGGGCCATGAGGTAGAGTGCGCAGTTTTAGGCGGTGGACAGAAGCCGGTTAAGGCTTCCGGCGTCGGTGAGATCCTGGCAGCAGCAGAGTTCTATGATTTCGATGCAAAGTATAACAATGAAGAGTCCCGTACTGTCATCGGACCGGAGCTTCCGGGAGATTCCGCTGAACGTGTGCGCGAGGCAGCAGCAAAGATCTTTAACGCAGTCGATGGCTATGGCCTGTCCCGTGTCGATTTCTTCGTGACAAAGGAAGGCGAGGTCATCTTCAACGAAATTAATACCATGCCGGGCTTTACCGCCATCAGCATGTATCCGATGCTCTGGGAGGCAGCAGGTATCCCGAAGGCAGAGCTGGTAGACCGTCTGATCAGCCTGGCGTTTGAGAGGTAAGCGACATGATCGACAAAAACGCGCCGGTGGGCGTATTCGATTCCGGTGTGGGCGGCCTGACGGTAGCAAGGGAGATCATGCGGCAGCTGCCCGACGAGCGGATCATCTATTTTGGTGATACGGCGCGGGTACCGTACGGAAGCAAGTCCAGAGATACCGTGCTCCGCTATTCCAGACAGATCATCCGTTTCCTTAGGACAAAGGAGGTAAAAGCAATCGTCATTGCCTGCAATACGGCAACAGCCCTGACACTGGATACCGTGGCGGCCGAGTCGGATATTCCGGTCATCGGTGTGATCAATGCCGGCGCCCGGGCCGCCGTGGATGCAACACGCAACGGACGGATCGGTGTCATTGGAACAGAAGCAACGGTCGGCAGTGGTATTTACACGGAAGTGATGAAGAAGATGAAGCCGGGAATTCAGGTGTTTGGCAAGTCGTGCCCGCTCTTTTGTCCGCTGGTAGAGGAAGGATGGCTTCATGATCCGGTGACAGATGAGATCGCATCCCGCTACTTAAGCGTGCTGAAAGAAAAGTATATTGATACCCTGGTAATGGGCTGCACCCATTACCCGCTTCTGCGATCGACGCTGAGACGGCTGATGGGAGAAGATGTGACGCTGGTAAATCCGGCCTACGAGACCGCCATTGAGCTGCGTGGGCTTCTTGCGGAGAAGGGCTTAAGCCGCGACCCATTTGCGCCGTTTGCAGGGGAAAAGCACCAGTTTTATGTCAGTGACCTTGCGGAAAAGTTTACGGATTTTGCAAGCTCGATCCTGCCGCAAGACGTGAAAGAGACAAAGAAGATCAACATTGAGGAATATTGATCCTGCCTGTGAAACGCAGAACCGGAGAGAACTGCCAGAACGGGAAACAAAACGATATGCCATGAGAGAGTTGAGATTATGACAAGAGATGTATTGATCCGTTTAAGCGGCCTTCAGGCCATGGAGGGCGATGAAGGAAGGGTGGAGGTGATCACCTCGGGGGATTACTTCTGGAAAAACAATAAGCATTACCTGATCTACGATGAGGTGATGGAAGGGATGGATGGAGCCATCCGCAACACCATGAAGCTGACTCCGGAGAAGCTGGAGATCAAAAAAAGCGGACCGGTATCTGCGAATATGGTGTTTGAGCTGGACAAAAAGACCCAGACTCATTATGTAACCCCGATGGGAGAGCTGCTGGTGGAAATGACGACCAGCCGGATCGGGTTTGAGGAGGAGAATGACCATTTGAAGGTCGAGGTGGAATATGCGCTCGACATCAATTATGATCATGTCTCGGATTGCCGCATTGTCCTGGATATCACTTCAAAGGACTGCGCGAAGCTGGATCTGGGAAATGCACAATAGGAAAAGAAACAAAAGACATAAAAAAAGAGGCATTGCGCAAAACGCACTGCCTCTTTTTCTGCCCCGTGGGACATGCGGACAAGATTAATTCTCTTTCTTAAATCTTGCAAAGAAACCTTTTTTCTTCGGTGCCTGCGGGATTGCTCCGCCGCGGACACTCTTGATCTCGGTGATGTAAAGACCGCTCACAACCACTTTTGCCTCGGTCTTAACCGGGAGTGATGCAAATACACGCTCGTCTGCCATCAGGGTCATAACCTTTGGACCTACCTTCGCCTTTACAACCGGAACCTTTGCCCAGCGCATGTACTTCGGAGTCTGCTCGTAGACCATTTTCGGAAGACCGGAATCTTTGATCTTCATTTTCTTTTTGTCAATGACCAGCATGGATACAGTCTGTTTGGACATTTCCAGAAGCTGCTGCTGCTCTACCTGACGTTTTTCGAGCTTTCTTCCTAAGAAGTACAGAACCGCGAGGGCGATCACTGCGATCACCAGAATTACCAGCAAAACGTTTAAAAAAGTCTGCATGGGGAATACCTCCATTAGGTTCTTTTATGTAACAGGACAAACCTGTACAAAAAGTATAGCATTTCCGGCAAAAAAAATCAAGGAAAAACTTGACAGCTTGACAGACGTATGATATTATGGAGTGTGCACTATTGTGGCGTTCTGGGCTTTTTGCGCCCAAAAATATGCCAGAAATTAGATTAGAAAACAGGGGTGAAACGTCAATGGAGAAAAGCAGAATGCGCCCGGTAACATCGGGAAAGAGCGTTAGAATGAGCTACTCAAGACAGAAAGAAGTTCTTGAGATGCCAAACCTGATTGAGATTCAGAAAGACTCCTATCAGTGGTTCCTCGATGAAGGATTGAAGGAAGTATTTGAAGATATCTCCCCAATCTCCGATTTCGCAGGTCATTTAAGCCTCGAATTCGTTGATTTTACATTATGTAAAGATGAAGTCAAATATAACATCGAAGAATGCAAAGAACGCGACGCAACTTACGCTGCACCTTTAAAGGTAAAGGTAAGACTTTACAATAAGGACAAAGAAGAGATCAACGAGCACGAGATCTTCATGGGAGATCTTCCGCTTATGACCGATACCGGCTCATTCGTAATCAACGGCGCTGAACGAGTTATCGTAAGCCAGCTGGTTCGTTCTCCGGGTATCTACTACGGAATCGGCCATGATAAGATCGGTAAAGAGCTGTACACCTGCACGGTTATCCCGAACCGTGGTGCATGGCTGGAGTATGAGACCGACTCCAATGATATCTTCTACGTTCGTGTAGACCGTACCCGTAAGGTTCCGGTAACCGTACTGGTGCGTGCACTGGGCTATGGCACCAACGCAGAGATCATCGATCTGTTCGGCGAGGAGCCGAAACTGCTGGCAAGCTTTGGCAAGGATACTGCAGAGAGCTATCAGGATGGCCTGTTAGAGCTCTACCGTAAGATCCGTCCGGGCGAGCCGTTATCCGTTGATAGTGCAGAAAGCCTGTTAAACAGCATGTTCTTTGACCCGCGCCGTTACGACCTGGCCAAAGTCGGCAGATATAAATTCAATAAGAAGCTTCACTTCAAAAACCGCATCAAGGGCCAGATCCTGGCTGAGGATGTAGTGGACATGACCACTGGAGAGGTTTTAGCAGAGGCTGGCGCAAAGATCGACAAAGAGCTTGCAACCACTCTGCAGAACGCAGCAGTTCCGTACGTTATGATCCAGACCGAGGAGCGCAACTACAAAGTCCTGTCCAACTTAATGGTTGACCTGGCAGCTTATGCAGACTTCGATCCGAAGGAAGCCGGTGTTACAGAATTAGTATATTATCCGGTATTAAAAACTATTCTGGAAGAAGCTGGCGATGACCAGGAAGCATTAAAGAAACTGGTTCATAAGAACATCACCGAGCTGATCCCGAAGCATATCACCAAGGAAGACATCATCGCTTCCATCAACTACAACATGCATCTGGAAGGCGGCATCGGTAACGCAGACGATATCGACCATCTGGGCAACCGCCGTATCCGTGCTGTTGGTGAGCTGTTACAGAACCAGTACCGCATCGGTCTGTCCCGTATGGAGCGTGTGGTAAGAGAGCGTATGACCACCCAGGATATGGACGGCATCACTCCGCAGTCCTTAATCAACATCAAACCGGTTACCGCAGCAGTGAAGGAGTTCTTCGGAAGTTCCCAGCTGTCCCAGTTCATGGACCAGAACAACCCGCTGTCTGAGCTGACCCACAAGAGACGTCTCTCCGCATTGGGACCTGGCGGTCTGTCCCGTGACCGTGCCGGATTCGAGGTTCGAGATGTACACTACACCCATTACGGACGTATGTGCCCGATCGAGACTCCTGAGGGACCGAACATCGGTCTGATCAACTCCCTTGCAACCTATGCAAAGGTAAATGAGTACGGCTTCATCGAGGCTCCGTACCGTGTGGTAGACAAATCCGACCCGGCTAACCCGCGTGTAACCGACGAGGTTGTATACCTGACTGCAGACGAGGAGGATAACTTCGTTGTCGCACAGGCAAACACCCCGCTCGACGAGGAAGGCCATTTCATTAACAATAACGTAGCCGGCCGTTTCCGTGAGGAGACTTCCGAGTTCCAGAAGAGAGCCATCGACTTAATGGACGTATCTCCTAAGATGGTATTCTCCGTAGCAACATCCATGATCCCGTTCCTGCAGAACGATGACGCAAACCGTGCGCTGATGGGATCTAACATGCAGCGTCAGGCCGTTCCGCTTTTAAGAACCGAGGCGCCTGCAGTAGGTACCGGTATCGAGGGCAAGGCTGCTGTCGACTCTGGTGTCTGCGTAGTAGCAAAGCATGCCGGTGTTGTTGAGCGTTCCGCTTCCAACGAGATCATCATCAAGCGTGATGACAACGGCGCAAAAGATGTTTATCATCTGATCAAATTCTCACGAAGCAACCAGTCCAACTGCTACAACCAGAAGCCGCTCGTTTACAAGAACGACCACGTTGAGGCAGGCGAGGTCATCGCAGACGGTCCGTCCACCAGCAACGGTGAGATCGCTCTTGGTAAGAACCCGCTGATTGGTTTCATGACCTGGGAAGGTTACAACTACGAGGATGCGGTTCTCTTAAGTGAGAGACTGGTTATGGAAGATGTCTACACCTCCGTTCATATCGAGGAGTATGAGGCAGAAGCCCGTGACACCAAGCTTGGACCGGAAGAGATCACCCGCGATGTTCCGGGTGTCGGCGACGACGCATTAAAAGACCTGGACGAGAGAGGTATCATCCGTATCGGTGCTGAGGTCCGTGCCGGTGATATCCTGGTCGGTAAGGTTCCCCCGAAGGGTGAGACCGAGCTGACTGCTGAGGAGAGACTGCTCCGTGCGATCTTCGGTGAGAAGGCAAGAGAAGTACGTGATACTTCCTTAAAAGTACCGCACGGTGCTTACGGCGTCATCATCGACGCAAAAGTATTTACCAGAGAGAACGGCGATGAGCTGGCTCCTGGCGTAAACCAGAGTGTCCGCATCTACATTGCACAGAAGCGTAAGATCTCTGTCGGCGATAAGATGGCAGGACGTCATGGTAACAAGGGTGTCGTTTCCCGCGTACTTCCGGTAGAGGATATGCCGTTCCTTCCGAATGGCCGTCCGCTGGATATCGTCTTAAACCCGCTGGGCGTACCTTCCCGAATGAACATCGGACAGGTCCTGGAGATGCACTTAAGCCTTGCATGTAAAGCACTTGGCTTCAACATTTCCACCCCGGTATTCGAGGGCGCGAACGAGGTAGACATCATGGATACCCTGGAAATTGCAAATGATTACGTAAACACCTCCTGGGAGGAGTTTGAAGAGAAATACAAAGATACCCTGAAATCGGAAGTTATGGATTACTTAGGCTCCCATCTGGAGCACCGTGAGCTGTGGAAGGGCGTTCCGCTCCGCCGCGACGGTAAGGTAAGACTGCGTGACGGACGTACCGGCGAGTACTTCGACAGCCCGGTAACCATCGGTCACATGCATTACCTGAAGCTGCATCACCTGGTTGACGATAAGATCCATGCACGTTCCACCGGCCCATACTCCCTTGTTACCCAGCAGCCTCTGGGTGGTAAGGCACAGTTCGGCGGACAGCGTTTCGGTGAGATGGAGGTTTGGGCCCTGGAGGCATATGGTGCATCCTACACCCTGCAGGAGATCCTGACCGTGAAGTCCGATGATGTTGTCGGACGTGTGAAGACCTACGAGGCAATCATCAAGGGCGAGAACATCCCTGAGCCGGGTATTCCGGAGTCCTTCAAGGTACTGTTAAAAGAGCTGCAGTCCCTTGGCCTGGATGTAAGCGTACTGCGTGATGACGGAACCGAGGTTGAGATTGGCGAGAACGTAGACTACGGCGAGACCGACCTGCGTGCCATCATCGAGGGCGACCGCCATTACAACCGCGACGAATCCTTCGGTGACTATGGTTACCAGAAGCAGGAGTTCAAGGGTGAAGAGCTGGTTGACGTCGATAACGGCGATGACAGCAGCGACGATTTCGAAGGGGAATCCGACGATTATACCGATGATTCCTTTGATGAAGAATAATAGAAGGGAGTAACGCTCATGCCTGAGACAAATGAAACTTATCAGCCATTGACATTTGACGCCATTAAGATTGGCCTGGCTTCCCCGGAGAAGATTCTGGAGTGGTCACACGGCGAGGTAAAAAAGCCGGAGACCATCAACTACCGTACCTTAAAACCGGAGCGCGACGGTCTGTTCTGTGAGCGCATCTTCGGACCGAGCAAGGACTGGGAATGTCATTGTGGTAAATATAAAAAAATCAGATACAAAGGCGTAATCTGCGACCGCTGCGGCGTTGAGGTAACTAAGTCCAGCGTCCGCAGAGAGCGTATCGGCCACATTCAGCTGGCTGCTCCTGTATCTCATATCTGGTACTTTAAGGGTATCCCGAGCCGTATGGGTCTCATCTTGGATATCTCCCCGAGAGTACTGGAGAAGGTTCTGTACTTTGCATCCTACATCGTTCTGGATGCAGGTCAGACCAGCCTGCAGTACAAGCAGGTACTCTCCGAGAAAGAGTACCGCGAAGAAGTTGAGAAGTGGGGCTACGGCAACTTCCGTGTCGGAATGGGTGCCGAGGCTGTTCTCGAGCTTCTTAAGAGCATTGATCTGGAGAAAGAGTCTGAGATGCTCAAACGCGAGCTGAAGGACGCAAGCGGCCAGAAGCGTGCAAGAATCATCAAGAGACTGGAAGTTGTAGAAGCATTCCGTAACTCCGGAAACAAGCCGGAGTGGATGATCATGACCGTGATCCCGGTTATCCCGCCG
>ERZ791879.1029-NODE-1029-length-15044-cov-12.060444_pt1 | contig 15044 bp, 17 predicted proteins | sample MGYA00510162_ERZ791879 | MGnify/ENA primary metagenome ERZ791879 (study PRJEB30046, sample SAMN00792113) | human gut metagenome | study: EMG produced TPA metagenomics assembly of the A metagenome-wide association study of gut microbiota in type 2... | reverse complement strand
TTCAATATAATGATGATTATAAATATGAAAAACTTTTTTCTGTAGAAGCACATAAAAGTTCAGAATATGATATTAAGTTTATAAGTAAATCATTAAAGCTGATTGATGGTAGACATATTGTTGCTACTGATAAAAACAAGGTATTAATTCATAAGGATTTAGCAGAAGCAAATAATTTAAAAGTTGGAGATACTATAAAAGCAACAAAGAGTGCTGGAGATTTTAATGCATCAACTTTATCTAAAAGTGATTATGACCTTGAAATTGTAGGTATTTTTGAAAGTGAAAATACTGAAAGAGCTGGACATAAATTAGAAATGCCAGAAAATCTTTTAATTACTGATGTAGATACTATTAAAACTTTATATGGATATTCAGATGGAAATGTAAAATATACAAATGCTACTTTCAATACAGATACTGATGTAGATAAAGTAACATCAAAATTTAAAGATATTACTACTGATTGGAATAAGTATACAATAGTAAAAAGTGAAGATACATTTTTAGCTTTATCTAAGTCTTTTGATTCTTTAGATAAGATTATAAATATGGTTTTAATTGGAGCAATAATAGCTGGAGTAATAATACTTTCATTAGTGTTAGCATTTTGGATTCAAGGAAGAGTTCATGAAACCGGTATATTACTTTCAATAGGAGTTTCAAAGTTTAATATTATTTCTCAATATATAATTGAATTATTACTTATAAGTATATTAGCTTTTGGAGGATCATATTTCTCAAGCAAGGTAATTTCACAAAATATAGGAAATACAATAGTTGCACAAGCAAGTAAGCAAGCGGTTCAAGACGTTCAAAGTGGATTTGGAGGATTTTCATTAGGAAATGATGTTAATAGTTCTTTAGCAACTCGTACAGTAGATGAAATAGATGTAAAAGTAGAGGTTGAAGAATTAATTTATGTATATGTTATAGGAACAGTTATTATCATACTTTCAGTAATGGCATCATCAGCATCAATAATTAGATTAAAACCAAAAGAAATATTATCCAAAATGAGCTAGGAGGAAAATAAATGTCAATTTTAGCATTAAATAAAGTTAATTATTCATATAAAAATGGAAAAAAAGTTTTAAATGATATAAGCATGGAATTTGAAGAAGGAAAACTTTACGCTATTTTAGGGGCTTCGGGTTCAGGAAAATCAACGTTATTATCACTATTGGCTGGATTAGATGAACCTAGAAATGGCGAAATATTATATAATAATCAAAATATAAAAGTAAAGGGATATGAGAATCATAGAAAAAGCAATATTTCATTAATATTTCAAAATTATAATTTAATTGATTATATGACACCTTTAGAAAATTTAAAAATAGTTAATCCCAAGGTGAATAAGAAAATATTAAACAATTTAGGGTTAGCTGATGATGAAATTAATAGAAACGTATTACAACTATCAGGGGGACAGCAACAGCGTGTTGCCATTGCAAGAACACTTGTTACAGATTCACCAGTAATATTAGCAGATGAGCCAACGGGGAATTTAGATAGTGATACAGCTGATGAAATTATAGAAATATTAAAAACAAGTGCACATAAACATGGAAAGTGTGTAATAGTGGTTACTCATAGTAAGGAATTAGCTAAAAAAGTAGATGTTGTACTTGTTCTAAAAAATAAAAAACTAACACAGATTAATTAATAAAAATTATATTATTAACAATAAGTTTTTAGAAGGAATAATTAAGTATGAAAGTAAAACATTTTAAAGATGCAAATTTAATAAGTAAAGTACTATATGTTATTTCAATAATTATATTAGCATATACATTATTAACTATATATAATTCACATGTATATATATTATCACTTGTAGCATCAGGTAAGATTGTGGTAAGTAAAAGTATATTAGTGGTAATAACATATTACATTAATTCATCATTACCGTATGCATTTTATTCAATAGCAACATTTTCTATGGGATATATTATCAATGAATTAAATGTTAAAAGGGAAGTAGAAAAAGATATAAAAACTGATTTAGAAGACTTTAATAAATTAAATGAAGATGATAATGAATTAGAAGAATTAATAGAATATTTAAAAGATTAACTAGCTGTTAAGGATTAATTTAGAAAACTCTTGATATTCACTTGAGAAAGTTATTATGATGTTAGGGTAATGGGCAAGATGGTAAGGGATAACAAGCAATTGGATATAAAGTAAGTTTTGAGAAGGAGTATCAGTTAAGGGTGCTCCTTCTTCTTTTAGGTTAAGAAGTTTTGGAGCAACTATGTTGAATTTGAACATTACTATATAGAATAATATGGGGATGTAGATCATAATTAAATTATAATTTTAAAAGTATATTAGAAAAGGAGAAAAGTAATGAGCAAGTTTACAACCTCACTTAACACCGATACGGAGAACCGTATCACAAGTAAGATTTTGAATTTTTTATTTAGTCAGCCGAATTTATACCTACGAGCCAATGTAAGTAGTGTTTCTTTTAAATTATGTTTTTACTGAAATTGTAATTAAATATATGAGATAATATATAGAATATAAATTTACTCAACCATATGATTTAATAAGGTTGAGTAAATTTTATTTATATTATTTAGTAATATTTATTCATTTAAGAATTCTTGTAAATTTTTAATAAATTTTAGAATTATATCTTGTTCTTTTTCACTATATTTATTAATTTCATTAATCATTTCTATATTTCTTTTTTTATGTTCTTCATTATGTATTTTATTAATGATTTCACCTAAAGGTGTTAACTTATAAAAGATTTTCTTTTTATTTACTCCATCTTGATAAGATAAAATAAGTCCTTTTTTTATTAAGTTAGCTACGACTTTAGAAATAGAACTTCTAGTCATTCCAATTTTATTAGCAATTCTAATTCCATTAGCTTGCTCTTCGTTAGCAATAATTGAGATTACATGACACTCTGTAATTGAAACATCCTTTAAGTTGCAATCTTGGTTAATAACCTTTTCTAATATTTGCTTATTAGATGAATTTTTTCTGACTTCAATTTTAGAAGATAAGACATTCATTTCAGATATAATTGTTTCAGCTTTTGTATTCAAATTCGTAACCTCCTAATATTTATAACTATAAATATTGTAATAATTTTATTATTTTTTGTAAATATAAATGGATAATTCACAAAAAAAAATGTTGACTAGGAAACATAATGGTGATAATATTGTTTCCTAGGAAACATAATTCGTGTTGTTTTAATGAGAGGAGTCTTTAATATGTCAAACTTAAAAAGAAAAATATCACAAATAAAAATATTAAGAAAAATGGTTGAATCTAAAGGAAACATAGTAAATGATAGTGATAAATGTATTTATTGTGGGTTATGTCAAAATAGATGTCCTGTTAATGCTATAACTGTTTCTAGAAATGAAAAAAAGTGGAGTATAGAACATGAATTTTGTGTTCGATGTACGCATTGTGTTGAGAAATGCCCAACAAAAGCTCTTACCTTGAAAAAATAAGTAAGTACTATAGATAAAAACTTAACTTACTATAAATACAGAGAAACGTATAATAAGTAAATGAAATTTTAATTTACGATGTTATTATGAATAAAATTAATCTACCTACTTAAAATATATCTATATTTTAAGTAGGTAGATTAATTTCATATGTATACTACTATATTATTTAGTACAATAATTAAATGTATTTTAATATATATTTTGGCACTGATTCTTAGTAAGTTAATTGGAATTAAAATTATTTCACAAATGAATTTTTTTGATTTTATAATGGCTGTTTCTGTAGGATCAATGATTGCTAAAATTATAATTGATAAGGACCATGTAGTTTTTTCTGGAATTATAGCATTAATAATTTTTACATTATTAACTATAGCAACTAGTTATTTAAATTTAAAAAGTTATATGGCTAGAAGAATAATAAATGCTAAGACTTTAATATTAATAGAAAATGGACGTATTATTGATAAAAATATGAAAAGACTTAGAATTACAATAAATGAGCTTATGATGAAATTAAGAGAAAAAGATGTTTTTAATTTAGAGGATGTACAATTTGCAATTATGGAGAGTAATGGTCAATTATCAGTTCTAATAAAATCTAATAAAAAGCCAATAACTCCATATGATATGGACTTAAAGGTAAAGAGTTCTTCTTTAATAGATGATATTATAATTGATGGAAAAATAATAGATAAGAATCTTGAAATAGTAGGCGTAGATAAAAGTTGGTTACAGTCTGAACTTAAAAGGAAAAATATAAATAATATTGAAGATGTTTTTTATGCTGGTATAGATAAAAATAAAAAGCTTATTATTTCGGAAAAGTATCCTGATGATTTTAATCCAGAAAATAAATTTGGTATAGAATAAATATTAGTGGTAATGCAAATGGATAGAAAATATTGTATTAATTTTAATTATTTATAAAAAATAAATAAAAAAGGTTGCAATTAAGTAAATAGTATGTTATTATAAAGAAGTAGCAAAGTTGCTAACAAAAAAAGTTTCATTTAGATAAATAGTTTCTCGAAAATTAGAGATTATTATATCAATTTAGAATCTTTAATTTTAGGAGGAATATTTATGACAGATAAGACAATAACATGCAGAGATTGCGGAAGTGAATTCATATTTTCAGTAGGAGAACAAGAATTCTATAAAGAAAAAGGATTCGATAATGAGCCAACAAGATGTGTATCTTGTAGAAGAGCTAAAAAAGAACAAAATAGAAGATAATTTTAGATTGTTATAGGTTGTAGTTTAAACTACAACCTTTTTTGATATTTATAACTTATGAATTATATACAGATAAGAATAAACAGTTAAAAGGAATAGTATAAGATAATAAATACTATTCTTTTTAATTATTTACATTCTTTTAACTAGTTTTGAGATATGCATTTTTTAGGACAAGCAAGTTGGCATGCTCCACAATCAACGCAAGCTGATGGATTTATTATTCTTTTTTTATTTTCTAATTGTGATATACATCCGACTTTACATACTCTTTCACAGTTTCCACAAGATATACATTTAAATTTATCAATTACTCTTGGCATAGATATGACCTCTTTTATAAAGTCTGTTTACAAGAGCTAACTGTGACTTCCAATACTCTTGTTAAGAAAGGAAACTTATTTCTCATCATTTTAAAGTTATCCCCATCTTTTAAGAATCTAGCAGTTCCTTCAAGTAAAAATCCAGTTCCCATATATTTATATCCCATTACTTCATGGCTACCCAGTGTTAATTTAACATTAGGATTAATATTTATATTATTTTCTGTTTTTATCATTGCAGCGGCTGGAATTAATATTTTATTTTCTTCCACAATAACTAGATAGCTATTCCATGTATTTGATACATGAGCCTCATTATTTGCACAAGTTACAATAGAAACAACCACTTCATTACTTAAGACCTCTAAAAATTTTTCTGTAAACATTTTATATTCCTCCTTGAATTATAGATATAATATATCGTCGATAATGTTTGTCTGGAATAATAAAATCTGTACCAGGAGTAAAGGGAGGATATGCCCTAGCTCGTAGTGCAGATAAGATAACATTTTGGGATGTTGTAGAAGCTGTAGAGGGAAGTGAACCATTCTTTCAATGTGCAGAAATAAGGCAAAATAATATATTAATAGATAAGAATAACTTACCAGAGACACACACTAAGTGTCCTTGTTTAATAAAAGTAGTAATGTTAGAAGCGGAAAATGAAATGAAAAAGTATTTAAATAATAAGACATTAGGGTGGCTATATAATCAAGTATATAATAATATACTTCCAAAAGAAATGGAGAAAGCAACCATTGAATGGTTTAAAAATATAAAAAAATAATAGTATAAAAAATAATAAAACATCAGTAATGTGGCAGTTTAAATTGGCCTTTTTACTGATGTTTTATTATTTATTTTTATATAATTTAAATTATAACTATTAAAAAGTTGACAAAATTAAAGCTAAATACTAAAATTTGCATATATTAGGTATAATTTAAGAGTTTTTGTAATAATTTGTTTTTTTATGAGAGATTAAATGTAGTATTAAATAATAAAAAATTATTTTAAGTAAAAGAGAAAATGACTTTATTATTTTATAACTTTATTATTTTATTAGGAGAGAATAAAATTTTATGAAAAATATTGAAAATTTTAATAAAATACATAAAAAGAACTTAAGAGTAGCAATTTTATTTTTATGTGTTGCAGTTCCAATTATTGGATTATTTTTATTATATATACATATGAATAAAATAAATAATGTTATTAAAGAAGAAGCCAAAATTACATTAGAAGCTGTTTCATCTCAAAATATAATTAATTTAAAAAGTAATATTTCATCTAAGGAAGATTTACTTAGAGAGTTAGTTAAGAATATTGAAAATAATAAAAATTTTGATATTGAAAGTATTATTAAGAAACTTAAATCACATAGCGAAGTAAATGGATTTTATAATATGGGAATTATTGATAAAAGTGGAATGTGCTATACTACTCTAGATCAAAAATTAGACTTAAGTGATCATGATTATTTTATCAATGGAATAAATGGTATTAGTCAAATTACTAGTGGTTATATTAGTGAAGATGGAAAAGAAATACTGAATATATTTACAGTACCTATATATAAAGAAGATAAGGTAGAAATGATACTGACAGCAACGTATAAAGCAAGTGACTTCTCAAAGCTTATAAATATTACTTCTTTTAAAGGAAAAGGTAAGAGTGTAGTAGTTGATTCGTCAGGAAATTTAGTTTCTCAGGTAAATAATTTGAATGAAAATAAATTAGAGGTTATACAGGAGTTTGATACTAATAATATATTAAATATATTAAAAGAATGTATAGATAAATCGGGCAAAAATATCATTAGTTACGAATATAAAGATGAGGAGTATTTAGCATATTGTGAAAAGATAGGAATTAATGACTGGCATCTAATATCATATGCTCCTAAAAAGGAGATTTATAAAAATATAAGTACTATAAATAAGATTGCGTTAAGTGGATATATAATTGTTTATATAAGTATGATAATATTCTTATTTATTTTTTTTATGGAATATATTAAGTATCAAAAAAGAATTTCAAAAATTATATTTATAGATGAGTTAACTAACGAAAAAAATAGTGAATATATGAAATTATATTTTAAATATATGAGCAAAAAAGATAAATTAGATAAGTATATTGTCGTAATGGATATTGATAAATTTAAGAATATTAATATAATGCACGGAAGTGATACTGGAGATAAGTTATTAAAATATATTCCATTAATTTTTAAAGAGTTATTGCCCAATGATGAAATATTTAAATATCAAGCGGATGTCTTTGCTTGTATTATTTCAGGAGTCTCACAAGAAGATATAATAAATAAAATTAGTAAAGTTCAAAATAGAATAAGAGAAGATATAGAGAAAAAATTAATTGTTTCAATGAATCTTTCCTTTGGAGTTTGTTCTCTTCAAGAGTTCGAAGATTTACATTCAATATATAATAATGCTTTAATTTCTAAAAATGAAATAAAAGGAAATGTAAATAAAAAAGTTAATTTTTTTAATGAAGATAATAAAAATAAAATTATAGAAAATAGAAAATTTGAATCTAAATTTATAGATTCATTAAAAAATAATGAGTTTGAAGTATGGTATCAACCTAAATATGATATGAAAACAAATGAAATTTGTGGAGCGGAAGCATTAATAAGATGGCGTGAAAAAGATGGACAGCTTATTTCACCAGCTAAATTTATACCTGTTTTCGAAAATAGTGGACAGATATTACAGCTTGATGAAGTAGTAATAGAAACAACGTTTAAAGATATAAAAGAGATGGATAATTTAGGCTTACCTGTAAAGCCAATTTCGATCAATTTATCAAGGATGTATGTAGAGCATATAGGAATAGTAGATAAAATAAGAGATTTAATGAAAAAATATGAAGTAAATCCTTCTTATATTTCTTTTGAAATTACAGAAAGTGCTTTAATTAAAAATAATTATTTAATAAATAAAATTGTATTGAAGCTTCAAGAAATAGGATTTCAAGTAGATATAGATGATTATGGTGTAGGTAGTTCAACATTAAATTCTATTTATTCTTCAAATTTTGATACATTAAAGCTAGATAAATCATTTGTTGATAATATAGGTGATTTAAAAATGGATATAATTATTAAATCTACAATTAATATGGCTAATGAATTAGGAATGAAAATTGTGGCTGAGGGAGTTGAAAATAAAAATCAAGTTGAGTTTTTAATTAACAATAATTGTAGTATTGCTCAAGGATATTATTATTCGAAACCATTGGATAAATTAAGCTATTTTGAATTATTAAAAAAGAAGGATAGCTAAAATGGAGAAGATGCTTTTAAAGGATAATATAGACAATAAATACACATTTATGTATTTACAAAAATATATATTTATTGTAATATTTTCTTTGATAGTGAAATTTTATGCGATGGAGGGAATTATGAAAAGTTTAAAAGGAACAAAAACTGCAGAAAATTTAATGAAATCATTTGCTGGAGAAAGCCAAGCTAGAACAAGATATACATATTATTCAAGTATAGCTAAAAAACAAGGTTATGTTCAAATTTCAAACATATTCATGGAAACTGCTGAGCAAGAAAAAGAACATGCTAAGAAGTTTTATAAATTTTTAAAGGAAGATTTTAAGGATGAGGCTATTGAAATAACAGCATCATATCCTGTATCATTCCATGAAGATACATTATTAAATTTAAAGGCTGCAGCAGCTGGTGAAAATGAAGAGTGGACAGAACTATATCCAGAGTTTGCGAAAATAGCAAGGGAAGAAGGATTCCCAGTTATTGCTGCTACTTTTGAAAAAATATCTGAGGTTGAAAAAAGACATGAAGCTAGATATTCAAAATTAGCTAAAAATATTGAAGAAGGTTCAGTATTTAAAAAAGAAGAGCCTGTATTATGGAAATGTCTAAATTGTGGATACATATATGAGGGGGCAGAAGCACCTATTAGTTGCCCAGCTTGTGCACATCCTCAAGGATACTTTGAAGTATTTGTAGAAACATATTAATATATTATAAAATGTTATTGGATAGTTCTTTGAAATAGGAGCTATCCTTTTAAGTTTGGAGATTTATAAATGAAACTGAATTCAAAATGCTGGATTAATTTTAAGAATTTATAAAAAATAATCAAAAAAAGGTTGCAATTAAGAAAATACTATGTTATTATAAGAGAGTAGCAAAGTTGCTAACAAAAAAAAGTTTCATTTAGGTAAATAGTTTCTCGAAAATTAGAGATTATTATATCGATTTAGAATCTTTAATTTTAGGAGGAATATTTATGACAGATAAGACAATAACATGCAGAGATTGCGGAAGTGAATTCATATTTTCAGTAGGAGAACAAGAATTCTATAAAGAAAAAGGATTCGATAATGAGCCAACAAGATGTGTATCTTGTAGAAGAGCTAAAAAAGAACAAAATAGAAGATAATTTTAGATTGTTATAGGTTGTAGTTTAAACTACAACCTTTTTTGATGGTTTATTATAAAATTATATAAAATAATATGAGCTCTGTAATACTTTAAATTACAGAGCTCATATTATTTTTATATAACGATTTATATTAATTTTTGTACATTTTTAAGAAAGAAAAGCAATAAATCCATATATAATTCCTATATTTATAAAATCTATAAATAATGCTCCTACTATTGGAACTATAAAGAATGCAGTTTTGGAATATAAATATTTCTCAGTAACTGAATTCATATTAGCCATTGCATTTGATGTAGATCCCATTGCAAATCCAGTTAAACCTGCTACCATTACGGCAGAGTCATAATTTTTACCCATTAATCTATATGATACAAACATACCATAAAAATACATTAGTGCACATTGAGCTAAAAGTAAAATTAACATTGGAAGTGCTAAGTCCACTAAATGCCAAAGCTTTAATGTTATAAGTGCCATACCAAGGAATAGATTTAATGATACTTCTCCAACTACCTCAATTTCCTCTAAAGGAGATTTTAAAATAGTTGAGTTATCAGAAATGTTTCTTATAACAGCAGCTACAAGCATTGAACCTATATATGCGGGGAAAGTTACTCCAGCAAACCATTTTCCAACAAATGAGTTTAAAGCATCAGTTAGATAAGTTCCAAGAGCCATGGCTATTAGTATTTGAAAGAAAGCCATACTGATTTTATTAGTATCTAGCATAGTTTTCTTAGTATCTATAATAGATAAATCAAAATCATCTTCATTAGATAACTGAGATTTTTTCTTATTTACTAAGTTATTTTTAACAATTAAACGATTTGCCATGGGACTACCAAGAAAAGAACCAGCAATAAGTCCAAATGTTGCAGCTGTTAGAGCTACTGTTAGAGCTTCAGGATATCCAAGTGCTTCAATACTAGGTGCTACAGCTGCCGATGTTCCATGGCCACCTGTTAACGCAGGTGAGGCTGTAAGTAGTGCCAGAAGTGGATTAATTCCTACAAACTCTGCAAGACCAACAGCTAATACATTTTGAAGAACAGCTAAGACTGTAGCTATAAGTAAAAATATTAATATTTGTTTACCGCCGACTTTAAGCATCTTTAAGCTTGCATTAAATCCAACGGTACAGAAAAACATTGTTTGAAAAAATGTTTGCAATGTTGTATCAAATTCAAATACAGCAATATTACTTTGTCTAAGAATCATATGTACAATTGAAAATATAAGTCCACCAATTACGGGAGATGGGATAGCATATTTTGAAAATAACGGAATATTGCTTTTAACTGCTTTCCCAACTAAAAGGAAAATTACAGCTAATCCGATAGATTGAATCATATTAAATTGAATTGTCATTAAAAGTCCTCCTAAAAGTTATAAAAGTATTTTTAATTTATAATTAGTAATATGAAATTTTAATTTTATATAGGAAATTACGTAGAGAGATTATTTGTAGAATTACATTATTATATGAATAATATTAGCTTAGCAGATTATTTGGGGCATAATTAGACTTGCTTCAGTATCAATATTAATATTAATATAGGCGATATTCTACAAAAAGGTAAATAATAGTATACAATTATTACTAATTAAATATTAATTTAGCATATATACAGAAAATGTTCAATAAGGATTATATTATAAAAAAAGAGAATATAATCATTTAATTGTCTCAAGATAATGATGAAATCATTTAGAACACAGGTTTACAGTTTTTTTATTTATAATACTTTAATAATATATGTAAAAAAGTAGAATATTAAACTAAATAATGGTCTTAAGCGTTAAAAAATGACGTTTAAGGCTATTTTTATTATTTATAGATATTATAAAATAAATAAGTTTATTTAAAAAAAGGAAAAATTTTTTAAAAATATCTATTGACAAATTATTAGGTAATAATTATTATTAATTACAAGAGATAGTTGATAAAAAATATCAATTGAAAATAAATTTCAGGAGGGGATTAATATGTCATTAATCAATAAAAAAGTTTCAGATTTTACAGTTCAAGCTTATCACAATGGAGAATTTAAGGAAGTAACATTAGAATCAATCAAAGGACAATGGTCAGTATTTGTATTCTATCCAGCAGATTTTACATTTGTTTGCCCAACAGAATTAGGAGATTTAGCAGATAACTATGCTAAGTTTAAAGAAGCAGGTTGTGAAGTATACTCAGTATCTACAGATACTCATTTTGTTCATAAAGCATGGGCAGATGCTTCAGAAACAATTGCAAAAATTCAATTCCCAATGTTAGGTGACCCAACAGGTAAGTTAGCTAGAGATTTTGAAGTTATGGTTGAAGAAGATGGTTTAGCTCTAAGAGGATCATTCGTAATAAGCCCAGAAGGTGAAATAAAGGCTTACGAAGTTAATGAACCAGGAATTGGAAGAACTGCAGCAGAATTATTAAGAAAAGTTCAAGCAGCTCAATTCGTAGCTGAACATGGGGATCAAGTTTGCCCAGCTAAATGGCAACCAGGTGAAGAAACATTAGTGCCAAGCTTAGATTTAGTTGGTAAGCTATAATATTTGATATTAAGGCTTTATCTAAACTGAAAAGTTTAGATGTAGCCTTTAATATTTATAGATAACTAAAAGTTATATGATGATAAGTGATAATTTTTATGTGTGTTTATTTACCACTTATCAGAATAAAAATTTATTTTTAAAGTATTAATAAAATTTTATATGTATAAAACTTTATTAATATTTTAAAAAAGTAATAGGAGGTAGGAAATATGGAAAAAATATATGATTTATTAGTAATTGGTGCTGGTCCAGCAGGACTTTCAACTGGAATATATGCAGGTAGAGCAAAATTAAATACGTTAATCATAGAGAAGGCAGAATTTGGTGGACAAGTAAACAAAACTTATGATATTTCAAATTATCCAGGAGCTAGAAATAGTAATGGACCAAAGTTAATGGAAGAAATGAGACAACAGGCAGAAGATTTTGGAGTAAACTTTATGTCTGCTGAAGTTTTAGAAGTTAGCTTAGAAGGTGATGTAAAGACTTTAAAGACTGATAGAGGAGAAATAAAAGGGAGAAGTGTAGTAATAGCTACAGGAGCATCACCAAGAAAGTTAGGATTTAAAGGTGAAGATGAGTTTACAGGTAGGGGAGTAGCTTACTGTTCAACTTGTGATGGACAATTCTTCGAAGGGTTAGAAGTATTTGTTATTGGAGCAGGATTTGCAGCAGCTGAAGAAGCAATGTTCTTAACTAAATTTGCAACTAAGGTTACTGTTATAGCTAGAGAACCAGAGTTTACATGTGCAAAATCGATAGCAGATAAAGTTTTAGCACATCCAAAGGTTGAAGTTAAATTTAATACTGAAATATTAGAAGCAAATGGAAATGAAATGATAAACTATGCTAAGTTTATTAACAATAAAACAGGTGAAACATTTGAGTACCATGCTAAAGAGGAAGATGGTTCTTTCGGTATATTTGTATTTGTAGGATATGCGCCACAAAGTCAATTATTTAATGGAATTTTAGAGCTTGATAAGTTTGGATATATAGTAACAAATGAAAATATGGAGACTAATATTGAAGGTGTATATGTTGCAGGGGATTTAAGACCAAAAGCATTAAGACAAATAGTAACTGCAGTTTCAGATGGTGCTATTGCAGCAACATCAGCAGAGAGATATGTTATTGAATTAAAAGAAAAACTTGGAATTAAAGATGAATATGAGCCTAAAAAAGTAGAGAAAAAAGAAGTTAAGAATGTTGATTTAGATAATGTATCAAAAAGAAGTAAGCTTTTAAATGATGGATTAAGAGCTCAATTAAAAGGAGTATTAGCTAGATTAGAAAAGAACGTTACACTTGTATCTATAGTAGATGAAAGCAATAGTAAATCAATAGAGTTAAGAGATTTAATTTTAGATATTGCAGATTTAGATGAAAGAGTTAGTGCTGAAATATATAGTAAAGGTGAAAATATAGAAATTGAAAATGAAATACATGCAGATAAGTATCCAGTAGTAGCATTATTAGATAATAATAAAAAATATAGTGGTGTTAAGTTCCATGGAGTTCCGGGAGGGCATGAACTAAATTCATTTATATTGGCTATATATAACCTTGGAAGTGCAGGACAACAGATATCAGAAGATACTTTAAATAATATTAAGAAGATAGACAAAAATATAAATATTAAAGTGTGTGTATCATTATCTTGTCATTTATGCCCTGATGTAGTAGTTTCATCTCAAAGAATAGCTATAGAGAATGAAAAGGTAGAAGCAGAAATGATAGATATTTCAAACTTTAAGGAAATAAAAGATAAATTTAAAGTAATGAGTGTGCCAGCTATAATAGTAAATGATGAGCAAATATATTTTGGTGCAAAAAAGATTGATGAGATTATAAACATAATAAAATAGTATATTATTTAAATTGAAATTATATTTTTGTAAGGACAAGTTACTGATAGAGCCATTATTGCTAAGTTTGTAAATATTATTAGACTATGATAGTATAAATGATGCAAGAACGTAAAAAGTACTCTTTATTAAAAAAGAGTACTTAAAAAACGAATGGAGGAAATGAAATTATGTTACCAAATTGTCCAAAATGTAATTCAGAATATACTTATGAAGATGGAAGCCTTTTAATATGCCCAGAATGTGGTCATGAGTGGACTGCAGCAAGCCAAGCAGCAGAAGAAGAAGCAAATATTATAAAAGATGCAAATGGAAATGTTTTAAATGATGGAGATACAGTTACAATAATTAAAGATCTTAAAGTAAAAGGTGCTTCATCAGCATTAAAACAAGGAACAAAAGTTAAAAATATACGTTTATTATATGATGTTACAGATGGTCATGATATAGACTGTAAAATTGATGGATTCGGAGCTATGAAGTTAAAATCATCAGTAGTAAAGAAGATATAATAATTCAATACAAAGGAGCTATTAGTAGGGATTAATGGCTCCTTTTATTTGAAAATAAAAATATTTTTATTAACTATTGCTACCTTTGAAATACTTTTAAATTAGTTGAATGTAATCTATGATATAATAAGTTAGTGAAAATTAATTAGTTGGAGGCGATAATTTATGTTTACTAAAGAGGAACTTTTAGTAATTGAAGATGCATTAAAAATAGCAGATGAAAAATATATTAAACTTCTTGATGAAAGCAAAAATAATAAAAATAAAATGGTTGCATTTAATAGAAAACAAAAAAAATTATGGTTAGTTCAAAATAAATTAAATAAATTGCTACAAGAAAATAAATAAAATATAAATACTTAATAAATATCTAGTATAAAAACTAGATATTTTTTTATTACCTTTAAATTATCTATCTAATAAAATTTGGATGGTATAAAAAAGTATTAATAAATGAAAAAAATATACAAAATATATAAAAAAAACAGATTAAATTACAAAAAAATACTAAATCTTTTTATTGGAATAAAAGTATAATTTATACATGTAAGTAATTGTAAAAATATTTACTCCATCTGTTTTAAATAAAATATTTATAAAAATAAAATCCAGA
>ERZ791879.1025-NODE-1025-length-15102-cov-104.298133_pt1 | contig 15102 bp, 10 predicted proteins | sample MGYA00510162_ERZ791879 | MGnify/ENA primary metagenome ERZ791879 (study PRJEB30046, sample SAMN00792113) | human gut metagenome | study: EMG produced TPA metagenomics assembly of the A metagenome-wide association study of gut microbiota in type 2... | reverse complement strand
TATCAAAGTAAATCTCTAATTGTTAACAAGTTAATTTATAGAACATCCCTATAATTTATTACTAATTATAACTATGAGTTTGAAAATTGTTGTACTTGCCAAGCAAGTACCCGACACACGAAACGTCGGCAAGGACGCTATGACAGCCGAAGGTACTGTCAATCGCGCTGCCCTACCGGCAATCTTCAACCCCGAAGATTTGAACGCGTTGGAGCAGGCTCTGCGTCTTAAGGAGCAGAACCCGGGTTCAACAGTAGGTATTTTGACAATGGGTCCTCCGCGTGCTGCTGAGGTTATCCGCGAGGGTCTCTACCGCGGTGCAGATACAGGCTGGTTGCTTACAGACCGTCTTTTTGCTGGTGCCGACACACTCGCTACATCTTACGCTCTGGCTACAGCCATTCAGAAGATTGGCGACGTAGACGTTGTAATCGGAGGCCGCCAGGCTATCGACGGCGATACAGCGCAGGTAGGTCCGCAGGTGGCTCAGAAGCTTGGCTTGTCGCAGGTGACATACGCAGAGGAAATCCTCAAGTGCGAGGACGGCAAACTCACTATCCGTCGCCACATCGACGGCGGTGTGGAGACTGTTGAGGCTCCGATGCCGCTCGTAGTTACAGTGACTGGCTCTGCGGCTCCGTGCCGTCCGGCTAACGCCAAGCTCGTCATGAAGTACAAGCGTGCCACAGCTCCTATGGAGCGCAAGCCGGAGAATAAGTACAACTACCTCTACGAGGAGCGTCCTTATCTCACACTCAACCAGTGGACCGTTGCCGACGTAGACGGCGACCCGCAGCAGTGCGGCTTGAGCGGTTCGCCTACTAAGGTGAAGGCCGTTAAGAACATCGTGTTTCAGGCTAAGGAAAGCAAGACTCTCACAGGCTGCGACGCCGACATTGAGGGCTTGGTAAAGGAATTGTTGGACGAAAAGATTATTGGATAATGAACAACGTATTTGTATATTGCGAGATAGAAGGCACTCAGGTTCAGGAAGTGTCTCAGGAACTTCTCACCAAAGGACGCAAGCTCGCCAACCAGCTCGGCGTAGACCTTAACGCCGTAGTTGCCGGCACTGGCATCAAGGGCAAGGTGGAAGATCAGATTCTGCCTTACGGCGTCGACAAGCTCTTCGTCTTCGACGCTGAGGGCCTCTTCCCTTACACATCGGCTCCTCACACCGACATCCTTGTGAATCTCTTCAAGGAGGAGCAGCCGCAGATAGCGCTCATGGGTGCTACTGTTATAGGTCGCGACCTCGGTCCGCGCGTTTCTTCTTCGCTCACCAGCGGTCTTACAGCCGACTGTACGGAGCTTGAAATCGGCGACTACGACGACAAGAAGAGTGGCGTTCACTACGACAACCTGCTCTATCAGATCCGTCCGGCTTTCGGTGGCAACATCGTGGCTACTATCGTCAACCCTGAGCACCGTCCGCAGATGGCTACCGTGCGCAGTGGCGTGATGCAGAAGGCTCTCTACGAGGGCGAGGCAAAGGGCGAAGTGGTATATGCCGACGTAGCTAAGTATGTGCCCGAGGCAGACTTTGTTGTGAAGGTGGTCGACCGCCACGTTGAGGCTGCAAAGCACAACCTCAAGGGCGCTCCTATCGTTGTGGCTGGCGGCTACGGCGTAGGCTCTAAGGAGAACTTCGATATGCTCTTCCAGCTTGCCAAGGAGCTTCACGGCGAGGTAGGCGCAAGCCGCGCTGCCGTTGACGCTGGCTGGTGCGACCACGACCGTCAGATCGGTCAGACTGGTGTAACTGTTCACCCGAAGGTGTACATCGCATGTGGCATCTCTGGTCAGATTCAGCACATCGCCGGTATGCAGGACTCTGGCATCATCATCTCTGTGAACAACGACCCGGACGCACCTATCAACAAGATTGCCGACTACGTAATCACCGGCACTGTTGAGGAGGTACTTCCGAAACTCATCAAGTACTATAAGGCAAATAATAAGTAGTTAAGAATTCAGTAGTTAAGAAGTTAAGCCATTTGTTTTTTATGGGACAAACTTTTCAAAATATTTTGGCATGGCAGAAAGCTTATGATTTTGTATTGGATGTATACAAATATACAAAATCATTTCCTGAATCAGAGAAATATGGGTTAATATCCCAATTTCAACGTGCAGCCGTTTCTATTATTGCAAATATTGCGGAAGGCTATAAGAAAATTGGCAAAGCAGATAAACTTCGTTTTATGAATATTTCTCAAGGCAGTCTCGAAGAATGTAGGTGTTACGTAATATTATCACGAGATTTGGGATATATAGATAATGACGTCTATAATATTCTTTATTCAAAAATAGAGGAAGCGAGCAAACTTTTAAATGGTTATTGCAAAGCAATGCTTAATTCTAATTTTAGTAATACATTGGAATAACATTACGGAACATGATAAGAAGAGCTGCATATATTATAAGAAGGTCTGCATATGGCTTAATTTCTGACTCCTTAACTCCTTAACTCCTAAAAAATAAAAACAATGGCTAACTTTTATACCGACCATCCGGAGTACGATTTCTATCTTAATCACCCGGAAATGCAGCGCGTAGTAGAGCTCAAGGAGCGCAACTTCGCCGACAAAGATAAATATGAGGATGCGCCCGTCGACTTCGAGGACGCTATCGAGAACTATAAGCGTGTGCTCGAGATCACTGGCGACATCGCTGCCAACATCATCGAGCCGAACTCTGAGGACGTAGACCTCGAAGGTCCGCACCTCGTAGACGGACGTATGCACTATGCTGCTAAGACCTACGACAACATAGAGGCTACACGCCAGGCTGGTCTGTGGGGCATCTCTATGCCTCGCCGCTACAACGGCTTGAACATGCCTATCACTCCGTACTCTATGGCTTCGGAGATTGTATCGGCTGCCGACGCCGGCTTCCAGAACATCTGGTCGCTGCAGGACTGTATCGAGACTCTCTACGAGTTCGGTTCAGAGGAGCAGCGCCAGAAGTACATTCCGCGTGTCTGCGCTGGCGAGACAATGTCAATGGACCTTACAGAGCCTGACGCTGGTTCCGACCTTCAGCGCGTAATGCTCAAGGCTACACAGGACGAGGACGGCACATGGCGTCTGAATGGCGTGAAGCGCTTCATTACCAACGGCGACTCTGACATCCACCTCGTGCTCGCACGCTCTGAGGAAGGCACACGCGACGGTCGCGGTCTGTCGATGTTCATCTACGACAAGCGCGACGGCGGCGTAACAGTACGCCACATCGAGCACAAGCTCGGTATCCACGGTTCGCCTACCTGCGAGCTTGTTTACAAGAACGCAAAGGCAGAACTCTGCGGTTCTACACGCCTCGGACTCATCAAGTACGTAATGGCGCTTATGAACGGCGCACGTCTCGGCATCGCCGCACAGTCGGTAGGCGTTAGCCAGGCTGCTTACGACGAGGCTCTGAAGTATGCTCGCGAGCGCAAGCAGTTCGACACAGCCATCGTTAAGTTCCCGGCTGTTTACGACATGATTGCACGCATCAAGGCTAAGCTCGACGCCGGTCGTTCTATCCTCTATCAGACAGCACGCTACGTAGACATCTACAAGGCTCTTGAGGACATCTCTCGCGAGCGCAAGCTCACACCTGAGGAGCGCGCAGAACTGAAGAAGTACTCGCGCCTTGCCGACGCATTCACCCCGCTTGCTAAGGGTATGAACTCGGAGTATGCCAACCAGAACACATACGACGCCATCCAGGTACACGGCGGTTCGGGCTTCATCATGGAGTACAAGTGTCAGCGTCTCTATCGCGACGCACGTATCTTCTCTATCTACGAGGGTACGACACAGCTGCAGGTGGTTGCCGCTATCCGCTACATCACCAACGGCACCTACCTCGGCATCATTAAGGAGATGCTCGAGAAGGAGGTTTCTGAAGACTTGAAGCCGCTGAAGGCTCGCGTTGTCGAGATGGTGAAGCTCTACGAGCAGGCTCTCGATTACGTGAAGCAGGCTCAGGACCAGGAGGTGCAGGATTTCCTCGCACGCCGTCTGTACAACATGACTGGCGACATCGTTATGTCGCTCCTCATCCTCGAGGACGCTACACGTTCGGCTGAGCTCTTCTCTAAGAGTGCTAACGTATACGTTCGCATGGCTCAGGCTGATGTTACGGCAGAGCATGTCTACATCATGAACTTCGTAAAGGAAGACCTTCCGAGCTTCCGCGCTGAGTAAACGAATGTAATATAAATAATAGAAAAGGGTATGCAACTATCTGCATACCCTTTTTTATTTGTTTACATGAAAATATCTACCATATCTTCCAACCTTTATTCAATAAAGAAATCGTAGTCTTCTTCCGTGTCTTTCTTCTTATCCTCCGACGGCTGCTTGGGCTTCGGTTCCTCCTTCAGCTTTCCGTCCTTGTCGAACATGCCGTACGTTGTGCGCAGCACGATAAACTCGGTGCGGCGGTTCAGCTGGTTGCAAATATCCTGCTTGTCCTTGTCGAGCTTCAAGATAAATTCCTCAGAAAGCACGTCGCCTTCCTTCAGCCACGGATACTTCTCGGTGAGCTTCTTGCGGATAGTCTTCGGTTTCTCCTTGCCGTAGCCCACGGGCGAGAGACGGTCGCGCGAGATTCCCTTTTCCGTGAGGTAGGCAACCACCGACTCGGCGCGGCGCTGCGAAAGTCCCTTGTTGTACACCGCCGAGCCCTTATAGTCGCAGTGCGACGAAAGCTCTATCGTCACGTTCGGGTTCTCGTTAAGCAGCTTCACCAGTTCGTCGAGCGCAGCCGTCGACTCTGGTCTGAGTGTTGCCTTGTCGAAGTCGTAGAAGATGTTGTCGATAAGCACCGGTGCCGTGATGGAAGCAAGTGGGAACTGCAGCACGTACTCCTCCGACTCCTCAGCCGGCTTCACGCGTAGTTCTTCTTTATGGTTGAGGAATCCCTTGCACGTTGCAAGGAAGATATAGTCGACGTTCGGGTCTATCACGTACTCGAACGATCCGTCGCCCTTCACGCTCACCTTCTTGTTTGTGCCGTCCGATCCGACGATGTACACAAGCGCTTCTGGCAGTTCGTAGCCGTCTTGCTCGTACACCCATCCCTTCACGTTCTGCACAATCTCCGGGTTCTCGAAGCTGTAAATCTTGTCCCATCCCCTGCCGTCGTTGCGGTTCGACGAGAAGTAGCCGCGATTGTGCACACCCTCGAACGTCATGCCGAAGTCGTCGCCCTGCGAGTTGAGTGGATACCCCGGATGTTCAATGGTGTAGCCACCGTTCTTATTCGGCGATGCGATGTAGATGTCCAAACCACCCATGCCCACATGACCGTCGCTCGAGAAGTAAAGGTCGCCGTTGGCACGGAACGTAGGGAACATCTCGTTGCCCGGCGTGTTGATTGGTGCGCCTAAGTTCTCCACACCCACAAGACCCAACGACGTGATGCGTGCTCGCCAGATGTCCAGTCCGCCCAGTCCGCCCGGCATGTCCGACACGAAATAGAGCCATTCGCCATCGGGCGACACCGCAGGGTGGGCATAGCTTGAGAGCGTGTCGTTCGTCACTTTGAACTCCTCGGGCTTTCCCCAAGCCGCATCTGCACGCTGCGAAGTCATAATCTGCGCAAAGCGCGGATACGACGGGTCGGTCTGACACTGCGTGATGTACATCGTCTTGCCGTCGGGCGTCAGCGCGCATGCACCCTCGTCGTACTCCGTATTCAGTCCGCCGTTCACCGGCTCCGGCTTCTGCCACTTTCCCTTCTCGTCTTTCTGCGAGACGAATATGTCGGCAGCCTTCGCTCCGGTGATGCCGCTCAGTTCGTTGCCCGTAGCGTCATTGCGTGTAGAGGTGAAGTAGAGACAGTCGTACTGGTCGCCGCCGAGCACCGGACTGTAGTCGTCTCTTCTCGAGTTGAACACATCCATGCGCTTCACCTGATAGCGCGAACCATCCTTCTTCCATTGCGGAGCGTTCTCAGCTGAGGCGAGTCCGTTCTTTGCGAGCACATTGTCGGGCATCGAGTCGAGCACAGTGCGGAACTCGGTCTCTGCCTGCTTGTATGCGCCGTTCTTCAACAGCAGTCGGGCGTAGCTTAGTCGGTCCTGCGTCGACGCCTGATTGTATCTGATGGCGTTGCTGTATGCCGCAAGCGCCTTCTGTGTAGAGTTGATGCGCTCGTTGCAGAAAGCCACCTTCAGCGCAATCTTGCCGCGCTTCTCGCGCTCCTTCGGCGCTGTGCGCTGATAGGCACGCTTGAACTGCGTCGCTGCGTCGTAGTATTCGCCCACGGCAAGATACTTCTCGCCCTTCTTCATGTTCTTCTCTGCGCCACAACTGCTGAGCAAGAGTGTCGCAAAGGTAAATATAAATAGGGTGGAGTAGAGTTTTATTTCTTTCTTCATTGATATTTGTCCTTTAATAGACTTAACGTAGAACAGCGTTTTTTATTGTGTACCTGCTTTATTTTGTAGTTTTGACACCCCCAATAAAAAATCCTCGCAGGCGCATCAGCGTCTGCGAGGATGATAATAGTATTGTTAATCGTTGATTAGCGCTTCAAGTTCGGGTTCTTCTCAACCTCAGTTGTCGGATAAGGACAGTAGATAGACTCGTCGCCAGCCCATGTAGACTTAACAACCGGAACGCTCTCCTTAGCTGTGTACTCCTTACCATTCTCAACAGCCACAACAACAGGCTTGTTAGCTACGCGGTAGTCGAAGTTCTTCTTGAGCTCGTTCATACGGAACTCGTCGGCGCGGCGTGTAACCATCTGTGTCCACTGACCTGCAACCTCCCATCCGTGCTCGATGTAGCAAGCCTCAGCGAGCTGGTCTGCAGTCATGTTAGCGATAGCAACCTTTGTGCCGTCTGAGAGAGTTACGTTCTCGTAGTCGGTAACGGCGCGCTTGCGTACTTCACGCAGATACTCCTTAGCCTTAGCCAAATCGCCACCAGAACGAGCAGCGCTCTCTGCGTACCAGAGGAGGAGCTCTGCGTAACGAATCAGACGATGACGACGACCGTTAGTCATGTTGGTGTAGTTAGGCTCGAGATAGTTGTACGGAGCGAACTTCTCCTTAGCGAGGTTGTCGCCGTCGCAGTTTACTGTGTAGATAGCGAACATCGGGTGATAAGCCTCTACAACCGGCTTGCCTTCAGCATCGAGATCCCACCAGTTGCAAACCTTAGTGATTGTAGCACCGTCCTGGAAAGTGATTTTCGGAGCATACACAGCATCCTTACGCGGTCCTTCCGGATAGCGCTTCCAGAATGCGATTTCGCCCCATGCATCGCCCCAGCCACCGTCGCCGAGACCCTCGAAGCGGCAGCAAGAAGTAAGCTCAGAGTCGTGATCCCAAGAACCAGAGTTCCAGTTGTTGTCGATACCGAGGATAGTCTCCTTGTTGTAGTTGTGGCCCATTGAGTAGACGTGGTTCCAAACCGGATCGTTGTAGAAGCCGTATGTGCCGTTTGCGTCGATTACCTCTTTAGCCTTGGCAGCAGCGAGAGCGTAGTACTCCTTACCCTTGTTGAGCGGGTAGCCTGCCATTGCCATGTATACAGCAGTGAGTGTAGCCTGAGTAGCCTGCTTTGTAACCCATGCGTCAACGCCGTCGTGGTTGCGCGGAGCCTGGCTGTAGCTTGTAGGCAACCAGCCTTCAGCCTTCTTCAGGTCCTCTACGATGAGGTTGTAGATTTCCTCAACGCTTGACGGAGCAACGTTAGTAGCGCTCGGGTCGGTCTTTAAAACCATAGGCAGCGGACCGAACACGCGTACCATGTAGAAGTAAGCGTATGCACGCCAGAAATGTGCGTTGCCGAGAGCGATGTTGATCTCCTCCTGAGATGTAGGAGTCTTTGATGCGTTCTCGATAACCCAGTTACAAGCCTTGATAAGAGCGAAGTGCTGGCTCCATGCGTCCTTAACACCCTTGTTTTCGCCGTCAGAGCTGAATACGTCAAGAGCTGCAACAGCCTGCTTGTTTGAACCAGGGTTAGCTGTCATATCGTCACCCTGCCACTGTGGGTACATAGGGTTAGTCCACGACTGTGTCTGGTTCAACTTCTCGTAGATTGTATGGATGCTTGCATCAAGGTCAGCCTGACTCTTGAATACGTTGGCCTCTGACATCTGTCCCTTCGGGTCCTCGTCGAGGAAGTCGCTACATGATGTTGTTGTTGTCAGCACCGAAGCAGCGAAAAGGCAACCCAGTAATATCTTTTTATTCATTTTGTTTCGTTGTTTAGATTGTTAATTGATGGTTTAGAAGTTCAGACGTACACCGAATGTGAAGGTACGCGGGTTTGGATAAGCACCCATGTCGATACCGTTGTTGTTGTCGACGTTGTGCTCAGAGAATGCTGCGCCTGCAGGATCCATACCCTTGTAGCCTGTGATGGTGAAGAGGTTCTGTGCAGAGACTGACAGACGTACATCAGCGAACTTGGTCAGCTTGCGCGGCAGAGTGTAAGCTACGCTGATGTTCTCGCAACGGAGGTAGTTAGCGTTCTCGAGCCACTTGTCTGAGTTGCCGTATGTCTTGTTGCCTGCTGCGTCGAGAGACGGCATTGACTTGCCAACCTCTGAGAAGTAGTCCTTATCGGTTACGAACATCGAAGCACCTACTGCTGAGTTCATGGCGTAGCGCACGAGGTTGAGGCGCTTAGCACCGAATGCTGCATTGAAGAATGCGTTGAACTCCCAGTTCTTGTAGTTGATGGTGTTGTTCCAACCGAATGTCACGTCAGGGTTAGAGCGTCCGAGAACGAAGCGGTCCTTGTCGGCGTCCGGAGTGCGTGTTGTCTTGCCGTCGGCTGTGTAGTATGTGTCATAGAACTTGCCGTCGTCGCCCTTCTCAAGGCCTGCCCACTTGTAGCCGTAGAATGTACCGATAGCCTCACCCTCGGTGATGATGGTACTTGCTTCTACTGTACCCGGTGACGGGCTGAAGCCGTAGAGACGCGGAGTCTGAGCTGTAAGCTTAGTTACCTCGTTCTTCAGGTAGCTTACGTTGAGAGTAGATGTCCACTGGAGATCCTTCTTCTGCAGAATCTGTGCTGTAAGGCTAACGTCAACACCCTTGTTGCTAACCTCGCCTGCGTTTGTCCAGTAGCTCTGGCCACCGAGGTAGCCCGGAGTGCTCTGCAGGAGCAGGGCGTCTGTAGTGTTCTTCCAGAAGAGGTCGACACCGAGGCTCAAGCGGTTGTTTAAGAAGCCGAAGTCGAAGCCGAGGTCGAACTGCTTAACCTTCTCCCATGTCAGGTCAGGAGTAGCGATACCGCCAGCCCAATAGCCTGAGTATGTGTTCTTTGTACCGTAGTTGAAGCCGGTTGTAGAGAGACTTGCGAGTGTAGAGTACGGGGTGATATCCTGGTTACCGATTACACCATAGCTTGCGCGAATCTTGAAGTTGTTAACAACGTTGCTCATCGGCTCCCAGAACTTTTCATTAGAAACAGTCCATGCAGCTGCTACTGACGGGAAGTAGCCCCACTTCTTGTTTGTGAAGCGGCTCGAACCGTCGGCACGGAGTGTACCGGTGAGCATGTAGCGGTCAGCGTAGTTGTACATAACGCGAGCTACGCCAGAGAGCATTGTCCACTTGCTGTAGCCGTTGCTTGCGTCGCGTGTAGCGGCGTTCTTCACGTTCCAGTAGCCTACGAACTCCTGAGCCAGGTCCTTACCCTCGATACCCATAGAGCGTGTCTCGCGGCTTGTTGCCTCCCATACGCCGGTAGCAGTAAGGTTGTGGTCGCCCCAAGAGTGCTGGTATGTAAGGTTGTTGGTCGACTGCAGACCCATCACCTGAGCGTTGTTGTTGCCCATGTTTGTAGTACCGTTAACGGTCTTGGAAGAGAGGCTGTACCACTTGTAGTCGTTGAAGTCGATACCGTTTGTTGTGGTGAATGTCAAGCCGTCGCAGATGTTGAACTTCAAGTCGACATGGCCAGTAACCATTGTACGGTTGCGGTCGCTCTGGTTAGCGTGAACCAAGCCCCATGGGTTCTGCTGGATGTTGTTGTACGGGTCCTTGTTGTAGTTGCCGTTAGCATCCATCATCTCCATTGTCGGAGAGTAGTTAAGACCTACCCAGATCGGGTTCGACTGGTTCTGAGCGAAGCCTGCGGAACCGCTGTTCTCTGTACGAGAGAGGTTAGCGTCGGCTGTGAGCTCCAACCAAGAGAAGAGCTTGTTGTGGATGTTGAACTTAACAGAGTAGCGCTTCGACTCAGTGTCGCGAATAACACCTTTCTGGTCCATATAGTTGGCAGAGAAATATGTCTGTGTGCCGGTTGAACCCTTAGAGATAGCCACCTTGTAGTTCTGTGTAACACCGGTGTGGAGCAGCTGGTCCATCCAGTCGATGCCCTTGTTAGTGCCGTTGATATAACCAGCGAGAGCGTTAGCGTCAGCACCCTTGTACTGCACCAAAGCCTTTGCATAATCCTGAGCGTTCATAGCCTCAGGAACGTTGTATGCGTTAGAAACACCGAGCGAAGCGTCGAATGTAACCTGAGTTGTGCCGGCCTTACCCATCTTGGTCTGAACCATTACAACACCGTTAGCACCGCGTGCACCGTAGATAGCTGTAGAAGAAGCGTCCTTCAGCACCTGGATGCTCTGGATGTCCTCAGGGTTGATACCCTCGAGACCTGTCTCGCGAACGATGCCGTCAACTACGTACAACGGGTCGTTGCTCTTGTTTACAGAGCTTGCACCACGCACACGAATCTTCATCGAACCGCCAGGAACGCCAGAAGACATTACCTGCACACCCGACATACGACCATTGAGGGCGTCCTCAACACGTGCTACCGGCTGGTCCTTAAATGACTTGCTATCCATGATGGCTACAGAACCTGCCAAGTCGGCCTTCTTCACTGTACCGTAACCGATAACGACAACGTCGCTCAGCATCTCGGCATCCTCATGAAGAGTAATGTCAAGGGTTTTCTTGCCTGCTACAGACATTTCCTGAGTCTTATAGCCTACGTAAGAAACTACAACTGTGGGTTTTGAAACGCGGAGAGTGAAGTTGCCATCAATGTCGGTAACTGTACCGTTCGACTTGTTGCCTTTTTCTACAATGCTAACGCCAATAAGCGGTTCGCCAGCGGCATCAAGTACGCGACCAGTAATCTGCTGGTTCTGTGGTGTTTGAGCTACATTGTAAACCGAACGTGCGAGTTCGTCTGCTGCTGTTGCGTTTGTTGCGCAAAGCATCATGCCTCCTCCCATCAACAACGAAAGCGCTAACTGCTTTGTCATAAGCGGAAGTAAAGGTCTCTTTACTTTTTCCATAGATTTGGTTTTTAAGTTTAGGACATCGTCCGCATTGCCGTAGTTTCCTTAGGCTGTGAGCTGACACATCCTTTTTCTTGTTAGTAATAGTTATGTAGTATATATTTTATAACTCGAATTAAACTAATTGTCACTATCTTTTCACCTTGTGTGTTTTTACTGTAGTGATTTGTTTAAGTAGGCGATTGGTTTTTAATTCGGGTGCAAATTTACAAAAATTTCTTTATGCACAAAAAAAATCATTAAAATTTTTTATGAAAACGTTTGTCTTGCACGTTTTTTGTACAGCAATCGTTCGTCAGTTTAAAACAATTTGCGTAAATTTGCAACTGCAAAATCACAATGGTTCCGTAGCTTAGCTGAATAGAGCGTCAGATTCCGGTTCTGAAGGTCGTGGGTTTGAATCCCACCGGAATCACCAGGGGGTGCAGCCTTTCGAGGTTGCACATTTTTATATTAGGAGGGTATGGCATCCTGCCATACCTACGCAGCCTTAGTTTTAGCAGTCTCTGCTGCACCTTTTTATTTTAGAGCAGAAAGACTTGGTCGAGAAAAAGTTCTGAAGGTCGTGGGTTTGAATCCCACCGGAATCACCAGGAGTGCAGCCTTTCGAGGTTGCACATTTTTATATTAGGAGGGTATGGCATCCCTGCCATACCCACGCAGCCTTAGTTTCAGCAGTCTCTGCACCTTTTTATTTTAGAGCAGCAAGACTTGGTCGAGAAAAAGTTCTGAAGGTCGTGGGTTTGAATCCCACCGGAATCACCAGGGGGTGCAGTTGTCTCAACTGCACCTCTTTTATTAGGAGGGTATGGCATCCCTGCCAGACCTACGCAGCCTTAGTTTTAGCAGTCTCTGCTGCACATTTTTATATACCCACGCTGCCTTGATACATCCATTTCTGTTATTCGCACCGACCGACGCAGACGTCCGTATCGACCGACGCAGATGTCCGCATCGACCGACGCAGATGCTCGTATCGACCGACGCAGATGTCCGCATCGACCGACGCAGATGTCCGCATCGACCGACGCAGATGTCTGCACCGACCGGCGCAGACGTCCGCACCGACCGATGCGGATGATAAAAATAGGGCTTTAAAACAAAAGAGGTAACTGTTTGATACATCAAACAATTACCTCTTTGTGGAGCTGGTGGGATTCGAACCCACGTCCAAACAGGGAAACCATACGCTTTCTACATGCTTATTCTGGCCTTTGGTTTTCGTGACGCGACAAGACCCAGACCACCAATCGCGCCCTTATCCTCTAAAACTTCACCCGTGCGGCGAGGCACACACTGGCTATTTCCGATTTACCTGCACCGCTTGACCCTCAGATTCGGAACAACATCCTTGGAGCGATGTCTCGTTCCGCCAAACCTTGTGGCGGAATAAAGCTAATCTACTATACTTCGATTAAGCAGCGAGAGCGTAGTTGTTTTCGCCAATTAAATTTTTGATCACTCTGATTAAGGAGGTAGCCATCGAGACTCCGCATGCTTACGTACCATTTCATCCCGCTGTCAAATCCAGTCAACCCCGAGATGTTATACTTAACTTTGCAAAGTTAGTACAAATGCACGAAACTGCAAAATAAAACTGCAATATTTTACTATTTTAGTTGTTGTCCAAATTTATGATTTCCCAATAGCCACCAAAAGTTGGTGAACCAACTCTTTTTAGAGTACCAGTTTCTCTTAGTTGACGTAGGTTCTTTTCAACTCCTCGTGTAGAGATACCCAACTCCATTGCAATTTGTGGAGCGGTTATTTGGGGATCTTTCTTTATCATTTCTATAATTTTGTCAGATGTTTTCTGACGTGTTCCCGAACTTTTAAGTTGAGTTCCCGAACTTTCTGGCTTAGTTCCCGAACTTTTAAGTTGAGTTCCCGAACTTTCTGGCTTAGTTCCCGAACTTTTAAGTTGAGTTCCCGAACTTTTAAGTTGAGTCCCTGAACTTTCCGACTTTGTTTCCGAACTATCTGAACACCCTTCATGTATCGGAATAGTAACCAAGAAAGTCAAGCGATCATCTGTCGTTTCTTGCTACCCACCTTGACAAGATAATCACGAAGAAGCACCAATGAGATGTCTTCCAACTGTATGTCGCTATTACCTCGTTCGTCAAAAGGCATACAAATTTTTCTATGGGCACACCTTCTACAGGACGAATTGCCATACCTGTCTTATCGTCGGTATCTACACCAACGATGATATATCCACCGCCAAGGTCGTCGAAATCATTAGCGAAGGCACATATACTGTGATATATGCTCCCTGGATTCCAACCTTTTTTGAACTCAATGCGGTTGGATTCAATCTTCTGCTTGTTAAGCAGGCCGTTTATATTTATTGCGAGTGCCATATTAATAAGATTTTATATCACAGTATGCATCTTCCAATAACGTATCACTCCATTTGGGAAAAATCCAATCACATCGTGCATTTTCCTGAGGGTATTCACGAAGTGGATATTGTTGTAGATCGTATTCTGTCATATTATATTTTTTCTACAAGATTCTATTTCGGTTATTTAATCACTTGTCCTTGCTCTTTTTTGTAGGTATGTATAACATATTCAAAGACTGTTTTTATTATTCACTCTGTATCCATAGATTGGTTTAATTTTGTCTCCCAAATAGGGTAACCATTCTCATCTTTGCCTAAATATTTAGCAATGAAAGACTCTCCCTTTTTAAAAACCTTTTTCTCTTTGAACAGATACTTTTTATGTACAACAAATGATTTACCTTGAATTTTAATAATTAGACCTATTGGCATGAAATATTGTACTTTGGCATCATATTCCGTTCCAACTGACAATTCTAATACATGAGAAGCTTTCTTTTTCAATTTTTGTAACGATATAGTCTTCTTTTCACCATTAGTATTTGTTGTCGTTAGGTTTTGCTCATCGTCAAAATCAGATATTGAAGAGTATTTACATGTAATGACAATACGTAAAATTCCATCAATGATACCGTATTTTTTTTCTTTCTTATTATCCGAAGTGTAGTAAGTATATGAATTTCCTCTATAACCATAGCCTGTATGGCGAACTCGTATTTTTTTTGAGATGGTTCGAGATACGACATAAAAGCCATTGCCAATTGATCTGACAGATTCGTATACTAACTCCGTCTTTTCATTGGCAATATTACCAATTGCAACCTTATTTCCCTTCCATAAAGCCAGAATGCCGTCATTATCCAATATTTCTATTTTTGAATACCCTGTTGGAATAATAATCTCATCAACATCATTAAATACAGAATAGTCTCCATATGATGATTTCAAATATCCACCAGCAAATGTTTTCACATCAGCTATTTCATTACCATTGACATCTAAACAGCCGACACTATTATTGCGAGTCGCTTGGATAGTTCCATCTTCTCTGCATAAAATATCAGTATATTTGAAATCTGTAAGAGTTTCACCCTTAATGCTAAACAATGCATACTTGTTCTGCTTGCAGACTTTTAGAAGCGTATCTCCGAGGAATTCAATGCTAGAGAAATGTTCATCCAAGGATAGAATAACAGTTCCATCTGCATCTTCCAGTCCCCTATCTGCAAAACAATGCGTTAGAATAAGCCCGTTGTCACAATAGTTTTTTTCTACTATGGCATTGCCATTCAAATCAACAATGCCTTCAGACCCGTCAATGCTGACTTTAAATAATTCCTCGTTAGCTTCTATAATGGAGTCATATTCCCTATCACTCAAATAGGTGCAATCTTTATTTGCTAATTTCCATGTAGGTTTTACATTATAGGGATGTTCTATAAATTAACTTGTTAACAATTAGAGATTTACTTTGA
>ERZ791879.1019-NODE-1019-length-15175-cov-7.940873_pt1 | contig 15175 bp, 15 predicted proteins | sample MGYA00510162_ERZ791879 | MGnify/ENA primary metagenome ERZ791879 (study PRJEB30046, sample SAMN00792113) | human gut metagenome | study: EMG produced TPA metagenomics assembly of the A metagenome-wide association study of gut microbiota in type 2... | reverse complement strand
CAATATATGGATTGACCCCGGAGGCACACCCTTTATTTTCCAAAGAGAAAAACAGCAATCATATATCCCATAATGATTACTGCTTTTATAAATTACTATTTAATTTTCAACTCTTTCATACATCTTCCTTTGTTAGTCCAAATAGGCAAGTTAACAACATATTTTTCAATTATATCTACGCCTATTTCCTTAGCTTCTTCTTCTTGAATCATACCTTTTATTTCACTTAAAATTTCATCTAAACTTTTTTCCTGCACTATAACGTATAAAAACTTTAAGAATTCATCTATTTCCTCTTCTGACATAATAAAGTACTTTAAAAATCCCCTTTTAAAATCCTTTGCATAACTATTATCAACTTCCCAATTACTCTTAGATAATGATAATAATTCACTTTCAGAAAACTTTCTATAATCTCTATTTTTCATTTTTCTATTAATATCATTATAAAGACTAACATAATTATCTATATTAGAATTAAATACAAAGGCACCTTCAATAATATATTCATCACTATATTTAGAACTTTCTCTTAAAATATTAACTAAGTACTGATGATCATATTCCTCAACTAAATATTGCTTTACAAATTCGACTATTTGATATACCTCTAGCAAACCATATGCTCTAACCATCCCCCTATATAAATTTATTATCTTAGTATTATTTTTAATTTTACGTCTAACTTGAAAATCTTCTAATAATTTAATAAGTTCTTGAGTTACTGATGGCATTAAGAACATCTTATTACCATCTTTATTTTCAACTGGGAATATTGCTCCAATCTCAACAAAATAATCTATATAAATACCTTCATCATCACCTATATTATCTAAGATTCTTTCACCATGATTTTTATAATATTTTCTTAAAGACTTAAATGCTCCTTCATCTAAAAGCTCAAATTTATCTAATATAAGTTTTTCATAAGATGATAATAAAACTTCTTTTAAATCTTGCTTTTTATATTTATAAACTTTACCAATACCTAAAGCTTCAGCAATCTTAGCTAATCTTTCCCTTGTCATAGCAGACAATAATTCATTTAAATCCTTAGAGTATGGTGTTTTTTTAAATTGTTTTTCAATTCTTTTATTATTGGACTCCTTTATAGAATCACACAATTTCTCCATAGCTATTAATATATTATTAAGCTCTTCATTATATCTATCTTGACTATTTCTTTTTATAAATTCATCTACCTTTAAATCCTTATACTCTTTATTAAAGCATTCCTCACATATCCATAATTGCAAGTTAATATCAAAAAATACAGCATTTTTACCGCATTTCTCACACGTCTCACACTTTTGTTTCATTAATCACGACCTCCATTCTCTACCTTTCACGCTTTTATCATTATTTCCAAATAATATAAAACTTAGTCGCACTTTATGTAAGTTTTGTGTTTTAAAAGTATAAAAGTAGTACTCTAGCTACCTTCAGCCTAAGTACTACTTTATAATATTTATTTATATATTAATATTCTTGCAAGTTATAAACTGTTACTCTTTTTCTATGTAATAACTTAAAAAGTATAAATCAATTATTTTTATATTTTCTTTTATCTTAATACTTTACATACCTATTATGAATTTACATTTTCCTCCTTCTTATATCCCATTATAAATAAGGATAATACTAATGGAATACAGGAAATTAATATAGCTTTTCTTCCTATATTTAATGAAAAAATCGAACCTATGAAAGCACCAAAACAAAAAACAAATATTATAAAATAATATTGAAAAGCTACCTTTAAATAATTCCTATCTTTATTTTTCATAAAACCAACTAACTTTTCTGTTCCACTTCTTAAGTTGCCTGTACACATAGTAGTGGCATAAGCATTACCATGAAATTTTCTAAAACTTTCTACTTGCATTGCACAAATTAATGAAATCAAAGTATTTGCAATATAATCATAGGATATAAAAGCTACAAATATAAGTAAAATTATTTCTATTGCTAAAACTACTTGTCTCCAATGAACTTTTTCATAATCTAATAATCTATGTCTTATAATTTCAACTACTAAAACTCCAGCTGCAAAAGCAATAATTGGTACTAAATATTTTATTATATCTCTTGTATTACCTTCTAGAAAATTAATACCCAACATAACCATATTACCTGTTTGAGCATTTGCAAATACCTTTCCCCTACATAAATAAGTATATGCATCTAAAAATCCACCTGTTAATGCTAGTAAAACTCCAACCCTTAATGATTCTGAAAATTGTTTCCTCATAACTAACTACTACATTCCATTCTTTCTATAATTTTCTATAATAATACATTATACTCCTTTTTAATTTTTCAATCCATTCTATAATAAAAATAAACAGAGATTTATCTAAAATAATCTTTCTCTGCTTATGGAAAATTTAAATATAAATATCTGAAAACTCTATGTTCATTCTTGTTAGCATTCCATTAGATACTTTATTATAATCTAATTTTTCTAAATAATCTTCATTACTTAAAATCGAAACTGGTAATTTTATAGTAAATTCACTTCCAACTCCAATCTCACTTTTAACCTCTATTATACCACCTTGAATATTAATTAAATCTTTTACAATAGATAATCCTATACCACTTCCCTCACTTCTCTTTCTTAATCTATCCTCTACTTGCTTAAACCTCTCAAAAATAACTTTTAATTTATCACTTGGGATTCCAATTCCATTATCTTTTACAGTTATATTAAAAGTTTCACCACAATCCTTTAACAATACCTCTATCTTTCCTGGTGAATTAGTATACTTAATACTATTTGACAGTAAGTTAAACATTGTTCTTTCTAACTTTTCTAAATCAAATGCCATTATCTTTTCCTCAACATCTGTATCAAAAATTAAAGTAATACCATTTTGCTTAGCAAATTCAGCCGCAGACATAGATATATTTTCAATAAAATCTACTATATTATCATTTTGAGGATTATATTCATAATACCCACAATCAAATTTAGTAGAATCTATCAAATTATTAACTAATTTTAATAGTCGTTTAGAGTTTTGATTTATTATTTCAATATAATTTTTTAATCTATTATTCTTTTTTAATAAATCTTTTTCTATTAGCTCAATAGTTTGTAACGAACTAAAAATTAGATTTAAAGGAGTTCTTAATTCGTGTGATAAATTTGCAAAAAACTCTAATCTCAATCTTTCAACTTCTTTTCTATGAGATACATCTCTTATAGTTTCAATAACACCTACCAAATCACCATAACTATCAAAAAATGGTTCCTTAACAATTTCAAATTCTACTGATTTTCCATTAATTTTCAAATATTCATTGTATATCTTTCTACACCTATCATTAATAACTTCTAAATCTGCATTAATAGTATTTTCAACTATATCACTTAATCTAGGAATACTAGTAATTTTTTTACCTATAATTTCTTCTCTCCTAATATTTAATCTCCTTAAAAAACTATTATTACAATCTAAATAAACTCCTTCAGTATCTTTAAGAATTATATACTCAGATATATTATTAGTTATATCAGCTAATGTACTACCATCATTTATTTTTTCCATTTTCCCAATTATATTTTCAAAAATTCCTATAACTCCAATTATTTTATTCTCACTATATATTGCATATCTATGAAGTAAATAAATATTATTTTTTAATTTACGAATTTCTCTACAATGAGATTTTCTTGATTTTATAAAGTTTTCGTAAGATTTTGAATACTTTTCTCCAATCTCTTTTCCATATATTTCAATATCGTTTGTTCCATAAATATCTTTATCAATATAATTAGAAAGATTTTTAAAATTTTCACTACAATCAACATATTTATTTTCTATATTCTTAATAAAGAAAATCTCATCTTTTCTTTGGATATCTTCTAAAAAACGTTTATCCATACAGGATTCAAAATATAATATAAAATATTCATCATTTAGCTTTTGTATAGTGATCTTAATAAAATCCATTAATTGTTTAACATATTTAGTATAAGTTAAATTTTTATCATCAGAAGCTTGTACTATATTAAGAAAATTTATATCTTCTTTGTATTCTGATAAAACATCAAAAAAATCTTTACATATAGCATCTTCATACACCATATTTAATAATAAAAGCATTTTATCACTAATATATTTAATCTCCATCTTAAAATCTTCATTTCCTAAAAGGCTATATTTTACATATATCATAGCCATAGGCATTTTTCTAAAAACTTCTCTGTAATCAATCATTTCTCTACCCTCGTAACCTAAAATTTTGTCTTTCTGTGTAATAAATATAACTATATTAATTAAATTAAAATTTCTTTATATAATTTTAGCATTTTTTTATTAAAATACAACATATTTGCAAATAAATTATATTATATTTCTTTAAATTTTTCCAATAAAAATTAAAAAAAGAAGCCAAATTAAAATTGACTTCTTTGAATATTTTATTTTTACTTATGTTTACACTTATGCTTTACAACAAGTTCATATAGTGTAGCAACTGGTGCCCCAGTTCCACCCTTTGGTGTAGTATCATTTCCAGCATCAGTCCAAGCAGTTCCTGCTATATCTAAATGTAACCAAGGTTTATCTTGTACAAATTCCTCAATGAACATACCTGCAGTAATTGTTCCACCATAACGTCCACCAGTATTTTTAAGATCTGCAAAATCACCTTTATATAACTTTTTAAAACACTTATCATTAGGCAATCTCCAGAACTTTTCACCAGTTCTCTTTGCAGCAACTAATAATTCTTCATAAAAAGCATCATCATTGCTTAATACCCCTGTTATTTCAGATCCAAGTGCTACTAATACTGCACCTGTAAGTGTTGCTACATCTACTACTTTATCTACTTTTTCCTTTTCAATAATATAAGTTATAGCATCAACTAAAGTTAATCTTCCTTCTGCATCTGTGTTTAAAACTTCAATAGTTTTACCTGCCATAGAACCAATAATATCTCCTGGCTTATAGCTTCCACCTGAAATAGCATTTTCACAAGCTGCTACTACTGCTACTACATTTTTTTCTACCTTATTTTTTGCAAGTGCCGTCATTGTACCAATAACAGCAGCTGCTCCACCCATATCACTTTTCATAGTATCCATAGAAGTTGATGGTTTAAGAGAATATCCACCAGTATCAAAAGTAAGTCCTTTACCTACAAGGCCTACTCTTTCATCACTATTAGCATTACCCATATATCTCATAACAATTAATCTTGGTTTATGCACTGATCCTTTTCCAACTTCTAAGAATGCTTTCATTCCTAATTCTTCTATTTGCTTTTCATCAAATACTTCTACTTCAAATCCACTTTCTTTTCCTGCTTCTACTGCATGCTGAGCTAAAGTTTCTGGATATAATATATTAGCAGGTTCATTTACAAGATCACGAGCTAAAATAATACCATCTACAACATTGCTTGCTTCAGCTATTTTACCCTTCATTTTTTCAATCTTTTCTTTTGGTGCATCTAATATAGTTACATCTGGATTATAAGTTGCTTTATTTTCCTTATACTTATCAAACTTATAGCTTGCTAATTTCACACCTTCAACAATAGATTTAGTAACTCCACCTGTACATAATCCATTTGCTTTTATAAAGTGAATACCAAGATTATCTATCTTTAACTTTTCAGCTTGCTTTATTCCCTTAGCAACTGCATTTATTAAATCTGTTCTCTCTAACTCATCAAACTTTCCTAATCCTACAAAAATTTCATAAGTTAATTCTTCAGTAGTTCTGTAAAATACTTGTCCACTTTTTCCTTCAAATACTTTTTTTGATTTTAAAGTATCTACTATTTTATTATTATTTTTTACATCTTCATATACAAGATTAATAGTACCTTGTAAGCTATCGATGCTTAAATCTTTTACTTTTATCATCCTTTGCTTCTCCTTTATTTAATAACTTTTCTCTATTATACTATAAATTTCAAAATTTGGCTCATTATTTTATCAATTCTTAAATTCCCAATAAATGTAACGACCTCCGGGGTCGTTCCATATTTTACCTGGATCATTCCATATTTTATAAAAAAAATAGCCCCATAGGCTATTTAATAATTTACCTATGAAGCTTATTTAACTAATTATATTACTTTCTTCCAAAGTCCATGTAAATTACAGTATTCATATACTTCGCTTACAGTTTCACCATCAGCTAAGATAAATTCTGCCTTTGGTTCATCTCCTGGAGATAAATACTTTCTTTGAACACCTTTGTTAGTCTTTAGACATATCCATTGAATATAGTGATTTTCAACCATAGGATGTAAAGTACTTCCTACAGTTACTGAAACATTATTCCCATTAACACTTACTTCAGGAACGTGTTTTTCAACAGCACCATCTGATGTATTTGCTTTAAGTTCCATCATTTTTTCACCACAGCATACTATTGGTACTCCACTTTCTTTTACTACTTCAACGATATTTCCACAATGCTTACAGATTAAAAATTTAATTTCCATAAAATCTCCTCTAATTTATAAAATTTTATCCCTTTTATTCTAACATATATTGTAATATAATCCAAAATTATTATTTCTATATAATTCTTCTTTATTACTTATTTTGTCCTAAATTTCTAATATATCTTGCAAAAAAATTAAATATCCTTATAATTACTCCAGGATATTTAATTTTATATTTTTTTAGTTCATTAAATCGCCTGATACTATTATTCTACTAATCCGCCTTCAACAACTATCTCTTCAGGGTCTACACTATCTCCATATACAGGCAATAATGTTTTCTTATAATCATTTAAGAAGAATTCTTCATCAGCTAAACTTTTAATTTCATCATTAATCCAATTTAATAATTCAGTATTTCCTTTTTGTACAGCTGGTGCAATTGTATCTATATTTCCTATACTTTCAATACCAGTAGTAAATCCCTTATTTTGATTTGACCAAGCTAATGCTTCTGTATTATCTGTTGCAAAAGCATCTCCTCTGCCATCTAATAATGCATCATAAGCCTCTTGATATTCATCATATTTAACAAGATTTAAGTCAGGATAAGTTTCAGAAAAATATGCTTCTGCAGTTGTTCCTTTTACAACAATTATATCTTTACCTTCTAATTGGTCAGCATCAGTAATTAATGCATCATCAGGTGATACTACTCCTAACGCAACCTTCATATATGGAAGAGCAAAATCAACAGCTTCTTTACGCTCATCAGTAACAGTGAAATTAGCTAAAATAATATCAACCTTACCTGATTTTAAATATTCAACTCTACTTGCAGCTTCAACATAAACAAATTCAACAGCATCTTCACTTCCTAATAAATCTTTACCTATTCTCTTTGCAAATTCTACATCATAGCCTTGAACTTCTCCATTTGAGTCAACATATCCAAATGGATTTTTGTCACTAAATACTCCAATTCTTATTTTTCCATCCTTTTTTATTTCATCTAAAGTTCTAGCTTCAGCACTTCCACTACTATCAGAACTTTCATTTCCAGTAGCTGAGTCTGTATCTGAAGTTTTAGTGCTTGATCCACATCCTACTAAAATCCCCATTACAAGTGTTATTGATAAAAGTACTCCTAATAATTTTTTCATAAATAAAATCCCCCTTTAAATTTATATATATTTCAACTAATAATTAATTAGTGAGTATACCTTATTAATTATTAATTTGTCCCAACATTTTCATAAGTAAATGTATTAAGAAATTGCTTAGCTCTATCACTCTTTGGATTAGTAAAAAACTCCTCAGGTGTTGCTTCCTCAATAATAACTCCCTTGTCCATAAATATAACTCTATCAGCTACTGCTTTAGCAAATTCCATTTCATGTGTTACAATTACCATAGTCATACCTTCCTTTGCTAAGTCTAATACAACTTGAAGAACTTCTCTTACCATTTCAGGGTCTAAAGCAGCTGTTATTTCATCAAGTAATAAAATTTGTGGATGCATAATTAAAGATCTTACTATAGCCACCCTTTGTTTCTGTCCACCTGATAATTGTCTTGGATAACTATTTTTCTTTTCTAAAAGTCCTACTCTTTGTAAAAGCTTCTCTGCCTCTGCTTTTGCCTCTTCTTTATTTCTTTTTTGTACTAAAGTAGGTGCTAAAATCAAATTTTTCATTATATTCATGTTTGGAAATAACTCATAACTTTGAAATACCATCCCTATCTTTTCACGTATTTCATTAACCTTATTATTTTCAGTTGATATTTCTTTTCCATTTAAACTAATTGTACCTGAGTCTATTTCTTCTAATCTATTTAAGCATCTCAAAAATGTACTTTTCCCACAGCCTGATGGTCCTATTACAACAACAACTTCACCTTTTTTTAATGAAAATGATATATTATTTAATACTATATTTCCCTTTTCATATGATTTAGTTAAATTTTGAACTTCTAATATATTCTCACTCATCTTAATTCTTTAGTCTCCTCTCTAATACTTCGGCTAACTTTGAAAATGGAAAACAAATCACAAAATACATTACAAATATTGTTCCATATACCCAAAGGGCTGCATCTGGTGTAGTATACCTATTTGCATCTATTATTTGCTTACCAACTTTAACAACTTCAACTACACCTATAAGTACTACTAAAGAAGTTGTCTTAATCATTCTTGTTAATAAATTTACTGCTGATGGAATTAATCTTCTAATAGTTTGAGGTATAATAATATGTGTAAACACTTGTAACTTTGTCATTGCAAGTGCAAACCCACTTTCATATTGATGACTTGGTACTGAAATAAGTGCACTTCTTACTAAATCACCCATTTCTGCTGTTCCCCAAAATGTAAATACTATTATTGCAGCTAACTCTCCCGAAAAATTTATACCCATATGTTTTGCAGCTCCAAAATAAACTAAAAATAACAATACAAGTTGTGGCATTATTCTTACAACCTCAAGATATATTCTACAAACAGCTTTAATAATCTTATTTTTGCTAGTCATTATTATCCCTAATAAAATTCCTAGCACTATTGAAAATATCATTGCAATTAAAGCTATTCTTAATGATACCCATATACCCTGGCACAACCTTAAGAAATTATTACCTTGAAATAGTACTCTGATCCCCAAATCCTGCATATCGAACCCTCCTTTCTATGAATGTACAAATTATAGAGATAGGAAGCAAAATAAGTAAATATGCTATAACTAACATTAATAATGCTTCATCAGTTTTATAATAAATTCCAATTAAGTCTTTAGCTACAAACATTAAATCTGCTAAAGCAACAGCACTAAATACTGAAGTTTCCTTAATTAAAAAAATAATATTTGCACATAAAACTGGAACTGAAGTTTCAAATGCTTGTGGTAATGTAATATGCCAAAATACCTGAGATTTTGTCATTCCTAAACTTAATGCTGACTCATGCTGTACTTGTGATACATTTTCAATTCCTGAACGAAATGCTTCTGCCATATAACTTCCACCTAAGAAGGCTAGTCCTATAATTCCACAAGTTTCTGAACTTAATACTATTCCTAACTTTGGTAATCCAAAGTACAAGAAAAATAATTGAATTAATAATGGTGTATTTCTTGATAGCTCAATATATATTGATACTATAGTTTTTAAAACTGGTATTTTCATAGTCTTAATTAAACTACATATAATTCCAATAATTAAGGATAATAATATTCCTATGGCTGCAATCCTAATAGTTAAAATTCCAGCTTCAATATATAAATGATAATGTGTCTGAATAAAATTAATATCCATTTTGCCCCTCCCCCAATTGATAATATTATTAAAAATATATAAAAAACAGATAAATAACTTTTACGCATCTACCTATCCTTAATACCTTTTAAAAATCCATTAAATTTAAGATTAATATTTAGATATGAAAATGCCTATAGAAACTAACTGTATATATACATACATCGCAAGTAACACATCATAATATTATGATTATATAATTTATTATTTTCTCTATGATTTTGTTCATTGCATTTTATCATAATTAATTCCCCTTTACGTTAATCACAAACTTTTCCTACTTTTCCGATAAGAATACTATAATATTATTTGTTTTAGTTGTCAACATTTTTTTACTACAATTCCTTTTAATGGTTTTTAGGTTTAAAAACAAAAACACTAGAGAATAATCTCTAATGTTTAGCTAAAATTACAGAAAATTAATTTATTATTTTAAAATATTTAATAAATTTTTTAACTATATTTGTTTAATTGATAATAATTATTGATTTCACTATTTCTTTTATATATACTTGTCCTATTAAATCTCAATATTTTAAAAATTTAGGAGGTCATTATGAATTTTTTAATTTCTATTATTTTAACAATTGTTATTATTTCTATAGGTCGTAATTTCATAAAAACCCACTCAAAACTTTGTTATATACTATCAGCAATTATATCAATAGTGTTAATTATTGCTTCATATAGCGGAGTTCTTTCAAATGTATCACCTTTTGTTAAAGCTCATATATTACCTATATTCACAAAAAGCGCCTTTGCAACATCACTATTTGTAGTAGTAATGTATACAGGTGCTTTAAAAAATGGAAGTAAGCTAATGAAAATTTTAATGCCAATTAGAGCTGAATTGTCTATTATAGCAAGTATTCTTACTCTTGCTCATAATATTATTTTTGGTAAATATCATTTTGTAACATTATTTACAGACCCTAAATCAATGTCTCTTAACATGCTTCTAGCTGCAATTATAAGTGTAGTTTTAATTGCTATTATGCTTCCACTTATGATTACATCTTTCACAAGTATAAGAAAGAAAATGAAATATAAATCTTGGAAAAAGATTCAAAGATTCGCTTATGTTTTTTATGGCTTAATTTATGTACATATAATGCTTATAATGGTTCCAGTAGCTAAAACTGGTAATACACAATATATAATAAATGTTTTAATTTATAGTTTAGTATTTTTAATTTATGCTGTAATGCGTATTAATAAAGCTTTAAATAAAAAATCATCAACTAAATTTCAAACTGTATAAATAAACTACCCCTATTTAAGTCTCATACTTAAATAGGGGTAGTTTATTTATTATTAATATAATTTTCTTTCATAGCTTAATTCTATTTATTTTTAGAATATTCATCCGTATCTAAAATTGCTTTAATAAAGTTTTCTTCTGTTACTTCATATGGAGCACAATACCATTCTGTTACTCCATTCATTTTACGAACCATCTTTTCAACATCTTCTTTCTTAACATCAATATCATCTAAAGATGTTGGAAGACCAATGCTCTTATTAAAGTTATAAATTATATCACGCTTTTCAAATTGTTTATCATAAGTTAATAAACATAAAACTCCAAAAGCTACTATTTCTCCATGAAGATGACTAGCACATGCTGGTACAACTGTTGAACCATAATAAACACAATGAGCTAAACTACTATTATAATAATACTTTTCAGCATCACTAGTTAAATTTGATACTAAACCTGTACTTATAATAATATCTAAAGCTACTTGCTCTAATTCATATGATGTAGTATTATTTCTACAATCCTCTAAAGCTTTAGCTGAAAAATTTAATAATGGCTCATCACAAGCACGACTTAATTGAGCCCCTAATAAAGGTGTATGTGAAAGATTTTTTCCCCTTGTTGCAAGTAATACTTCAGATTCTTTTGATAATGCATCTCCAATACCTGCCCATAAGAAATTATCTGGTGCTTCTGCTATTATTCTTGTATTAATAAAAGTATGAACTGCTGGTTCACTTGGATAATAATAATCTCTAAAAGTATCATCAGCATTGTACATTACTGCAATAGCAGTACATGCTGCACAATTAGATGCTATTGTAGGAAATGAAAACATTGGCTTATCCAACTTATCTGCTACAACTTTACATGTATCAATAGCCCTTCCTCCACCTACTGCAAATATACAATCAGCCTCTTTAACTTTTGTGTTATTTAATAGAGTATCTACATTTTCATATGAAGCATTGCCTCCATACCAAATGAAATCTAACACCTCTATATTAGATCCATTTATTCCTTCTAAAATGTCACTTTTTGCTTTAGCTAAAGCTGTTTGTCCACCAATAACTACTACCTTTTTACCATATCTTCTTGTAACGTATGGTATCTTTTTATAAGAATCACTTCCTATACTATAACTTGGTAAAAATACACTATAATTTGTCATAACAATTCGCCCCAATCTTTTTTATGTTATATCCATTATAATACTATTACCCCTTTATTTGCAAAACAAAAAGTAGAATTTATATCAATTATGGTATAAATCCTACTTCTAATTTTAATTTATATATCTTTAAAAATTGAAACCATTAAATCCCCAGTTGTCTACTTCCTCATATTTAACATATATGCAATCTTGAGGTATATTAAGCTCTTTTTCATATAGATTACAAATATCTTTAGTTATCATTTCTAAATGTTTTTTATCAGCTTTTCCAAATATTTTTACTTCAACAAAAGCTCCATATTGAAGTTCTTCACCTCTAAAATATAATGAATACTCATCTTCAAATCCTATCATAAGGTAATTTTCGCTTTTTCCAGGTATGTTTGTTATTATTTTTCCTAACTCTGATTTAATTAAATCTTTCTTTTCTTTAGTTAATTTAGTTGTTATTTTTGAATTAATAAATGGCATAATAATTAACCTACTTTCTCAATGTATTTCACTTTATAAATATTATACTTTAATTATATCCACATTACCAACATTTACTATGCCAATATATTATTAATAACTTCCTTTGCAATACTACTTTTCTAATAATTCTAAAAAATAATTTTAAATTCTATTCCACACTTGTTTCTTTATTAATAATATCCCAAAACTCTTGCTCTGTAATTATTTCTATTCCAAGTTGCTTAGCTTTTTCTAATTTGCTCTTACCTGCCTCTTCACCTATAACAAGGATATTTGTTTTACCACTTATACTAGTTGGGGATTCTGCTCCATACCTTATAGCTGTTGCTCTCATTTCTCCCCTACTTTTAGACATATCACCAGTAAAAACTATCTTCTTTTTACCAAATATATCTTTTATTAAGTTATTTTTAGCAAACTCAATCATTTCCTTTTCTTCTGCAATCTTTTCCTTATCCTTTGCAAACTTTCTAAACTTATTAGCTTTTGCTGAACTTTCACTCTCACTCTTACTTGCTTTATTATCCTTCTTTACAGTTGAGCTTGATGTTGGTGTAGTTAAAGTTGACCATCTTTCTGGTTTTATAACCTTTAATAACTCTAATAAGTCTAAAACATCTTGTAATGCATTATGAGCCTGTCCTTTTTTAATATTATAATGTTCTAATAAATTAACCAATTTATATGATGGTAAAATTTCTTTTTGCTTTATTGTATTCATACTACAATAAAACTCTTGTTTATCTTCAACCCATCCCCAGTATCTTAAAAAGTTTCTATCAAAACTTGCATTATGAGCTACTAAAGGATATTTATATTTTTTAATTAAAGCTTTAAACTTTTTCTTAAGTTCTTCATTTTCTTCAATAGCTTCTAATCCATCACCATATCCATTTTTATATTTTTCTTCATCATTAATTACTGCTAAGTGCAAAGTATCTATTACTCTATAATCTTCAACAACAACTGCTGCAACTTCTCTAATTCCATCAGCAGGATTAAAGCTTCTTGGTGTTTCTATATCTACGATAATAAATCTTTCTTTTTTCTGCATATCTAATAAGTAATCTGGGTGTATGCTATGTAGTTCTCCTTTTATATCTAATATTATTTCATTGTTATCAACTATTCCAACAACATCACATTCTACAGCATCTTTAGTGTATGCTCCCTTATAATATAGATCTTTAATTTCACTAGCCTTTGGGCTTATTATTTTTAGCTCTTTTAATATTTCTATTTTTTCTTCTTGTGACTCAAATTTTCTCCACTTTCTCTTTGGATTTATCATATTTATACCTCTATCCTATTTTTCTTTATAAATTTTATTTGAATTTTTAATATCTTAAATATACTAACTTTAATTTATATCTAACAATATTTTAAACTATTTTTATCTATTCGTTAATATAAATAAACTTAATAAATTCACTTACAAAACTTAAAGGTAGTAATAAGATCTATTTTTCACACTTCTTATTACTACCTTTTATTATAAAACTATATTAAATTATTAAACAGTAAACTTAGTAACTTGTCTTTCTGTTACTTGAGCTGAATATTTAGAAACTAACATTCCCTTACTATTTTCAAAAATGTTATTTTCAATTAAGCTGTCCATTAAAACTTGAACCTCTTCATTTGTTATTCCAGCCTTAACATCTGAAATAGAAATGTTTGATTTTTCTCCTGTTTCAGTTAAAAATGTCATTGTTAATGTATACTCCATAATTCATAACCCCCATTTTTATTATTCTTCAATTTGAGATAATTCAGTTAAATAGAAATTTCTAGTGTTTGCACTAAGTAAATCTGCTACTAATGAAGCAACTGCTTGAACTTTTGCAAGTTCTACATTTGGTACTAAATTACCTATTTTCTTTTTTGTAAAGGTTGGATTTCCATCCTTGTCAATTGCTGATTGTACTTCAATTGATAATACTGTACTTTCTAAAGCTTTGTTTGCCATAATAAATTCCCCCATTCATTTATTTTTTTACTTTACACTTAAGATATATACAGTAAGGAGGATTTTTTACAGATTATAAAATAAATATTAAAAAAATTACTATTATGACATTTGATAGCATATATTCAAATTTAAGATTATAAGGCATCTCTTATTGTCTAAAGGCTTAATATAACATAATATGATTTTGACTTTATATTATTATCAAGTTATACTTAATTTACAAGTTAAGCAACTTAAGCTTATAAAACATAATATCGCGGGGTGGAGCAGTTGGCAGCTCGTTGGGCTCATAACCCAAAGGTCGTAGGTTCAAGTCCTGCCCCCGCAACCAAAAATAAATCTTATATTTTTATAGGATTTATTTTTTTGCATAAATATTTAAGGGTATATAATGATTCTTTCTAGGAATCACTATATACCCTTTCTTATAAGCTTATAAAATGTATTTTTTATATAGTTTTTTCAATTATTACTATAAATAACTCTTAATTGTCTACCTCATGTCTACATAATTGTCGCCCTAGTTTATCCCTGTAAACCCTCTAAAATAGCCACTGTCGACCTGTCG
>ERZ791879.1007-NODE-1007-length-15426-cov-2.806779_pt1 | contig 15426 bp, 8 predicted proteins | sample MGYA00510162_ERZ791879 | MGnify/ENA primary metagenome ERZ791879 (study PRJEB30046, sample SAMN00792113) | human gut metagenome | study: EMG produced TPA metagenomics assembly of the A metagenome-wide association study of gut microbiota in type 2... | reverse complement strand
TCGGTAATTCAATTGCCGATGTAGTTCACATGAACTAATTTGCTTTGTATGTAGGACTTCTATATAATTCATTTGTAGTGTCACTTGATATTTTTTCTTTTAAAAGCCAATATGGCTTTCCGGAGAAAGGTGAAAATTTATGACGAATGAGATGCTTATTTGGAATGAAAGAATACGGCTTTTTGAATCCGGAAAAATCGGTGGTACGGGAAGAATGATAGAACTTCATGCGGAAGATGGCACGGTGAAAAAAATGGAAGAGCCAGAAGAAATTCACAGTTACAGCCGGTGGCAGGAATACGGCTATCAAGTGAAAAAAGGAGAAAAAGCGGTCAGCACCATTGAAATTTAGAAGTATGCACAGGAAGATTCAGACAAAGACGGAGAAGATGCTGAGGGAAGCGAAAGAGTGTTTAAAAAGAAAGCATTTTTCTTTCGGTTTTCACAGGTAGAACCAATACGGAGGGCAGAAGATGAATGTGAAAAAGTATGATGTTAGAGTAAGGGAAAGCCGGATACCGTATCTTGTAGCGGTAGGAAAGACAAGGATTACCGATGAAGATATGCACCAGTCTCCAAAACGGATAGCAGATGTGATAGGGACGGTATACCATGCGGACCGATTGCCGGAAGAGCATATGTTTTTGCTGTCGTTCATAACCATCCGAGTGGAGACCCAAGCCCATCGGATGCAGATATTAAAATAACAGAACGAATTGCCATGGCTGCCAAGGTATGCGGCGTCGATATGTGCGACCATATCATTATAGCCGGGGCACGGAAAAATGCGTATTTTAGCTTTCGTGAGAATACGGGTATTTTGCAATAATTCGTACAGGCTAAGTGATGCGGGTACAGGGGAGCCCCTGTGCCCGCGAGGGAACCCCCGATGCTCCCCGGCCCGCCTGGTCCGCGCCCGTTCCCTCGACCATCCCGTAAAAACTTTTTGCTAAAAAGCTATCAAAATCCATATATATTTGACAGTTATTGTGGAAAAGAGTATTATTTAAAATGAATTTTGTCATAAAGATAAGGTCGATAAAATTAAGCGCATATATAATGAGAATATGGGATTCCTTTTATGTTACAGTGGGACCACACACTTTCAAAATGTATTCGCATGAGGAGGAGGAATACCATGAAAAAGAAAAAGTTACTGTCGTATATCTTGTCTACAAGTCTATTGATTTCTCTTACATCCAATCCAGTTTTGGCTATGACTGGGGGGGCAAATATCGATCAAGAGATAACATCTGTACAGGAAAATCAAGATAATAATTCCAATCAAAACAAAAAAGATCAGGAGTCAGATTCAAAGGATATTTCAGATTCCAAAGACCAGGATGATGAACCATCATCGGATACTCCGGATAAATCGGAAGAAGACTCTGATAGCGGGGACAAAGAATCTGATCAGGACAAGGGTTCAGATAAATCTGAAAAAGGATCTGATGCTGATGATCTGAATAAAGATCATAAACAGGATGATCCGGAATCGGAGTCAGATAAAGGCAAGGATTCCACAGATTCTGACAAAGCAGATAAGGAAGATTATAAAGATCCGGTAAAAGAAGATTCATCTGAGAAAAAGGATGATGTATCCGATTCAGATTCCACAGATCAGGAAAAGAAAGATACTGAGAATGAAGATAAAACTGGTGAGAAACAGGAAGATGATTTAGAAACATCTTCTGGTAAGAGTGATTCTTCATCAGAGACCAAAAAAGAAGAGGAAGAAGCAGATCCGGATTGTGCCCAGTTGGAAGGCTGCGTGAATGGGAAACACGATAAGGATTGTCCTCTGTATGAAGAAGATGTGGATTTGATTCAGGACGCTGAATGCGCGCATCTGGAGGGATGTGTTGGTGAACTCCACGACAAGAATTGCCCGCTTTATGAAGAGCCGGATATGGAGAAAGAATGTCTGCATCTGGCTGGCTGCGTGGACGGAAAACATGATCCAGATTGTCCATGTTATAAAGAAGCAGATCCGTTGATGCTTGCCAGTGGCGTTCAGGTAGCGGATGCAATCTATCTTGATGCAAATGCAGGAAACGATTTAAATGATGGTAAAAGCAATGATACGGCTGTTCAAACCTTGGAAAAGGCTTATGAATTAGCTGAGGATGGAGATACCATTTATTTACTTTCTGATATTGAATCGACAGCAACGGTAACAATGTCTGAGAATAAGTCTGTAATTTTGGAGGGTATACCTGATAATAGCGGTAATATCCCAGAAATCAAATATGAGAATAAAACATCAGCCCATGGTCTTTATATGCTCGAAATCGGAGAAGAGACAGGTGCTCCGCAAGAAACAAATATCACAATTACAAATTTGAAGATTGATGCGAATGAAAATGACATTCGTTGTGTGAGAATTTGTCCAGGTGCAGAATTGACCCTAGAGTATGGAGCCACTGTTTGTAATGGACGGGCAGTTAGTCAAACAGATTCAACAGGACCGAGCGACTTAGGTGGAGGCATTGTTGTTGATAGCGATGCAAGATTGGTCATGGAAGAAGGATCTTCTATTACAGGGTGTTCTGCAGAATGGGGTGGCGCTGTTTACTTAAGTGGTGAAATGGAAATCAATGGAGGAGAAATCAGTAATAATACAGCAGTTGGAGGTATTGGGCGATTTGGCATTACGGAACAGGGCAACGGAGGTGCAATTGCAATGTGTACCTGGCGTGCAGATTATGCTACTTTTAGCGATTTTACAGCAAAATTAACCATGACTGGAGGAAATATTACTGAGAACAAATCAACAAGTGCTATAAATGGATTTGGTGGAGCAGTTTCCATTATCTGTAGGGATCCTGATAACACAATTGAATTTAGAATGTCTGGAGGTACAATTTCTCAGAATCAGGCTGGATATGGTGGAGCCATCGCAGTGTTTGCTGATGGAAGCGCTTATCAAGGAAGTGCAGACGTGAAGATTTCCGATAAGGCTGAAATTAGAGAAAATAAAGCAAGAATGTATGGTGGTGGAATCTGTTTGTGGGGAAGTGAGTTAAACGGACACAAAAGCACTATTGAAATGGACGATGGTTTGATCGCTGAGAACAGTACAAATGATAATTCGGGATGCAGAGGCGGCGGAATTTATCTTAAAGCAAGAAGTGATGCATTTTATATGACTGGTGGTGAAATATCTGGCAATAAAGCAGGAAACGGTGGAGGTATTTCCATTGGCAGTGATAATGCATCGGCATATTTACTCGGTGGTGTCATCCAGAATAACACTGCGACAAGCGGATACCCGTTTGTCGATAATCCACCGGAAACTCGTAAATATTATGGCAATGCGATAGAACAAAATGGAAATTTATACCTAGATGGAACTAAGGCAGAGATTCATGGTGATATTCGTCTTTGCTGTGCTTTTGATATATTGGATTACAATAAGATTTCAACGAATTACGTCCTAACATTAGTTGGCGCATCAGACGATATGAATGATTATGAACTTACATCTCTTGCCAATGAATCGCTGGATGGAAGAGTTGTTGTAGTTCCCGGAAGTGTTACATATGATGGGACGGACTATTCTGTTGATGATGCCGAGCCGTATGTTTCCCATTTTAAACACAATCATAAGAGAATTGTTACCAATACAGATTACATAAATCAGGTTCCAACAGGTACGAATCATGATAAGAGCCTGGTTCTGTATGGAAAACATGCTGTGGAAATCACCCCGATGGATATTACCATTTACGTCGGTGGTAATGGTTATGAAGGTGTCATTGGTTCCAACGGTCAGTTTGCCACAAATGATCTTCCAGAGATTGGATTTTACCTGACACTTCCGGATGAATTAAATGAGCTGCTTGGAAGTATGCAGGAAGAACCGAAAGACCTTAGTGACTATGTTGCCCTGACTTATAACGACAGTTCTAACCGCACAACGCGTGACTGGGCTTTACAGTTATATGGAGAAGAGGACAGCAGTCTGGCAAAGGTAGATGGCCAGCATGTTTATATTTACAAGCTGATGTCGAGTAAAATAAATGGCACGGCTGAGCAGATACCGCTTCGTATGCAGTTTACGGATGAAGCTGGCAACGTTATGGTAGATTCCAAATTCCCTGTCAATGATACAGACCAGTTCCGTGACTATAAAGTTGATTTTTATTCTGGAGAGTTGGATGCAAAGTTTTATAACGTTACCGTCCAGGTTAATGGCAGCACGCAAACATATCCGGTCATTTTGAACAGCGGAAGTTTGAAAGTACGTGGAAACAAGGATCAGACCTATCGGGATATTTCCGATACCATGCCAAGTGTGAATCCGCAAAACAAAGGAGTTATCCTGGCAGAGACAGCACAGGATAATACGCAGTATTTCATTAATAAAAGCAATGTGAATGCAGACCCTGCAGGCGTAAAACTTCTGGTTGATCACAGCCTTGATGATACGCTGTTGACTGCTTACCTGAATCAGAATAAAAATGCGGATGGTAAATATGTTTATCAGTTCAGGTACCTTGACCTGGTTGATACACATAACGGAAACGCATATATGACGATGGCAGGTGGTCAGAAGATGAACATTTACTGGCCGGTTCCGGAAGATGCGAAAGAAGATTCTACATTCCATATTGTGCATTTCGGAGGATTGAACCGAGAGAGCAATGCGGATATGAATGATTTACTGAGAAATCATATTCCGGAAGAATTATCCAGTGAAAAAGTTTTCATTGACGGTCAGGCGTTCATTAAGTTTTCGGTTGGAAGTTTTTCACCGTTTGCCTTGATGTATGAAAATGGCAGCACATCCGGTAATGGAGGAAATTCCGGTAACAGCGGCACATCGAATGGAAATAATGGTTCTTCTGGTGGAGAAAGCAGTTCATCTGGCAGTGGAAGCAGCGGTGGTCACAGTTCCAGCGCTGGATCCGTTACTGCAGGAACCACACAACAGGAAAAGCCGGAAGAAACTAATCTGGCAGAAAATGTATCTGCAGTGGATAATACAGACGAGATAAAAGAAGAAAATCAGGTTGAAACTGCACTTCCAAAAACAGGTCAGTCAGATAACTGGTCTGCAGTGCTTCTTTTCAACAGCGCAATCCTTCTTCTTTTCACCTGTTTTTTTAAGAAAAAAGAACACTAACAAAAAAATGAAGCTGGGCAGCAAAAGTTGCTGCTCAGCTTCTTACAAAGCAAAAGAGCGTATATATTGCGAGAATATGTGATTCCTTTCTTCATTGGGACTATTTAATTTCAAAATACATACATTCGGAGTAAGAAAGGAATAATATGAAAAAGAAAAAATTATTATCGTACATCTTAACTACAAGTCTACTGATCTCTCTTACTGCTAATCCGGTATTATCCATGGCCGAGGAAACAAATCTGAGCCAGGAAATTACGGTTGATCAAGATAATCCTGATCAAGATTCTAAATCCCAGAACATTTCATCAGAAAAAAATGCAGACTCAAAAGATAAAAACGAGAACGATGGATCAGACCGTGGTGATGAAATAGAACCGTCTGAAGATGGAAAAACAGAAGATCTGCAGGAAGATGAAGACAAAGCCAATTTATCTTCTGGAAAAGATGAAAAGCCGGATCTGAATGGATCTGATGGTGACCAATCAGAAGAATCGAAGAAAGATTCGATAAATGATTCTTCTGAGGAAGACTCTGATCAGGCAGATGCAGACTATGGCAGATTGGACGAAGATGAAAATATTGATCCTGATTTTAGTCAGCCAGTTGAAAATCCAGAGGAATCTTCTAGTGCTGCAGGTACTACTGCAAATTCTGGAAGTACTTCGGGCGGTTCTGGAACATCGAAAAAGAATGATGCTGATTTAGATGAATGTGAGCATTTAGAAGGTTGCGTGGATGGCAAACATGATCCAGAATGCCCGTTATATGAAGGAGAAGTGGAACTGCCGTCAGAAGCCGAATGTGCGCATTTGGAAGGGTGCGTTGGTGAACTTCATGACAAGGACTGTCCGCTCTATAAGGAGCTGAATGCTGCACTTTCAGCAAAACTTCCTTTGGCAGTACAAGAAAATATTTATGAAGATGTTTATATCACTGTTGATGGAGTCGAGTATCGGTTTGATTTTTATCCAGATATTCACGAAGCAAAATTGACAAGGATAACAAATCCAAATGCAACTACAGACGTTGAAATACCGGAAAAAGTAAGTTATCACAATGAAAATGAGAGCGATGATAAAGAATATACGGTAACAGAATTAAGCCTTAGCTTTTGGGCGCCTACGTGTAAAAATGTTACTAAGCTGAATATACCAGACACCGTAGAAACATGTAACAGTTATTTTAGATGTTTTTCTAACTTAGAAGAAATTACAATTCCAGGATCGGTAAAAACATTTTCCGGAAGCTTTCAATCTATGGACCATTTAAAAACTATAACTTTTGAAGAAGGTGTAGAAGAACTTGCCGGAAATTCACTGTTAAGTAATTGTGCTGTAGAAACAATTCATTTACCAGATAGTTTAAAAAGAATCACTGCACCTAGTGCGTTTTCTGGTGCTTCAAAATTAAAAACGATAGAACTTCCAGAAGGAATTGATATTCGTGAAGGAAGCTTATTTGCAAAAGATAGTTCACTTGTTTCAATAACATTGCCTGCGTCAATTACAAAAATCAATGATTCCATGTTTAAAGATTGCAGTAGTCTGGAGACTGTAACTGCAGAAGGAACCATTACAGAAGTAGGTCAAGAGGCATTTGAAAATAACACAAAGCTGACCAATATTCCAGATCTTAGTCAGGTCACATCCATGGGGACTTTTGCATTTTCTGAATGTAATAATCTGAAAGGCGAAGTTAATTTAGCAAGTTTGAATGATATTCCATATCGTGCTTTTTTAAATACACCCATTGAATCGGTTGTTTTGAGTGACAGTCTGCAGAAGATTGATGATGAGGCATTTTCAGGTACTAAAATAGCCTCGATCACATTTCCGGAATCACTGACAGCCATTGGAAGTAAATCTTTTGCAAATACTCTGCTGAACCAGGATACCTTAATCATTCCGGATAATGTGGCAACGATTGGATCGTCTGCGTTTTCTGGCGCAACCATCAAAAAACTTGTTTTGGGAAGTGGTTTGACTAATACATCAAATAATGAATTTGCAGGGATAGATGGATTGGAGTCTGTAACGGTTCAAAATAGTTCAGATGTATTGAATCTTTCCAATGCAGGTCTGCCGCAAAATGTAACCATAAATTATACGATTCCATCTATTTCAGATACAGTAGGTGATAGGATTTCCAGTGAGGCAGGTGCTCCAAGTCTGCAGGAAGCTGTAGACACTGCAGCGGATGGAGAAACCATCAAAATTAAAAAAGATATTAAGCTGAGCAGTCAAGTTACGATTCCACAAGGAAAATCGATTACAATTACTTCTGATGATGATTATACGATTGTCGGCGTAAAAGACGGTACTAAGCCGGAAAATTTATTTGAAGTGTTAGAAGGAGCAAATGTTATTTTTGCCGGGAAACTTATTTTATCAGGTAGGTATAATGACAAGAGCATTATAAAGAATCATGGTACCGTAACGATTACAGATGACGTAACCGTTCGGGATGCAACCATAAAATATGATGAAACCGGTGCGCTGGAAAATAGTGGGACCAATGCGAAACTTGTTATTTCAGGAGGGCAAATCACAAACAACAAAATCATAAATCATGCGGAGTATAGTGCGACAGTCCTGATCAAAGATGGTGCTGCTTTTGAAATGACTGGTGGCAGCATTCAAGATAATAATTCTGTTAATGCAAATTACTCCCATTCCACTGGTGGCGTGTTCTTTTTTGGTGCGAGCAAAGGGGAAATGTCAGGAGGACGCATTCAAAGGAATATTGGACATCGCGGCAGCGTTGTAGTTCTTAGCAATGACCGCGATGCTGATCAGCAAGCAGCGTTTACGTTATCTGGTGATGGATTGATCACAGAAAACAGTGGTACTTCCGGTAATAATGTTGATGCAGGTGGGGCTGTATTTATAGAAAATAATGCAGTATTTGAGATGACCGGTGGAAAGATAACGAATAATCATTTCATTCAAGGCGGCGGAGTTTGTGTCGTGGATGATGGAGTACAAGACAGCACAATTGAAGAATATGGCACTGCGTTTGTAATGAATGGAGGTACAATATCTGGAAATCACGCATCCACTGGTGGCGGAATTTATAGTTTTTCTAACGGAACCGTTCTCAATTCTGGAAAAATAGTAAATAATACGGCAGGTATTTCAGGCGGAGGTATTTATTCCGAGGGAACACGTAATAACGGCTACAGTTCTATGCATTTATATAATGCGATTGTTACAAATAATACAGCCCAACAGGGAGGTGGCCTGTGGTTTTGCGCAACTGGTACCACAACCCTGAATATCAAAGATGGTATTGGCATCTTTGAAAATAAAGCGGTGGAATCAGATGATAAAGCAGCCGGTGATGATCTGGTATTTAGTGTTTTCGGTAATGGCGATCCTGACTATACAGCTACATTATCAAGTCGTATGTTAGGTGGCGGTGCGATCCAGTGGTATCCGGATGGCAAAATATATAATGGAGTCACCTCATCTTATCCAAGCGTGATTTCTGATATACGCTATAATAAAGATGATCCAACAAGTACAGCATTGGAGTCTGGAAAACTGGCAGATATTCAGACGAGTCAGGCTTTAAAAACGATAATGTCTGCGGATGCGCAGGATCTGGCAGAGAATGAAGCAAAGCTCTTTATAGAGGGAAATACAGCAAAATATGGCGGAGGCATCGGTGCAAACGGAGGTATTATTGTAGGAGAAGATGATACGATTGATATATCGGTCAAAAAAGTCTGGAACAATGCCCCGGCTTCCGGAACGCCGGATTCGGTCACGGTTCGCCTGATAAATGAGGGACATGTGATTGACTGGGCTGTTTTAAATGCGGCAAACAACTGGGAATATCAGTTTGAGAATCTTCCGAAAGGATATTCTTATTCTGTATCAGAAGTTGTTCCTGCAGATTATACGCCAACGGTATCTGGAAATCAGACAGAGGGGTTCCAGATATTGAACACCTATACTCCTGGAACACCTGCAGAACCGGAAAAACCGGATAATGGAGGAACAAATCCTGGAAATTCAAATCATGGATCAGGAAGTTCTGGTTCAAGTGGCTCTGGCAGTTCAGGAGGATCCGGAAGCAGTACAAGAACTGCACAAGTTGTTGAAACAACTCCAGTTGAACCGGTAAAAGAAGATATACAGCCGATTCCAGAAGATATTCAACATGAAGATTTTGCTTCCGAAGCCAATAGTGCATTGCCAAAAACAGGGCAGGAAGCAAACAAGTCTGCACTTGTATTTTTCTCCAGCGCACTGCTTTTGCTTGCTATGCTGATTTTTAAGAAAAAAGAAGACTGATAAAGAAACTTATGATTTTCAGATCCTTATGGGGCTGGTAATAGGAAAGTGCTTGTGTGAGAATATCCATCAAGCACTTTCTTAGTGTTGCGGTAACATATCAAGCAGTATAATCATTACGGACTGTTTGTCAGCATGATTTACAATTTTGTTTTACGGGGGAAGAGATGAAAACGATGAAAAGAAATACGGATCGACGATGTTGTTTTATGTTATGTGTTTTGGGACTCTTGCTATCGTTCTCATTTCCTGCGTCAGCTGCGGATACAGCAGAAAAGGTTGTACGGGTTGGATGGTATGAAGATTCTTACAATGTTACAGTGGGATTTTTAACTTGTACTTCACGATCATGGAAATTTATTTGAATCTTAATATTGATTATATAAAGAAATTTGTGTATAATTTTGTTATCATATAAGGGGGTGTTTTTATGCCAACAATCAAATCCAGTGCTGATCTAAGAAACAATTACAATGAGATTTCAACTCATTGCCACACTTACACTGAGCCAGTTTTTATCACTAAAAACGGAAAAGGTGACCTTGCCGTGATGAGCATTGAAGCCTACGAAGCACTAACAAGCCGCTTTGAGTTATACGATCAGATTCATGAAGGAATGGATGATATTAAATTCGGAAATACACGACCGTTTTCAGACGCATTATCAGAGATCCGGAAAGGACGTCGTAGATGAGTTATACAATCCACATCACTGCAACAGCAGAGAGAGATCTTCTGAAAGCAGCCGACTATATAGAATTTTCCCTCAAAAATCTGGATACTGCAGATGAACAAATTTCTTCTTTAGCTGAAATGCCTCAGAGATATCAGCTCGTAGATGATCCAGTCTTATCCAGTTGGGGAATCCGTTTCATAAAAGTCAATAACTATCTGGCATTTTATACTATAGATGAAAATAAACAGTTAGTAATCATCGTGCGTTTTCTGTATCAAAAAAGTAACTGGGCTTTTATCCTTCATCACGGGGTTCCGCTTCAATAAAACCAAATGGCCAACTTAAAAAGAAAACAGGCTATCTCTCCGGAGATAGACCTGTTTTTTTATGGATTTTTCAAAAAGGGCGTGTGAAAAAATGATTTCTCATTTTTTTACACGCCCTTTTTGGTTATACAATAAGATATGCAACACGCAGTTCAGAAAATTCCTACCTACGACAATTTCCAGATATCCTTGTTGTACTGTGCGATTGTCCGGTCGGAGGAGAAGAATCCGGCCTTGCTGATGTTAACGAGCATCTTCTTTGCCCATTCGGTGCGGTCGGTGTAAGCGGCATAGGCCTTTTCGCGGGTCTTTACGTAATCCTGGAAATCCGGGAAGGTCATGAACCAGTCTTTGTTTAACAGCTCTTTGTAGAGACGCTCCAGATTTTCTTTCTGGCCGATCTTAAGCAGTTCTTTTCCGACGATGAAATCGACAGCGGCTTTTAAGTCTTTGTCTTTCTCGTACCAGTCTTTGGACTTGTAGTCACCGCGTTCATAGCGGGCAATGACCGTCTCGGAGGATTCGCCGAAGGTGAAGATATTATCTTTGCCGACCAGCTCTGCAATCTCTACATTTGCGCCGTCCATGGTGCCAAGGGTCAGGGCACCGTTTAACATGAATTTCATGTTGCCGGTTCCGGATGCCTCTTTGGAGGCCAGGGAGATCTGCTCGGAGATGTCGCAGGCCGGGATGAGCTTTTCAGCCAGGGTTACATTGTAGTTTTCCACCATGAAAACTTTCAGGTGTGGACTTACCTTTGGATCTTTGTTGATAAGTTCCTGCAAACATAAAATTAAGTGGATAATGTCCTTTGCAATAACGTAAGCGGGAGCTGCTTTGGCACCAAACAGTACGGTGATTGGTGTTTTCGGGATCTTTCCGGCTTTGATCTCTAAGTATTTGTGGATGACATAGAGGGCATTCATCTGCTGGCGTTTGTACTCGTGCAGGCGTTTTACCTGGATATCGAAAATGGAATCCGGGTTTAACACCAGCCCCTGGGTCTCTTTTAAATAGGAAACTAGCTGTGCTTTCTTTTTGGTCTTCACCTCCAGAAGCTTGTTCAGTACAGCCGGATCGGACACGAAAGCGCCCAGTTTTTCCAGCTCCATGGCATCTTTTTTCCAGCCTTCCCCGATGAGAGAGGTGATGAGGGCAGAAAGCTCTGGGTTGCAGGACATGAGCCATCGGCGGAAGGTGATGCCGTTGGTCTTGTTGTTGAAGCGCTCCGGATACAGCTTATAGAAGTTGTTCAGCTCTGTATTTTTCAAAATCTCGGTGTGCAGGTAGGCAACGCCATTGACGCTGTAGCCGTAGTGGATATCCATATGAGCCATGTGCACCAGTCCGTTCTGGATGATGTAGGTGCTCTCGCCCTTTACGGTAGCGCGGATGCGGTTGTCCAGCTCGCGGATGATCGGCATTAGCTGCGGAACTGCTTTTTCCAGGAAAGAGATCGGCCATTTTTCCAGGGCTTCTGCCAGAATGGTATGGTTCGTGTAGGCGCATACTTTGGAAACGATGGAGATCGCTTCATTCATTAAAATGCCGTGCTGGCCTAAAAGGCGGATCAGCTCCGGAATGACCATGGACGGATGGGTATCGTTGATCTGAACGGCAGCGTACTCAGCAAGGTCATGCAGGTTGGAACCGCGGGCGATACACTCGTCTAAGATCAGCTGGGCTGCATTGCTGACCATAAAGTACTGCTGGTACACGCGAAGCAGGCGTCCTTTGTCATCGGAATCATCCGGGTAGAGAAAGAGGGTAAGGTTTTTCTCAATCTCGGTTTTATCGAAGTCGATGCCATCTTTGACAATGCTCTCGTCCACGGATTCCAGATCAAAGAGGCGCAGGCGGGTGGAGTGGTTGTCGTAGCCGGTCACATCCATATCGTAGAGGCGGGAGGTAACCGTAAAGCCGCCGAACGGAACCTGGTAACTGGTCCCGGTTTTGGTCAGCCAGCTTTCTTTTTCCATCCACGGGTTCGGGGTTTCCTGCTGGAGATGCTTTTTATCAAAAACCTGCTTAAACAGGCCGTAATGGTAGTTTAAGCCGACACCATCTCCGTTTAAGCCGAGGGTGGCGATAGAATCTACGAAGCAGGCAGCCAGACGGCCAAGACCGCCGTTTCCAAGAGATGGCTCCGGCTCCAGTTCCTCAATCTCTGCAAGGCTCTTGCCAGCAGCTTCCAGTTCTTTTTTGACTTCATCGTAAAGCCCAAGATTGATGAGGTTGTTGGAGAGCAGTTTGCCGATCAGAAACTCTGCGGAGATGTAGTAGAGCTTGCGCTTGCCGGAAGCAGTCTCTTTTGCCAGAGCGGTTTCCTGTGCAGAAGCGTTTTCCTTCTCTTTTGCAAGTTTCTTTACCTGCTCCAAAAGGCAGAGGTAGATTTCCTCATTGGTGCAGGAAGCCAGTGGCTTCTTATATTTTTCTTTTACAGCGTTTGTCAGATTCATGATGGTTAAAAACTCCCTTCTCTGAAGTGTGAGGCATGTTGCTGTTTGCAGGTAGGAATTTTCTGAACAGTAACGAATGGATCACAGAAACAAAAATTTGTTTTTATTATAACAAAGTCATGCCGGATTGTGCAACCCAAATTGCAGACAGAAAGCCAGGCAAAAACCAAGTGAAAAGTCAGATTGCCAGTTCGGCATGAACAGGCAGTAAAATTAAAAATCTCCAGGTTTTACAGAGTCTGGCAGCATGGACCGATAGCGGCGTTTTCCTTTCTGCTGCTGATAATCCGCCTGAATGTGTTCGCAAAGTTCCGGACTGGAATACAGCTGTTTTGCAGCAGTAAATAAAATCCGTGCTGCATAGTGCATCCCCTTATGGGCCAGAGGACTTTTTCCCTGGGCTACGATCTGCCAGGTATGCAGGGCGCAGCCAGTGGCTGCGGTTGCGACACCAATGAGACCGGTGGGAACCTGCCAGCTCACATCGCCTACATCGGTACTGCCAAGGTTGATGGTCTGGTCTGCAGGAAGAATCTCTGTATCAATCGAAGCGAGGGCAGAAGCAGCTTCTTCTCGCATGGTCTGCTCTATGGAAGCAGCGTCAGCGGTGCCGGACGGCTCCGGTAGCAGCATAAACTTCGCTGCATACGCATAATCTTCCTCCGTATACTCGGGTTTTTCCGTTTCCTGCATCGCCGCCATCATTAGCTTTTCCATAGCCGGAACCGATAACAGATCTGCATAAGCACTGACCGTCCGGTAAGAAACCTTGGTTCCGGTCATCAGTGCAGCCCCTTTTGCCACGTCGCTGACGCGGTCATAAAGCTCGGCAACGTAGGAGCTTTCCGGTGCCCGCAGGGCGTAGAGAAGGGTGGCAGCGGCAGGAACGATGTTCGGTGCGTCACCGCCGTCGTTTAAGTAGGCGTAGTGCATGCGGGCATCCGTTTTTACATGTTCCCGCAGGTAATTGACACCCACATTCATCAGCTCACAGGCATCCAGAGCGGAGCGGCCGAGCTCCGGGTGGGCGGCAGCGTGGGCGCTTTTTCCGGTGAAGTCGAAGATGACGCGGATATTGGCCAGAGCTTCTTTGATCAGGCCGGTTTTGGAACCAGGGTGCCAGGCCAGGGCAAAGTCCAGAACGTCAAAACAGCCGGAGCGGGTCAGGAATGCTTTTCCGGCACCGCCTTCCTCTGCCGGGCAGCCGTAATAGATCACGGTTCCGCTAAGCTGTTCTTCTTCCAGCCAGTCTTTGATGAGGCAGGCAGTCTCCATGGTGCCGGTACCGAGCAGGTTGTGTCCGCAGCCGTGACCTGCTGTGCCGGGGCGGTCTGACTGGCGTTCACAGGCATTGGCCGTCTGGTTCATGCGGGGCAGGGCATCGTATTCGCCCAAAAGTCCAATCACGGGGTGACCGGAGCCGAAGCTTGCGGAAAATGCGGTGGCAATACCGCCAAGATTTCGCTCTATAGTGAAACCATTTTTTTTCAGAAAATCAGTCTGCAGTGTGCTGGAACAAAATTCCTGGTAACGGGTTTCCGCAAAGTCCCAGATCTGGTCGCTGATGGATTCAAATTGCTGTTCAAACTGTTGTCTGTTCATGATGAAATGAAACCTCCGGCTATATGATTTTTGTCTGAATCTTTACCATATTTTCTGTGCCATATTATAGCATTTCTGTTTGGGTTTGAAAACCGGGACTTTGCCGGCGCTTTGCATTCCAGAACGGCAAAAGCTGCTGTCCAGACGGTATTGTACGGAAGTTTCAGTTCAGAAAAATTCCGTCGCGGAACAGTAACATTTTGTATCTGTTGTTGTGTACATTTTCGTTATATAACATTTACAGAAACGAAAAAAGTTGTTACAATAAAATGATAATCAGAAAAATAGTTAGGCTGACTATCTAAAAAGGAGCGTGCAGATGATGGGAATGGAAAACAATGTATATGGGGAACTTTTGCTGGGCCTTCAGTTGGAAAACCAGAAAATTCTTCTGACCAGCCTGCAGGAAGACGGTACACTGGAAAAGCATATTTATGAGCCGGGAAGAGAGGAAGAAGCTGTCGAGGCATTGGCACAGCAGGCAGCGTTTGAAAAGAAGGTATGCATTCTGGGATTTGAGCAGGAGCAGAAGCGTGCACAGGGCAGCGAACCGTACCGTACGAAAGAAAACGGGCAGGATGACAGACCAGATTGTGCGAAAAACACCTGTCATGGTAGCGGAACGGATGATGCGAAAGACGCCGGACAGAATGGGAAAAAGTGGATCGCGGAGCCGTTTTGCAGGGAAAACCGTATGCTGATCTTTGGCGGCGGTCATGTTTCCCTGGCTCTTGCAGAGTTTGCAGCCCGCACCGGGTTTTCCGTGACGGTGACCGATGACCGGCCAGCCTTTGCCAATAAGCTGCGTTTCCCAACCGCAAAGGAAGTGCTCTGTATGGATTTTGAAGCGGCAATTGAAAAGCTTGGTGTCAATTCATCGGACTTTGCGGTTCTCTTAACAAGAGGCCATCGTCATGATGGTGTCTGCCTTAAG
>ERZ791879.1003-NODE-1003-length-15476-cov-2.973867_pt1 | contig 15476 bp, 10 predicted proteins | sample MGYA00510162_ERZ791879 | MGnify/ENA primary metagenome ERZ791879 (study PRJEB30046, sample SAMN00792113) | human gut metagenome | study: EMG produced TPA metagenomics assembly of the A metagenome-wide association study of gut microbiota in type 2... | reverse complement strand
GAGGCTGCGCCGCTCATCGGCACCCCAATTGAGCAGGGTGTATGCCGCCAGCCGGTGCATCTGCGTCGAATGCTCCTCCATGGCGAGCCCGCGCTGCTTGCGGTTGCCGAACCGCTTCCTGCCGCGAGGCCGTCGCATCAGTTCCTCGACGGTCGTCATACGAATCAGCGACGGCATGTAATCGGACGGGTCGTCGCGAAACAGAGCCAGCGTGGAATCGTTCAGCAGCTCGTACAGCCACACCGAGATGCCGTACTTGCGCACCGTTTCGGAGCAGCCGTGAAGAAACCTCCGGCACTCGCCCACCAGCCGCCCGTTGAATGACATCGCCGCCGCGCACAGGTTCGTCGTCCAGCTGCCGCACGCGAACACGTCGCGCGCCAGCGCGTACAGCCGGTGATCCCATGGCGTGGGCGTGCCGTCCCTGTCATAGTCTTCGCACACCTTGCGCATAGTCTCCGGAGAGACGAGTTCCTCGAATCGCCGCTCCAACTTGTTGATAGCCTGCAGAAATCCGATGGTATCCATCGAGAATGATGTCGCCATGATCGCTCCTTTTCGTATGCGCCATTGCCGTCACGGTCCCTCCGCGTCCTCGCGCATAGGCACACCATGGCACACCCAAGGCTCCCGGCGCCACCCACCCTCGAAAATCTGTGGATAAGTGGATAACTCACCCCTTATCCACAGTTGTCCACATTGCCGGCGGAACCGGCCAGCCCGGCCATCAGACCGGTGAAACCATACGAAAACGCCAGAATGGAACACCACTCGCATAAACAACATCCACTATCATGGCTAGCGGAAGTCGATTACATGCCGCAGGCCGTCACACCAGATCAGGCATCAAAGGGAAGAGACAACGAACGAAAACAAACGCACCGTGACGATTCTCATACCCTGTTACAACGAGGAGGAGTCGCTGCCGATGCTGTTCGCCCGGCTCACCACGTTCTCTGAGAACGCCTAGCTGGCACCGGACGATGACGATCGCATCGACTATCGCTTCCTGTTCGTGGACGACGGGTCGAAGGATTCGACCCGCGACGAAATCCGCGAGTTCGCCAGCAACCGTCAGCCTACGTAAGGTGTCCGCGCGGACACGCACAGCTGTGCCCGCGCGGCCGTCCGTGGCTACATGAATTTCTTCAGATCCACCGGACAGCTCAGGCCATCCTTGATGCTGCTGAGCTTGTCCAGCGCACCTCCATTGGAGGAGTCGGCGGAGTTCTTGTTCTCGTCGGCGGGCTTCGATGAGGTCTTGCCGGAGGATTTGCCGCCGTCGGTGCCGTCGGTGCCGTTCGAGCTGCCGTCACCGTTCGCGGAACCGTCGCTGCCAGTTCCCGCCCACTGGTCCTCCACCGCATCCGGCACATCAGCGCCGCACGTGTCGGTGACCTTGCCGTTGGTGCCCGTGTAGATGCCCTTCTCGTTGATAATCGGCGTGGTGACGACGTCCAGCGTCGACTTCGCCTTCTCCGCCGCCCGCACGGTGAACGCGATGGTCACCGTCTCACCCGGCTTGATGCCCTGGGTCAGACGCAGGTTGATGAACTGGCGGTCCTCCACGGTGCCATTCGACACCATTTCGCCGGATTCGTAGGCGAGCGACGTGATCGCGCCGCCTTCGGGCGCCATCAGGAACAGTCGCGGCTGCATCGTGCCCTTCTCCGTATTGCCGGTAATGAACGCCGGCAATGACTTCGCCTGCTCCTCGGTCATCGTGTTCTTCAACCGTACCGTCACCGTGTATTCGTCGCCGAGGCCGGCGTTCGCGATGGTCATGGGGTTGGTGGCTCGGGCGGGCGCATCCACTTCGTCGCTGATGCGGTACGAGTTCGCGGCGAAATCGCTGCCGCACGTCTTCTTGACGGTGATGCTCGGCTCAAGATACCAGCTGAGCTTGCTGGGCTTCGCCTCGGTCACGTAGACGCCGGCCTTCGGCTGTTCCACACTGCCGGGAATCATGCCCGCGACGTTCGCGTCGAAGACCTTGGTCTGGACGAGCGCCGCCAGCTCCTCCTCCTGCGCCATCCACAGCTTGAAATGGCCGTTCGCGGACGTCTGCCGCAGCGCCTTGAGCATCGGCGACAGCGTCGACGTGCCCACGCCCGAGAACACGTGGGTCATGATCGTCTTCGACGCCTTGTTGGTGTAGGCGTTCTGCTCCTTGTAGATCGGGTGGTCCACGTACAGCTCGTTGAGGAAGAACTTGACCGTGTTCGTGCCGTCCAGTACCTTGCCGTCGCTGAGCTTGACCGATCCCGTCGCACCGATCAGCGACTGCAGGAACACGGGGTCAAGCGCGAACACACCGGCGATCTCCTGGTTCTCGTTGCCCGGCTGCGCGAGCCACATGTTCTTCAATGTGACCGCAGCCCGCTGGAAGTTCGGGTTGACGGTGGTCGTCTGTGGGTATTTCCACACCTGGTCGCCGAACACCGCGGCTTCCTTGACGTTCTCGGCATCGTACGGCTGCGTTCCGTAGGTGATGTCGGTGGTGGCGATGAAGTCGCCGATCGTGACCTTGCCGTGGTCGGCGGTCACCGGCGCGATGTTGCCGACCATGCCGCCGCCGGACCGCAGCTCGGCCGGATTGTAGATCGCGACCAGGTACGTGCGCTCACCGTTCTCGCCCAGCAGCTGTGGCAGCAGGTTGATCAGCTCGTCGTATTCGTTGAGCATCTTGTCCACGGATTTCAGGCCGGAGACGCCGGTCTTCACCATGGAGGCGATGCTCGAGCTCTTCGGAGGCGCCAGCTTCTCCAGCCGCCGCGTCTCGACTTTGATGTCGGCTCGGGCCTGCTTGACGATGCCCGGCATGGCCGTCACCGCGCTCAGGTCGACGGATTTGTCTTTCATGGAGAAGCCGGACAGCTGCTTGCTCAGGTCCATCAAATCGGTGAACGGCCCGTCCACCAGGTTTCCCATGGCGTCCAGCATCGTGCGCGCGGCGGTGATGTCGTTCCCGTACGCCGTATGGTCGCGCAGGAACGTCCACTGCGACTTGTCCAGTTCGTCGCGCAGCGCCCGCGTGGACGTCACCATCTCACGTGCGGACGTGCCGATGTTACCTCCGCCACCGCAGCCGAGCGCGGTGTTGGCGAGGTTTTCGGAAGCGGAGATGAAGCGGTTCGCCTCCGTGTACAGTTTGAGCGCGGAGATTCCGTAGATGCCGACGACCGACAACACGGCTCCCAGTAGCACGAACACCACATACAGCACGATGCGCCGCGGACGCAGCGCTTGAGACAGGAATTGATGTCCTTTTCGTCCGATGTGCTGGGGGGATCGGCGCATGGGTTAACCTCGTTTGCTTCGTGTTACATTCCGTTTTGTCGCGTCCGTCGTTCCACGCGACGACCATTATCGTTCCGTCGGGTTCGATGGTCTGCCGTCACACCGTCTTTTCGGGCGGACCGGCTCTCGACGCTACGTAATACAACCTCAGATGATACCGTGCGATGCTTACCGCACGCCAAGTCTTCTTTCTGAACCGTTGTATTTCGACGTTTTTTTCACCATTGCCCGGGACCGGAAGGATGGCCCGGCACAACACCCGCGACCTTGTCAGACTGCTTTCAGACTTCATTGAGGGGTATAACAGTATGGAGCAAGATAACATACACATAGCGCGACCATAGTGTTGCCTACGGGATGCCGTGCTTTACGGGGCCTTTCGGGGTTCTTCGGGTGGCGTCCCGGCCACTGTCACGAAAACGCGGGCGCACGGTTGCCATGATCGCAGCCCCCGCTGGGAAGAACTGGAGAAGTACACGCATGTTCGTTCTCAAGAACGCATGGTCATCCATAGTCCGCCGCAAATGGCGCATGCTGTTGACCATGTTCATCGCCATCATCGTCACATTCGGGACATTGTTCGGTTTCTCCGTCCTGCACGCCGATGAATCGGCCACCGATGGCTACAACCCCCAGCTGGTCAGCGCCGTCATCCGCCCGGATGCGAAGACCAAGGCAACCTACAACGGCGCCGATTCTTCCTATACGAAGAACTACCTGGCGTTCGACGCATACGACAACTACGCGTCTGCGCTGCAGGCCGCCGGCCTGACGTACAGCTATGCGCTCACCATCACCGTGCCGGTGCGGCAGAGCGGCGACGTCAAGGCCATCGCCGGCACCGACGACCAGAGCGCCGACAAGACCGGCGGCGAGATGCTGTACCGCAGCTTCTCTTCGCTGGAGGCCGCGCATGAGAACGAGCTCGGCCGGTACAAGATCGTCAAGGGCAAGCAACTGGACTACTCGAGCCAGTCGAAGACAGGCGTGCTGATTTCACAGGCGTTCGCGAAGAAGAACGGCCTGGACGTGGGCGACAAGTTCACCGTCGCGTTCCCGAACGACGCGAAGAAGACCATCGAGCAGACCGTCCGCGGCATTTACGAGTACACGGAGCCGGCCGCCGCGGGGCAGGGTTCGGACGCCAAGCTCGCCAAGGACAACCGCGACAACGTCATCTACACCGCGTACTACACCTTCGCGATGGACGGCCTGTATGCGGCCGACGGCAAAGGCTGGCTGATTCCCGACCTGAACATCTCATTCCTGCTCGACAGCATGTCGACCTATCGGAAGTTCGAGAAGGTCATCAAGAAGGCAAAGCTGCCCGCGAACCATGAGCTCACCTCGCCGACGCTAATCGAGCACGAGAAGCAGATCGCGCCGCTGCGCTCCCTGGCGAGCTCGATGAAGCCTATGCTCGCCGCCCTCTGGATTGTGGGCGCGGTACTGTTGCTGCTTTCGTGGGGATCGAGCCTGCTGGTCGGCCGCCGGCGTGAAATCGGCAACCAGATCGTCATCGGCGTCTCGCGTGGGCGTATCGCCTGGCAGTTCATGCTGGAGACGCTGTTGCTGAACCTTGTCGGATTCGCCGTAGGCATGGTCGTCGGCGCGTTCGCGGTCAAGCCGCTGGCCACGAAGCTCGCCGACGGCAATGCGGTCAGTGTGCCGGGCAACCTGATCTGGACTGTCATCTGGAGCGGTCTCGGCACGATTGTGGTCCTGATGGTGATCGCCATGATCCGTGTGCTGCTGTTCCGTGTCAGGACGCTGTTTGCGGCCCGTTCCTCGAATGAGGTCGAGGTCGTGGATGGCGGCGGGACGGACGACACCGCAACAAGCGACAACGCAGCAAACGACAGTGATACGGCAGACGCCGACGATACGGCGGAATCGGCACAGGAGCAGGCATGAACGACACGAACACGAATAAGGCGGACGACATGAACGAGGACGACGTCACACTGACCGGTCCCGAAGGCGAGAACACGGCGGTCGAATCAGACGCGGCAGCCGACGCCACGGCCGACACGGCAACCGAATCCCCGGATGCCGCCGGAGCGAGCGATTCGACGACGGTACCGGACAGCGTGCAGTTCTCCATCGTCTTCGACGACGACGGTGACGACTCCGACGCCATCGTGATCGACGCTGCCGACGCGGAAATCGACACTACCGCGGAAGCCGATACGACGGTCGCGACGGATGGCTCCGCCGAGGAGGCAACGGCCGACGACGAGAAGCCCGGAGATGATACGCAGGATGCCGCCGCGCAGGAGCCGGCCAGCGCCGACAACACCGCCGATAACACCAGTGCCGATACCGGCGATGCTGATACCGGCACCACGGCGGCGGACACCGCCGACGAGAACTTGGACGTGGCAGCGGCCAACGCCAGCAAGGTCAACGAAACACTCAAGCTGAGCACCGGGGGCAAGACGGCCGGCGATGGCCAGAAGAAGACTAGGGCCGGCAAGGTCACCGTGGCATCGGCCAGCGTCGACCCTGCAATGCGCCTGTCATCGCGCATCGACAAGGAGCTCAAGCGCAGCAAGGCGGACAGCATCCGTCTCAAGTCCTACCCGACGTTCTCGATGAACAAGGTCACAGTGACCGACAAGAAGTCCGGCCGTCACGTGCTCGACCGCATGACCCAGGCGTTCTATGCCGGGCATGTGTACTCGGTGCTGCTGCCCGACAACGACCGCGTGCTGCACGAGACCCTGATGGGCGTGATGAGCGGCATCATCCGGCCGCATGACGGCAATGTGATGAACAAAAGCGCGAACCTGCTGGAGCTTGAGCCCGGCGAAGTCCGTGGACATCGACTGGGACTGGTGCCGCAGCAGTATGCGGTACGAGACGACATGAGCGCCGAACGCAACCTGGTGTATGCGATGGATGCCTCCGGGCGCACGTTCCTCAAGCCGAAGCCGGTGATCGCACGCGAGCTGCTGCACAAGGTCCATTTCGATGTGGATACCCCGAACGCTCCGGTTGGCAAGCTGGACGTGGTGGAGCAGCGTCGCGTGGCGATCGCGCGCGCCATCGCCTGCGAGGCCGAGGTGCTGATCGCCGACGAGCCCACGGGCGGGCTGAACGATGACGACAGCGTGGAGATCCTGCAGCTGCTCACGTCGCTCACCCACGGCGACCCCAAGCGCTGCGTGATCATCCTCACCGAATCAGAAGCCGGTGCCAACATCGCCGAAACCATCATCAAGCTATAAACGGCCTCATCTGATACGCCCTCGCTGGGTGGGCAGTCCACCGGACTATCCACCCAGCGGGGGCGTATTGATTCCACCTAGATCATGCGCATGCGGAACCTCGCGGCCAGGGCCGGCACGTCGGGGACACCGTACTGGTCGACCAGATCCAGCCAGCGCCGCTTGTTCGCCTCCCCATAGCGCTCCGCACGCTTGGCGTAGGCTTGCGCGGTCAGGAACTTCGGCGGTATCGACTTGCTGTTGTATTTGTCGGCGACCATCACGATTTCCTGTTCCAGATTGACCGGCATGTAATCGACCGGAGGCAGCGGCAGGTTCTGCGCGATGACCATCTGCTGGGTCAGGCCGACCCCAGTATGATTGCGCGCGAACTGGGCGATGGACTCGTCCACGCCCTGCTCCAGCAAGTACTCGTAGCCGAGCAGGCCATGCAGGATGTAACGTTTCCCGTCGAATTGCAGCGGTTCGCCATCACTGCCGTCATGCTTGAGCACGCGATACGTGCCGATGTCGTGCAGCAGGCCGCCGATCGTCACCAGATGCTCGTCGATCAGGCGTTTCGGTACACGGCCACCGGTGATGCCGTCCGACGGCAGGTCGGCTTGCTCAGCTGCCCCGGCGGAATCGTCAAGCGCGTTGCCGCTGCCCTGGCCCAGCTTGTTGGTGAACAGCGCGTTCTGATGGCGGGCGAGCTGGCGGGCGATGGTCGCCACGACAACACAATGCATGTGCACCAGGTCATAGGCGGCCTGGGAAGGGGCGATTTTCTTGTGCAGCTCGTCAATCTGGTCGAGTGTGGGGATATAACCGGTCATACGGCTCATTGTAGCCATCGCGACACGCCGATAACATCACACAATCGCAAGGTGCATTTCCACAGATCAGCCATTTTCCGGCCTTCATCATAAACAGCGACGTCGATTGTGCTGCGCAATCCGGGCGTGTCGCGCCGGCGAGGAGGAAAAGAGGAGAGCGTTGCGAGCAAGTTACAGATGCCGGGTGCCATCAATCGCCCGATAGACGCCTCTCAGATGGAGCGCACGTGGTATTCGCCGGTACGGTTGGACGCCACGATCATCTGATCGTTCTCCAGCACCTTCCAGCCATCGGACTCGTTCTGCTCGAAGCCGGAACTCGCCACGACCACACCGGACGGCTTGCCGTCACGGTCCTGCACGTCACGGTACCTCATCACACGGTAATCGTGAGCCTTCTCGCCCTTGCCGTACTCGTCGTAAATCTCGACGATGCGCGGCGACGTCTTCTCGCGGCCGGCGGCGCACAAAGCCACGAGCTGGTCCTGGCTTTGGATCATGCAGTTGTAGCTGGACTTGGGGTACGCCTGACGCAGCTGGCGTACCGCCTGCGCCACGGCCTCATCCAGCGCGAAGCCGAACGCGATGTATTCGAGGATGACCGAGAAGAAGATCGCGGAGTCGGAACGGCCGCCGGTCGACAGGAACGCACCCTGATTGATCGGGTACGCACGGTTGAGCACGATGTTGATGCCGCGGTCGTCGGAGATGTCGCCGTTGTGGATGAAGCTCAGCCCGTTCGCGAAGAACGGCTGCTGGTTCTCCAGAATCAGCGGCAGGTTGGAGCTGGCGAGACGCAGGTGCCACAGGCCACCGCGTGCGGGGTCGTCCGCAAAGTCACGGAAAATCGGGTCATGGCGGGCGGCCAGTGTGCTCTTGTACAGTTTCGTGCCGGTCTCGGGCTTGCGTACCTCGCCGGCGGCAAACGGCAGCTCAGTGGGGTTCGACAGCAACGCGACACCCCAACCGTCATCGTGAATCTCGCTGAGATCCCGGAAATCCGTCACCTCGTGCATGCCCAGGACGTCGTTGAGGCTCAGGTTGAATCCCGATGTCGCGTATCCCAGTAATCTGCACATGCTTGGTACTGTATCGTGCCGCGGCGGCTGACAAGCGGGCGTGGCTATAGGAGTTCCTTATAGCGTGCGCACGGCCGCGATGCGCACGCGGTCCGGCACCCGGCAGACACATGCCGATACGACCAATACGGTCACACAAACGGCCGATTGACGGGCAAGCGTCGCCATCAGGGGAAACTGCCAGAAGAACAAGCGTCCACCTGCCCGCTCGCCAATCGCACAACAGACGAACAGGTATAAAGCAGGTGCCGCCGCGCCAACTCTCAGTCCGCACAGGCGGCCACATATCACCCCGAAGCAGCCAAGTCCGCCCACAGATAGCGCCTGCGCGACCCCGGCCGTGCCATATACCGGTATCATCACCGCACCCAGTGCCATCATTCCCGCAATCAACACCAGCAACGCCGCACGATCCATCAGCCACGTATTCCTGACGGCAGCCACATCAGCCGCAGACATGCCAGGCAGCGACCACGCAATCATCGTCGCAGGCACAAGCGCCGCCAACGTCGCAAGAGGCAGACTCACGCCGGAACCGACCAGCGCAGGCAATCCAACCGTCATGGACGCCAATGGCAGCGTAACAAGCTGCGCGGCCAAACACAGCATCGTCAGCAGTGCCATCCTCGCCGTCTTCATGCAAGCCGGCAGCATTCATCATCCATAATTCAGCGACCTGATAATCACGTGCCTGCGTGTCCAATATCTCGCATCCGTTCTGTGTGGTGTCATACGTCAGCAGACCGGACAGCAGGTACGAGGCAATCTCATCGCCGGACAACTGTTCACTGTCTTCAGCGCTGAACAGCCATGCAGTATGATCCGCCGGGGATTCGGACAACTTGGCAGGCGTCACATATCCATTTCGACCAAGTTTCCCGGACAAGTCGGCAGCCGGCTGACCGGCCAAACGCAGACCGTGATGCCATCTCGCCGGTCACAGACAGTAGAGGTCGTCCTTGCGATAACCGGATATGCACCGAACGGCAGTACCAGCGGGACGGCTACCGCGACGGTGGCGCATAGAGCGACTATTGCGCAAACGGGACAGCCGGCAACGGTCCTGTCATGGCTGCGCCATCCGACGACCATCGCCCGTACTGAGGCGGCTGCTGGCGCAAATACGCGGCACCCAGGCCGTAACGCATGGGCGGTTTGCCTCCGCAGTCCATCAGTCCATCAGGAGCGCACGCGAGCCGGCAGTGCGGCCCGTGTGCGTCTACTGCTTAGCGAGTTTCGCCGAATCGTCGACCTTCACGGCATCATTTTTCGTCGCGTCGACCTTCGCGCCTCCCTTGGCATCTGCGGCTGCAGGCTTCGCAGCGCCGTCCTTCGCAGCGGCGGCCTTCTGCGCCGAGCCCGCAGGCTTCGTCTTGCTTCCGTCCCTCGCCGCGGACGCAGCCTTCGTGCTGCCCGAGCCACCGTTCTTCGCGGTCGGTTTCGCAGCCGGCCGTTCTTCCGGTTTGCTGACGGTCACGATCTCGTTGACGCGCGGCGTGCGCGAACGCAACGCGACGCGCTTCAGACGCGGCGGTCGGCGAGTGGAGATGAACAGCGGCTGAACCTCGACCAACGGGTTGAACGGCGCCAGGCCGAACCATTTGATCGGGGAGCCGGCGACGTGACGAATCGCGTACTTGGCCTGCAACGACATCGCGCCTCGCGTGGAGATCTTGGATTCCGGCATCAGGTCCTTGTGAATCAGCACGTAACGGATGGTGCCGATCTCCGGGTCGGCGTCCACCTTCGGGTAGACGGACTTCTGCTGCGGCAGGTCACCGGAATCCGACAGGTCGTGCATGATCTGGTGCAGGTACACCGGAATAGACTGCGACACCTTGAATCCCAGACGGATACGCACTCGGAACAGGTAGCTCGTGCCGAAATTCTGCACGGAGTACTCGCGCGTGAACGGTTCGTCGGTGGTCTGCACCGACACCGCCCACCACGCACGGGCGCGCTTGGGATGATCCGCGAAGATCGAGAAGAAGATGTCCGTATCCAGTCGTCGCATATCCGAATCGCTGGTCAGATACACGATGTTGTCGGCGAAATACGGGATGCGGAAGTCGCCGTGCAGGCGGTCAAGCGCCGGCAGGAAGTCCTTCGGCATCATGTGGCGGCGCTGCGCGCGTTCCAGACGCGTGCCCTCGTTCCACGTGTACATGATGAACAGGATCGCCAACGTCAGCAGCATCGTGAACCAGCCGCCGTGCAGGAACTTCGCCATCGACGCGATGAAGAACATCAGCTGGATGGCGAGGAACACGATGGTGAACACGACCGCCAGCACCCGCTTGCGGTCGTACCACATGTACACCGCCAGCAGGATCGTGGTGGTGATCATCGTGATCGTCAGCGCAAGGCCGTAAGCCGCCGAAATATGCTCGGAATCCCGGAATATGCCCAGCACGATGAGCGTGGCCGCGCACAGTACCCAGTTGATGACGGGAATGTACAGCTGGCCGCGGGTGCGCGCCGGATACCGCACCTGAAGATGGGGCATCCAGTTGAGGCCGGTCGCCTCTGACACCATCGTGAACGCGCCGGTGATCAGCGCCTGCGAGGCGATGATGCCGGCCGTGACCGACAGGATGACGGCCACATAGCGCACGTTCGGATCCATCATCTGGAAGAACGGGTTCAGTCCCTCCATGTGCTGGTACTCGGGATTGTTCTGGTTCTTGAGGATCCACGCGCCCTGACCGAAGTAGTTGAACACCAGGGCGACCTTGATGAACGGCCACGTGAAGTAGATGTTGCCGCGTCCCACGTGTCCCATGTCGGAGTACAGCGCCTCGGCGCCGGTGGTCGACAGGAACACGGTGCCCATGACGGCGATGCCGGCCGCGTTGTGCGGGCTGAACAGGAATTTCACGCCGTACACGGGGTTGAGCGCCGCGAGCACGGACCAATCGCCGGAGAGGTTCACCGCGCCGACCACGGCGAGGAACGTGAACCACACCAGCACCACGGAGCCGAACACGCGGCCGATGCTTTCGGTGCCGCGCGATTGCACGGAGAACAGCACGACGATGATGACCACGGTGATCATCAGCGTCAGGTTGCCGTTTTCCTTGAACAGCGCCTCCAACGGCGGCAGCGTCTTCAGGCCTTCGACCGCGGAGCTGATCGACACGGCCGGGGTGAGCACGGAATCGGCGAGGAACGCCGCGCCGCCGAGCATGGCGGGGATGGCGAGCCATGCGCCATGCCTGCGAATCAGCGAATACAGGGCGAAGATGCCGCCTTCGCCCTTGTTGTCGATACGCATGGCGATGAGCACGTATTTGACGGTGGTGATCAGCGTTATCGACCAGAACACCAGCGACAGCATGCCGAGCACGGCCTCACGGTCGGTGTTGGCGATGCCGCCCTGACCGGAAAGGAACGTCTGCGCGGTGTACAGGGGCGATGTTCCGATGTCGCCGTAGACCACGCCGAGCGCGACGATGGCCATGCCGAGCGAGATCTTGTTGGGGCCGGACTGCAATCTGCGCCACCAGCGGCCGATCGCGCCCTTGCTTGCGGTCTTGGCGAGTTTTTCCGCTTCCTTGGTTTCTGCCGCCTGCTGCTTTGCAAGCTCTTCGCGCTCCTCTTTCGTCAGTGTGCGACGGGAGACTTTCGGGACGTTGGTGAACGTGTCGGCACGTAACAACGTTTCATCGGGCTTTTGAGCCATGATGCTTCCTCCATCGACGGGGATAATCCGCACATGATATCCGCATATTCTAGGTACAGCTACTAACGGAAACCTTGGTATTCAAATTCAAGCGGTCAGTATATGCCCCTTTTCGGTTTTTTCCAACTTGGGGAGGACGCCGGCCGCCCTTGCCGCCCCTCGTCACACCCCGTATACCGTGCGTGTCGTGCGCCGCGTCGCACGCGCGACTTCGGCGACGGGCAGGTCGAACACGTCGGCGAGCGCCGTCAGCGTGTACGGGATCATGTACGGCGCGTTGGTGCGCCCGCGGTATGGCATCGGCGTAAGATACGGCGCGTCCGTCTCGACCATGATGTGGTCCAGTCCGACCAGCCGGGCTGATTCGCGGATACCGTCGTTGCCCTTGTAGCTGACCGTGCCGGAGAAGCTCAGATACCAGCCGTTGTCGCGCGCGATCTCGCCCATTTCGGCGTCGCCGGAGTAGCTGTGGAACACGGTTCGCTCTGGGCTGCCGTCTGCGAGCAGCGTCTCGATGACCTCCCGGTGCGAGTCGCGGTCGTGGATCTGCATGGGCAGGTTCAGCTCCTTGGCGAGCGCGATATGCTCGCGGAAGGCGTCTCGCTGCAGTTCCTTCGCGCCTTCCCCGGTGCGAAACAGGTCCATGCCGGTCTCGCCGATGGCGACCACCTGATGCGGGTATGCGAGGGCCAGGCGATGCACTTCGGCGAGCGCGTCGTCGAAGCTCACGTCATGGTGTGGCTTGTATTTCAGCGACAGACCGTCCGGCCCGGGGACGCCGCGGTGACCGTGGAGCACGGCTTCATTGGGGTGGATTGCGATGGCGGCATGAACGGAGTCGGGATGGTCGACGGCCATCTGGATGGCGGTCATGAGGTTCGGCAGCTCGCACCCGCAGTCGATGATGCCGGTGACGCCGACTGCCGCGGCTTGGGCGAGCAGCTGCTCCACGTCGTACACCGGTACTTCCGGCTGTCCTTTTTCGACGGCTTCGTGGCTCATGGCCCGCGCAAACGGAATGACGGATGCCACATGCGTATGGTTGTCGATGACGTGCGCGTCGTCGGGCAGCGGCGACGGCGCGGGCGCCCAGCTGCGGTCACGATGATGATGCTTGCTCATGTCTCACCAGTGTAGCGAGCGGCACGGCATTGCTGCGCGGCCGTTCATGGGTCTCGCCTCGCCGGCTACCGCCAGCAGTTCTCGTAGGGCAGACCGGTCAGTCGTTCCACCACATGACGGGTTTCGGGCGTGACGTCGGCCTTGTCGCCGCCGTTGCGCAGGCGGGTGATCTCTGTCAATACGATGCCGTCCGCACGCTTGTTGATGGCGAGATGGGCGGACACAATCCAGCAGATGACCATCGCGACGGCAAGACGGTAAACCAGCCCAGCAGCACGGCTCCCAATCCAATGCCCGCCACCGTCGTCTGCCATGCGCGCGTCGCGTCGAAGCCGACCGCGCCCAGCACCAGGCCGGCGGCAATCGTCGCTATTCCCGAGCCCAGCTGACGGAACGATGCCTGAATGCCGGAGAACGTGGCGGAACGGTACCGGCGAGTCACGATCTGGTCGATGTCCGCGATGTACGGGAACACCGTCCACCACGGTTCCGGCAGCGTGCCGACCAGCATCCACGCCGCGAACAGCCAGGCCGTACCAAGCCAGCCGATGAAATTGATCGCGTACAGTCGTTTCGGGCCTATCTTGGTCATCGCCCAGCCGAACACCGGCATCAGCGGCAGCGAGACGGCGGCGCATCCCGGCATCAGCGACGCGAACGCCGCCGTATGGTTCCAGTCGTACACCACGAAGGACACGAACGTCTGGCCGAACACGTCCATCGTCACCTGCACCAGAAGGTAGATGGCCAGATGCTTGCGGAACTCCTTGACGCGCAGCGTGCTCGCATACTCGCGCAACACCAGCCGTGCACGCCGCAGCCAGCCCGCCATGCCGACGTGCCCGTCACGCTTCTCGCCCCGCGCGTGCGCGCCGAATCCGGCAGTCTCAGGCGTCATCTCCCAGGTACACCGCCAGCAGGCGAACACGTATATGCCGAACGGCATCCCCGGAATCCACAGGAACACCCCCAGCAGGATCATCGGCGATATCATCATCAGCAGCAGACGGTGTACGGCCACCTGCCCCAGCTGGGCGCGCGGAATGCGGATCGAGGTGATCGGCGGCATGACCACCGGGGCGATCAGCGTGTTGTCGAATCCGATCACCGACACGTCACCGGGCACGTTCACGCCGTCGGCGGTGAACCGCAGCACGATGCCCACCGCGATCAGATCGTTGTAGGTGATGATGGCGGTGGTGTCCCCGCCCTCCAATGCGAGCGCGGCCTGATAGCCGCCCTCGACTGTGGGGTGCACCGGGCCTATCTGATTGACCTTGAATCCCATGCGGTTCCCGATGTCATGCACCGCGGCCACCTCGACTGATTGGCCCATGACGCGGCCGGGCCGGCGACGTACGTGACCGCGGTGTGATGGTAGCGTTTCAGCAGGCTCAGTGCGCACGGTGCCGATGCGCGGATCGGGCACAACGCTGGCCACGCCTTCGAGAGGACGGTTCAGCACGACCAGCGGCACGCGCTTCGCATAGTCGCGGATGAAACTGATGCCGGGCGCGTCGGTGGACAGGATGACGCCGTTCACCTTGTCGGCGAGATGGTCGAGCATCTGCTGTGTGCGCTGCCCGGACGACCCCGTTTCGATGACGCTCACCGCGCTGTCCGATTCCATGGCCGTGACCTGCGCCCCTTTGAGGATCTGCGACAAGACGCCGTCGGCACCACCAGCGCGATGATGCTGCCGGGGAGGCCCCGAACGGGGAGAACGGAGGCGGTGCGCTCGCACTGCCGACCGGCACAGACGACCGCGAGGCCAAGGCCGCCTACACGTTCGCGCACAGCGACGGCGTGAAGGGGAATCTTGCGCAGGAGGGCATTCCTCCGCTGAAATCGACGCTCGGCGACCCGCGGCCCAGACCGATGATTTCTTCGGAGGGCAGAAGCCCCACGCCGTCATCGCCCAGGCGTCCAAGGACGTGCGCACCGACTTCACGTATCTGTCGTACACGGCGTACGCGAACTCGATCGCCGTGGATTCCATCGGCCAGTCATACCACGGCAAACTCACCTTGCACGAGGCCCTGCAGCAGTGGGGCGAATCGCTCAAGAAATATGGAGAAGAGTAAGGCTTCACCGTACGGTAGGCCGGGTGCCGACCCGAACAATGAAAGGAACATCATGCAACTGTTGTGGTCGCGCCGCCCGCACGATCGAAATCCCTTCATAATCCGCCGTGCGCGGCAGTCCGACATCCAACCCCTGATGCGACACGCCCGGATTGCTTCGCACA
>ERZ791879.1001-NODE-1001-length-15481-cov-7.859782_pt1 | contig 15481 bp, 12 predicted proteins | sample MGYA00510162_ERZ791879 | MGnify/ENA primary metagenome ERZ791879 (study PRJEB30046, sample SAMN00792113) | human gut metagenome | study: EMG produced TPA metagenomics assembly of the A metagenome-wide association study of gut microbiota in type 2... | reverse complement strand
TATATAAAGAATTTAAAAGAAAAGTAGTGTAAAAAACTTTACACTAACATGAAATTGAGGGAGAGAGAATTATGATAAATGAGAAAAGTAAATTTATATTAAAAGATAATTGGAAATTTCACTTAGGAGATGAAAAGGAAGCTTTTCAAAAAGATTTTAATGATAAACATTGGGAAAATGTATATGTGCCACATGATTGGTCAGTTACATATCCTATGTCTAGAGAGTACTCAAGTGGGACTGGTTATGTAAGGGGTGGAATAGGATGGTATAGAAAGTCATTTTATTTACCAGAAGATTTAAAGGGAAAAAAGGTATTTATTGTTTTTGATGGAGTATATAAGAAAAGTCAAGTATGGTGTAATGGATATTATATGGGAAAAAGGCCTTATGGATATAGTTATTTTCAATATGATATATCAGAACAAGTTTCTTTTGGAGAAATAGAAAATATAATATCAGTAAAGGTTAATCATGAAGATATTGCAGATTCTAGATGGTTTACAGGATCGGGTATTGTTAGAAAAGTATATATATTAGTTGAAAATAGTATTTATCCTAAGGAAAATGGAATATTTTTTAGTTCCAGTAAAATATCAAAAGAAAGTGCAGAAATAAAAGTAGAAAATGAAATTATATTTAATAAAGAGAAATTAGGTAGGGTAACTATAATTAATAATATATTAGATAAGGATGGAAATAATATAGCTAAGTTTAGTAAAAATGATTTTATAGAAGAAAAAATAGAGAAAAAAGTTACTATATATGGAGTAATAAATAATCCTAAGTTATGGTCAGTAAATGATAGTTATTTATATACATTAAGAACAGAAGTTGTGTGCGAAGATATTGGACAAACATATGTTATAGATGAGCAAAAGGTTGGAATTAGAGACATAGTTTTTGATAAGAATAAAGGCTTTTTCCTAAATGGGAAAAATATGATTTTAAAAGGTGTATGTTTACATGATGATGGTGGAGCTTTAGGTAGTGCAATGACAAAGGATATATGGAGAAGAAGATTAGTAAAGTTAAAAAATATGGGATGTAATGCTATTAGAATGAGTCATAATCCACATATGCCAGAGCTTTATGATTTATGTGATGAAATGGGATTTTTAGTTATTGATGAAGCTTTTGATGAATGGGAAGCTCCAAAAAATAAATGGCATATGGGACATAATGTATATCCTCCAAAGCATGAAGGATATGCAGAAGATTTTATAGAATGGCATGAAAGAGATTTAACATCACTTATTAAGAAAAATAGAAATCATCCTAGTATAATAATGTGGAGTATTGGAAATGAAATAGACTATCCAAACGATCCTTATTGCCATCCGTTATTTACTTCTATGACGGGAAATAATGATAAAAATAAACCAGAGGCAGAAAAAATATATAATTCTAATAAACCTAATATGCAGCGTATTTCTGTAATTTCAAGAAACTTATCTAATATAGTAAAAAAATCAGACTTAACAAGACCAGTAACAGCAGCCTTAGCATTTCCTGAATTATCTACTAAAATTGGATATATTGAGTCATTAGATGTTGTTGGATATAACTATAAGGAGCATTTATATAAAGAAGATCATGAAAGATTTCCTAATAAGCCTTTCTTAGGAAGTGAAAATGGACATAGTTATGATGCATGGCAATCTGTTTTAAAAAATGAATTTATATCTGGACAATTTTTATGGACTGGTATTGATTATTTAGGTGAATGTGCTGGGTGGCCATATCATGGTTCACAAAGTGGACTTTTAACAACTGCGGGTTTTGAAAAACCAGAGTATTACAGACGTAAGAGTTTTTGGTCAGATGAACCGATGATTCATATAGTAACGGCTAGAATAGGAAATGATGAGTTTGAATGGAAAGAAATGAATGAAATGTGGAATTATATCCCAGGAGAAGAGGTGTTAGTTAGATGTTATACTAATGTTGAAAATCCTCAGCTATTTTTAAATGGAAAGCCTCAAGGTGAATTTATTGATACAACTGACAAAGGATACTTTACATGGAAGGTAGTATTTGAAGAAGGAATTTTAGAAGCTAGAGCAGGTGAAGTAAGTTACAAATTAGAGACTGTAGGTTCAGCAACTACTATAAAATTAAAACCTATAACTTTAGAAGATATAATACAAATTGAGTTGGAAGTATTAGATTGTAACAATAGAAATATTTATTTTGATAAATCAAGAATAGATATTGATATAGATGGAGCAGGGAAACTAGTTGCTATAGATAATGGCGATTTAAGAGATGTAACAGATTATACTGCAAGTTACAGAGACACAAATAGAGGAAGATTAATGATATATGTAAGAAGAATTGGAAAGGGGGATATACGAGTTAAAGCATCAAATCCATATTTAAAAGAAGATATAATTATAGTTTAAAGAAGTGAATATAAAAAGCAAATGGAGCAATTATAATAATTGTTCTATTTGCTTTTTTTTTATGTAGTTAGTACTAAGAGATATAGGGTTCTGTATTTTTTTATATCTTTAATCATAGTTATGTTTTATAAAAAGAATATTATGCAAAGTATGTCTGGCATAAATGGTAGTAAGATAAGGAAAATAAATCAAGAAACAATTGACTTTTATTTACAATTTAATGTATAATAGATGAACTAAACTTTATCTAGGAGGACAAGTAATGAGTAAAAATAAAGTAAATATTTATGCCATAGCAAAAGAAGCAGAAGTATCTCCTGCTACTGTGTCACGTGTATTAACTAATAGTGCTAGGGTTAGTAGTGAAAAGAGAAAAAGAGTGCAGGATGCCATAGATAAATATGGATTTAAACCTAATATTATAGCTAGAAGATTAAGTGGAACAGCAAGTAAGGTAATAGGAATTATAGTGGCAGATATATCAAATCCATTTTATTCCTCGTTATTTATAGAGTGTGAAAAAGCAGCATATGAAAAAGGATATACAGTTTTATTATGTGATACTTTTGGAAATGCTGATTTAGAAGAAAATCATTTACAAAATTTAAGAGAACAAAAGGTGGATGCAATTATACTAATAGGGGGAAGAGTAGATGAACTTGTAGCAGATGAAAATTATGTTAAGTATATTAATGATTTAGCAGAAGATATTCCAGTTATAACTAACGGTTACTTAGATGGGAGCAATTGTTATCAAGTAAATATAAATGAACGTAAAGCCTGTGAATTAATAATGGAATACTTGATTAATTTAGGACACAAAGATATTGCACTAATTGGAGGTAGAGAAAATGTGAAGTCAACTCATGAGAAAAGAGAATGCTATATTGAGTGCTTAAAAAAACACGGAATAGATTTTAACCAAAATTGGATGATTGAAGGAAAACATTATAATATTGAAAATGGATATGACTGTATGAATAAGCTTTTTGAAGGTGAGTCAAAACTACCAAGCGCTATAGTAGCAATTAATGACTTTACTGCAGTTGGAATTATGAAGTCTATAATTGAGCATGGGTTATCAATACCAGAAGATATTTCAATAGCTAGTTTTGATAATACTTATGTTTCAGAAATTATAATACCTAATTTAACTACAATTGGATATGATTATAAAAAATTTGGAGAAACTTTAATTGATGTTTCTATTAAGGCAATTGAAAAAAGAAAAGTAGAAAAAGTGAAGCTAATTGATAGTGAAATATTAATAAGAAATTCATGTAAAGAGTATAGTATAAGGTAAAATAGTTGTAATTTAAATTTAAAAATAGAAAAGATTTTAATGAAAATGTTAATAAAGATTGTAGCTGGAGTATAATAAATTTTAAAGTGATTTCAAGTTTAAATGGGATTAAAATTTTTTAATAAAATGAAAGCGGTTTCTGATATAGAAAGGTATTAGAAAAATATTTATAAGGTTGTATAATTTTATAGATTAATGAAAATAAATATGCCTTAAATATTTGTTACCTTATATGAAGTGATGTTATAATAATTAAAACTATAAACATAGGAGGAACTACATGATAATAAAAGCTATAAGATATTTTTTCTATATGGTATACACTAGAATTAAAGGTTTTAAATATGAACATATAAAAGGCAAAGAAGGTATACATAAAGCAACAGAATATGCGGTAAGGTGTATGTATTTATGGTCAAAGTTTACTGTTAATATAATAGGAATGAATTTAGTTATTAAAGGTAAAGAAAATATTCCTAATGGGCCATGTGTTTTTATTGGAAATCATACAAGTATATTAGATATTCCAGTTATATTATATTCTACAGAAAGGCAGGTAGGATTTGTTTCAAAGAAAGAGGTATTAAAAACACCTGTTTTAAGTTACTGGTTACTAAAAGGTAAGTGCATTGCTTTAGATAGACAAAATCCTAGAGATGCAGTAAGAATGATTACTGAAGGAGTGAAGAATTTAAAGGATGGATATTCAATGATGATCTTTCCAGAAGGAACAAGAAGTTTAGATGGAAAGCCACTTCCATTTAAAAAAGGAAGTTTAAAATTAGCAATTAAAGCTAAGGTGCCAATAGTGCCTGTAACAATAGATGCAGCATTTACATCATTTGAAGAAAATAATAAATTCAAGCCATCTACTGTTAATGTAACCTTCTGTAAGCCAATAGAAACTGAAGGATTAACAAAGGAGGAAGAAAAAACTTTAGCAGAAGATATTAGAAAAACAATAATTAGTAATTTAAGAGAAGAATTTAGGGTAGAATAATATTTAAAGTTGTTTTATTGGAGGAATTTATGGATAGTAAATATGCTAATAATGCAAAAATATTTAAGGCATTAAGTGATTCGAATAGATTACAAATAATTTATATACTATCATTAGGTGAGAAATGTGCTTGTAGATTGTTAGAACATTTTAAATTTACTCAACCAACATTATCTCATCATATGAAGGTACTAATGGAATGTGGTTTAGTTAGCTCAAGAAAAGAGGGAACTTGGAATTATTATAGTTTAAATGAGGATAATGCAAAGGAATTATTAATGTTCTTAAATGAATTAATGTTAAATAATAAAAAAACAATAATTGAAGAAGATAGCAAGTGTGATTGCTAAATTTACAAAGGGTTTATCATAATAAGTTTAAGTATTGTGATAAACCTTGTATTTTAAGTTATAAGATAAAAGTTTATAGTGCGAGTTAATACTATTAGTGTTGACAATTAAAAAATAAAAAACTATATTAAACATAGATGAGTATCTATGTTTAAGTGGTAAGTATTATTTTTATTGATTAACTAAAAATAGTTTTAAGGAGAATATAATGAAGAAAATCGATTTAACACAAGGCAAAGTTATTAAAGTACTCACTGCTTTGGCATTACCTATTATGGGAAGTTCATTATTACAATTTACATATAACTTAATAGATATGTTATGGGTAGGTGGATTAGGAAGTGATGCTGTAGCAAGTATAGGATCCTCAAGCTTTTTTACTGGATTAGGGTATTCTATCAACTCATTAGTTGTTATAGGAGCAGGAATAAAAGTCTCTCATGCTATTGGAGAAAAAAATAATAAGGATGTAAAGCAATATATTAATTCAGGACTAGCAATAAATTTTGTTATATCAATAATATATGCATTAATTTTAATAATTTTAGGGAAAAGTTTTATTTCATTTTTAAACCTTAATAATGAATTTGTAGAAAGAAATTCATATTATTATTTAGCTATGAATGCACCAATTTTATTTTTCTCATTTTTCAATTCTCTATATACAAGAATATTTAGTAGTTTTGGAAATAATGGAGATTCATTAAAGATAAATGCTATAGGGATGATAATAAATATAGTTTTAGATCCAATATTTATTTATATATTTAAATTAGGTGTGGTAGGAGCAGCAGTAGCAACACTAATAGCTAATATAGTAATGTTTATTCTATATAGAATAAAATCAAATGGAATTTTACATTATGATAAATCCATAGGTATTGATAAAGAAAAAGTAATGGAAATTATGCGATTAGGTTTTCCAATGGCATTTCAAAGAATATTATTTACAGTAGTTAATATAATTTTAGCTAAGATAATTGCCATCTTTGGAACAAATTCAATTGCAGCACAAAAGATAGGATTGCAAATTGAGTCAATAACATACATGGTTATAGGAGGATTAAATGGTGCTATAGCTAGTTTTACAGGTCAAAATTTTGGAGCTAGTAAGTTTAAGAGAATAAAACAAGGATATTATACTGCATTATTATTGGGTATTATTTATTCAATGATTATGTCTATAATTTTTATTATTTTTAAGGAACCAATTATAAGATTGTTTATTAGAGAGAAAAGTACTATTTTAATTGCTAGTAGTTACTTACAGGCAGTTGCATTTTCTCAAAGCTTTAGTACAATAGAAATGGTATCAAATGGATTATTTACAGGTTTAGGGATGCCTAAGATACCTGCCATAATTAGTATTGTTTTTACAGTTTTAAGAATTCCAATTGCATTAGTTTTAATGAAAACACTTGGAATTCAAGGGGTATGGTGGAGTATAGCAATTTCTAGTATATTAAAGGGAGTAGCAGCGTATTCAGTATATTTAATAAAAATAAGGAGAAATTATAAAGATGTTAAATAAAATAAAGAATTTATTTGCTAGTAAAGAAATTTTAAATGGAAATTTTGGTATTGAAAGAGAAACTTTAAGGGTAGATGGAAATGGATATTTGGCTAAAAGTGATCATCCAGAAGAGTTCGGGGATAAAGCACATAATCCATATATAACTACTGATTTTTCGGAAAGTCAGATAGAAGTTATAACACCAGCATTATCAGATATTAAAGAAACTTATAATTTTACAAGAGCATTATATGATATAGCTGCCATGGAAATAGGAGATGAATATCTATGGCCTGAATCAATGCCATGTATAATACCAGATGATAAGGATATACCAGTAGCTAAGTTTGCTAATCATAGTAAAGAAGCTCAAGAGTATAGAGAAAAATTATTGCTTAAATATGGTGGGAAAAAGCAACTTATATCTGGAATTCATTATAATTTTTCTTTTGATGAAACTATAATTGAAAGATTATATGAAGATAGTGATAAGAATCTGTCTTATAAAGAATTTAAAAATAGTATTTATTTAAAGATTGCTAGAAATTATTTAAGATATAGATGGCTTATAGTATACCTTCTTGGAGCGTCACCAATTGTACATGAAAGTTTTATTGATGGCTGTAAATGTCCATTAAAGAAAATTAAACACAGTGAGTATAGTAGTTTAGGTGCAATATCTCATAGAAATGGAAAGTGTGGATATAAAAATAAAGTAGATTTATTCCCAAGCTATAATAGTGTTGATGAACATTTAGAAAGTATAAATGAATATATTAAAGATGAATTAATAGAAAATCATAAAGAATTATATAGTCAAATAAGATTAAAGCCAAGTAATACAAAGAATTTTAAAGAGTCATTACTTAATGAGGGAATAAAATATTTAGAGTATAGAACAATTGATATTAATCCTTTTGAAAAAGGTGGAATAAGTTTAGAGGATTTAAGATTTTTACAAGTATTTAATATTTATTTATTAACTAAGGAAGAAAGTGATTTTAAAAATTGGCAAGAGGAAGCTTTAGAAAATCAACAATTAATTGCAGTACATGGAATTGATGATATAGAGTTAAAACAAGATGGAAAATCTATAAATAGAATAGATTTTGGATTAGAAATACTTAATGAGGTTATGAGTGTTAATAATGAGTTAAATTTAGGTTTTGAAGATATAATTAATAACATGATAAATAAAGTTAAAGATAGCAAATTAACTTACTCATATAAAATAACTGAAAAAATAAAAGAAGAAGGATATATTGATGCATTTTTAAATTTAGCTAGAATTTATAAGGAATCTGCATACAAAAATAGATTTAAGTTAGAAGGATATGAGGATTTAGAGTTATCAACTCAAATTCTAATGAAGGAATCTATTAAAAGAGGAATTACTGTAAATATAGTTGATAGAAGTGAAAATTTTATATCTCTTAAAAATAATGAAAAAATAGAATATGTAAAGCAAGCAACTAAGACTTCTAAGGACACATATGTATCTGTATTGATTATGGAAAATAAAACTGTAACTAAAAAGGTTTTAGCAGAAAAGGGAGTAAAGGTGCCAAAAGGTGAGGAGTTTAATAGTATAGAAGATGCAAAAATAAAGGCACATAACTATATTAATAAACCTATTGTAATAAAACCAAAGAGTACTAACTTTGGTATAGGAATTAATATTTTCCCAGAGGGTGCAAATTTAGAAGATATAATTCATGCTTTTGAAATAGCCTTTAAAAATGATAATACAGTTCTTATAGAAGAATTTATTAAAGGAAAAGAATATAGATTTTTAGTTATAAATGATGAAGTAGTAGGAATATTACATCGAGTTCCAGCTAATGTTATTGGTGATGGAGAAAAAACTATAACAGAATTAGTTGAAGTTAAAAATCAAGATCCATTACGTGGTAAAGGGTATGTAACGCCACTTGAAAAAATAAGATTAGAAGAAAATGCAGAGTTATTCTTAAAACAACAAGGTAAAAATTTTGATTATATTCCTAAAAAGGATGAAATAATTTATTTAAGAGAAAATTCAAATATTAGCACTGGTGGAGATAGTGTAGATTATACAGATGATATTCCACAAAAGTTTAAAGATATAGCAGTAAATGCAGCAAAAGCTGCAGGAGCTAAGATTTGTGGTGTGGATATGATGCTTGAAGACTATAGAGATGAAAACACTAATTATGCAATAATAGAACTAAACTTCAATCCAGCAATACACATACATTCATATCCATACAAAGGCAAAGAAAGAAAAATTGCAACTAATGTTTTAAAGTTATTAGAATTAATTTAATTTAGCTTAAAAGTCAGTGATAGAGAAAAATTAATGATATTACTTCTAGAAATATCATTAATTTTCGTCATCACGGCATTCAAGCTTTAAGGAACAATTTGGGGATAGAGTTGAAAAAATGTGGGAAATTGTTTATAATGACTTATAAATATAAAAAAAGTTAAATGAATATAAGTAATATATTTTTAAGTGTATTTATTTAAGTTGTTTTATAATTATTATATAAAAATTATATTTAAATAAACTTAGCACCATTAGGCAGTAAGTAGAATTAACATAATCAGATGTTAAATATTGTGAATGCAATGTTAAGTAGATAACTTTATAAGAGATGTCAGTTTAGTTATAAGAATTGAACGTATTGAATTATAAAATAATATTTAATTATAAATGAGTTGATTTAAAACAACTTTTTGTTTTTATGCAAAAAAATAGAGAAAAAATAGATTGAAATAAATAATTTGGAGGACTTTAATGGAAAGCAAAAAAAAGATAAAAGTTATACCTTTAGGTGGACTAGGAGAAGTAGGAAAGAATATAACAGTAATAGAATATGGTGAGGAAATTATAGTTGTAGATTGTGGAATGACTTTTCCTGATTCGGAAATGTATGGAATAGATGTTGTAATTCCAGATGTAACATATTTAGTTAACAATAAAGATAGAGTAAAAGGATTTTTTATAACTCATGGACATGAAGATCATATAGGGGCAATACCATATATATTAAAGCAAATTAATGCTCCAATTTATGCTACTAATTTAACAATAGGGTTAATTCAAAATAAGTTAGAAGAGCATAAAATGCTTGATATAGTAGAGTTAAATGTAGTTAAGCCTGGAGATACTATAGCTTTAGAAAAATTAAAAGTAGAATTTATAAGAACAAATCATAGTATTGCAGATAGTTGTGCATTAGCAATTCACACTCCGTTAGGTATAGTAGTTCATACTGGAGATATTAAAGTAGATTTTACTCCTGTTGATGGTAAGGTAATAGACCTACAAAGATTAGCTAAGATAGGTAAACAAGGTGTGTTATTACTTATGGCTGATAGTACTAATGCATGTCATCCAGGATATACAATGTCAGAAAAGACAGTAGGTGAAACATTAGATAATTTATTTAGCAAAGGAACTGGAAGAATAATTGTGGCAACATTTGCATCAAATATTCATAGGTTACAACAAATAATAAATTCATCTATTAAGTATGGAAGAAAAATTGCTTTTAGTGGAAGAAGTATGGAAAAAATATCAGAGGTTGCAATAAAACTTGGATATTTAGATATGCCAGAAGGTTTGTTAATTGATTTAAAAGATTTAAAGTTATATAACAGCAATCAAATAACAATTGTAACTACAGGAAGTCAAGGAGAGCCTATGTCAGCCCTTACAAGAATGGCATCTTCTACTCATAAAAATATTCAAATAGAAAAAGATGATATGATAATTATATCTGCAAATCCTATTCCAGGAAATGAAAAAGCAGTATCAAAAGTTATAAATGAGTTAACGCAAAAAGGTGCTAATGTTATTTATAAATCCATAGAAGAAATTCATGTATCAGGTCATGCTTGTGAACAGGAATTAAAATTATTACAATCAATCCTAAAGCCTAAATATTTTATGCCAGTACATGGTGAATATAAGCATTTAAGAAAGCACATATTAATAGCAGAGGAAGTAGGATTAGAAAAAGAGAAATCATTTATTTTAGAAAATGGTGATGTGTTAAGCTTAAATAGGAAGTCCGCTTGCATAAGTGGTAAAGTTCAAGCAGGAAATATTTTAGTTGATGGTATTGGTATCGGAGATGTTGGTAATATAGTTTTAAGAGATAGAAAGAATTTATCAAAGGATGGTATTATAAACATTATTGTAGCAATAGAAAAAGAAAGTCGCTCTATTGTTTCAGGTCCAGATATTGTAACAAGAGGATTTATATATGTGAGAGAATCAGAAGAGCTAGTAAATCAAATAAAAGAAATATCTTATGATAGTATACAAAGTTCAATAGATAAAAATATATTTAAATGGTCAGAGATAAAAAATAATATTAGAAATGATGTTGGATCATTTATATATAGTAAAACTAAGAGAAAGCCTATAATTGTACCAATAATTATGGAAGTATAAAATAGGCCTTAATAGAAAAGTTATCGGAGTATAATAAAGAAATTTAAATATTGAAATAGGATATGGTAGTATATGCGATATCCTATTTTTTTATAAAAAAAATAGAAGTCCTATTAAACTTCTATTTTTATTTTACCATTATTTTTGCTTAATTTATAAGTAAAAACATTACCAATAATTTTAATTGGTTTGCAGATAGATGATGTAGCAACACATAATAAATCTTTAAAGTCATCAACAATGAGGTTTTCTTTTTGAGCTTTAAGTTCTAAATTTTTTGGAAATAGTTGTCTTGTCATAAAGCATCCATCTTCATATATTATTTCAGCAGTTTTTTTATAAGTAAAACTACTTTCTTGGTAGGTTATAACATCACCTTCAAATATTTCACGACCTGAAGAGTCACAAATTCCAGTAGGCATTAAAAGCACTGCATCATCAAAAGAAACTATATCTTCATCATTTTTGTCTCTATCAAAGTAATAAACAACCTCATCCATATAATCTATTCTAGTTACCTTAAAGCATTTATTTAAAACCTTATTGTATATTTTGAATTTTAAATTCTTTTCCACTAAAAACACTCCAATCTTTAACATAGGAATAGTTATTTACATAACATATATTATATTATAACAAATTGGAAAATATTTGAAAATATATTTATTTAAAATTACATAATATTTCTTACAGAATCATAAATATAAATTATTAAAATTTATTTATAGGCTGGTGATGGTAAATGTTAAGTATAGATGAAATGAGAAATATTATAAAGTTAAAGTGTGTTAATGGAAATTATTATGAAATGAATTTTAGAATTAAGCATACCTTTGAGTTAGGAAATATGTATGTGGGTAATAATTCAATATTATATTTAATTGATAATAAATATGAAAGAAAAGCTCTTAATGCTATAAGCAAATTAAATAATATAAAATATGATAATATTGATATGAAAAAAGAATTCTATAAATATTTACCACAAGTAAAAGAAAGTTTTAGAACAATATCTGGAGAAATAGGAATAGTAATTAAAAAAGATGAAGATTTAATTTTATTAAGAGATTTATTAACATATTGCAAAGGAAGAATGTCTATAAATGAAGTTAGTTGGATTTTGAATTCATTATATAATATTGTATGTTTTATTAATTATAATGGATTAACCCACAATGGAATAACAGTAGATAATTATTTTGTATCAGTTAAAAATCATTATGGAGCATTATTAGGTGGGTGGTGGTATGCTGTTGAAAGAGGAAAAAATATTTTAGGAGTGTCTAAAGATATAAGTAAGAGAATTAATTATGATATTAATCAAGATAATAAGGCTAATTCTATATTAGATTTAGAATCAATTAAGGTAATAGGAAGAACCTTTTTAGATAATAATAGAAGTATAGTATTATCTATGGATAAAAATATCCATAGAAATTTTATGGTTTGGTTAGAGGAAAATAGTAGTGATAATCCATTCCATGAATATGGAAAGTGGAGAAATATATCTAATAAAATTCAAAGGGAGAATTTTATTAGATTTAATATAGATAAAAATGATTTATATAAAAGTTTAGGGGGAAACTAGATTGCAATTTGCAATCTAGTTTTAAATTTCGGTAAGGTGGTTCCAATATCTTTTAGGCATATGTTGATTACGTAGTTTAGAGTTTTCACGTTCTTTTATATTTACAGATTTATAAAAGGTTTTCCATAAGCTTTCAAAATTTTCATCATTATTAAGATTAGATAATAGATATCCTTCATCTTTAGATAAATCTGTAATTATTGAACTTTCTTTATTATACATAATAGCTTTTTCACGTTTTAAATCATGAATAATAAAATTTTGATCTGAAAATCTAAGAGTAAAATGATTAAGTATTATAGGTAAAATATTATAAACAGGCTCTATTTGAGCATAAAAGCTTAAAGGCGCAATTTCTTTAAAGCGTACAAATCCAGTAAACATATGAGCTTCTTGAGCTACTTTTTTATAGTATTTATCTACTAGGATAATAGTATCATTATTTTTAGCTAAGTTTATATTAGTACCATATTTATAGCAAAGCTTCAAATAATCTAGAATTATGTTTTCTACACCATCAATTTCACTAAGATATAAATAGTATACATTATTTAAAACTTTTCCATTAAGTTTTTGAATTATACTATTATACACTCTTTTAAATTTATCAGATTCAGTAGTAATTTCCTTTATTTCCTTTAATAAGGAAGGTATATGATTTTCAAGTTTATTTATAGTACAATCATCTTTGCAAGGATAGGCATAGAAAATAGCAGTAAATAATCCTTCTAAAGATCCATCATATAAAAATTCAATCATAACTATATCTCTCCAGTATAAGAAGTAGTTTTATCATTTAATAAAAGTAGTTTTTTACTACCAGATAATCCATTAGTTAATGTAGTACCATAAGGTAATAAAATTTTATTTATTTCATTGTCAAAAAAACTTATTTGCTCAGAGTCTTCTTCTAATAGATTTAAGTCTATTTTGGGAGTAAGAGCTCTTTTTATTTTCTCATCATCTAAAGGGACACAGCCGAAATACTTGCCACCACAAGTAACAAAGTATTGAGCTCTTTTTATTACTATACCAAGCTTTTTTAAATCTATAAAAGTTAAAGAATTAATTCTACGTGCACTAATAATTTTTCTAGCACCTCTAATGCCTATTCCGGGAACTCGTATTAGCATTTCATATGGAGCTTTGTTTATTTCAACAGGAAACAAATGAATATTATTTAAAGCCCAATTAGTTTTAGGATCAAAATTAATATCTAAATTAGGTTTTTCTTTAGATAGTAGCTCAGCAGCTTTAAATCCATAAACTCTCAATAACCAATCACCTTGATATAATCTATGCTCTCTTAAAGTAGGAGGAGTTTTAAGTGAAGGTAGATTTTTACCTTGATTAACCGGAACATATGCTGAATAATAAACTCTTTTTAAATCAAATTTATTATAAAGATTTTCAGATAAATTCAGGATGTTTAAATCACTTTCCTTTGTAGCTCCAACTATAAGTTGTGTACTTTGACCTCCTGGAACAAAGAGCGTAGAATTCTTAAATTTTTTATATTCATATTTATTAGCAATTATATTATTCTTAATAAGTTTCATTGGTTTAAAAATTTCATCTTTATTTTTTTGTGGAGCAAGTAGCTTTAATGATTGTGAAGAAGGTAATTCTAAATTGACACTCATTCTATCTACTAAAGAACCAGCTTTTTTTATAAGTTCTTCATCAGCTCCAGGAATGGCTTTTAAGTGAATGTATCCTCTAAAATTATATTCATTTCTTAATTTTTCAACTATTTCTGTTAAACGTTCCATAGTAAAATTAGCATTTTTTATTATGGCAGAGCTTAAAAATAATCCTTCTATATAATTTCGTCTATAAAAGTTAATAGTTAAATCTATAACTTCATTTACAGTAAATGAAGCTCTTTCTATATCATTCGATACTCTATTTATGCAATAAGCACAATCATATATACAGTAATTAGTTAAAAGAATTTTTAAAAGTGATATACATCTGCCATCAGGAGTAAAGCTATGACAAATGCCACTTGTTGCAACTGAGCCAATGTTTCCTTTTTTAGAATTTCTATTTGATCCAGAAGATGAACAAGAGACATCATATTTAGCAGCACTACTTAAAATTCTTAATTTTTCTGAAATTTCCATATAAATTCACCAACTTTAATATTTTGATTTATCTTATAAAAGATACACTCTATTAGAAGAGCGGTTTTCTATATCATTTAGTATAAGTATATATTAAAAAGAATATACGAACAAGTGTTCTGTAAAAATAAATTATATATTCTATATGTAAAACTTATTTTAGATATTAAATAATAATTATTATTGTTTAAATATTAAAGAAAAGAATTTTATGATATAATTAGCTTATAATTCTATTAGAAAAAATTAATAAATGAAATTGGAGGAGTACATATGTCATTTGATAAGTTAGATATAAAAGATAATAGTGCAAGAGAGGGAAGAGCTTGTATATTACTTTGTAACTTAGGAGGAAAGGATTTACAAAAAGTTAAAAACTGTGCCATGATTTTAGGTATTAGAGATCAAATACTTTTAAATAGCAAAAATGGTGATACAGTTATTAAAGATGTATTAGATAACAATATAAATGCAGAATGTGCAGATGGAAGAAAAGAAAGAGCTATAATCTTTAATGCAATACCACCTGCAAAGATGAATATATTCATTGAAAATCTAAAAAAAGTAAGAGTTAATAATGTTTTAAAAGCAGTAGTTACAGAAACTTCAATAGATTGGACTGTAAATGAAGTACTTTCTAACTTAGTTGCAGAGCGTGTTGCCATAAGCAAAGGAGACTTCACAGATCAACATAGCAAATAATATTGAGACCAAAGCGTTAATGCCGTGATGCCGAAAATTAATGATATAAC
>ERZ791879.982-NODE-982-length-15931-cov-6.857521_pt1 | contig 15931 bp, 10 predicted proteins | sample MGYA00510162_ERZ791879 | MGnify/ENA primary metagenome ERZ791879 (study PRJEB30046, sample SAMN00792113) | human gut metagenome | study: EMG produced TPA metagenomics assembly of the A metagenome-wide association study of gut microbiota in type 2... | reverse complement strand
CATACTCCATCTCCATAAGTCATAAGGAATGGTTCATCGCCTACATACTTCTGGACTCTCTTGATTCTTCCACCTGTCATAGTATTAAGTCCTGTATCAACTACAGTAACCTTCCATGGCTCACAGTGCTGCTCATGAACAATCATGTCATCTTTACCATTTGTAAAGTCAAATGTAATATCACTGTTATGAAGGAAATAATCAGCAAACCATTCTTTTATCACATACTGCTTATAACCTGCACATATGATAAATTCATCAAAACCATAGTATGAATATTCTTTCATAATATGCCAAAGTATTGGTTTACCACCTATCTCAATCATTGGCTTTGGCTTAAACTGGCTTTCCTCACTTATTCTTGTTCCAAATCCACCGGCTAATAATACTACTTTCATTTATTCCTCCGCATTATGTATAAAACTCTCATATATGATGTGAAGTCGTTTAAATGTTACTATCCCCCTTTGCCTCAAAAAATATGTTTTACTTATGACAATAACTAACAACATCTCATGTATGATGTTTAATAAATTAAATATTCATTAATATTCTATCATATATTAATGGTCTAATCTAGAAAATTATATGCACACAAAATATAATTGTCAAGTTGCTATACTAGTTATTAAAAAAAATACAATAAGCATGTTACTGTTTACATGTCAACAAATCCATATAACAATGATGGTGGGGTGGACAGATGAAATTAATTCTCTATCTGTCCACCATTATTACTTTATTATATTTACCTGAACCTATCTCCTCTTCTATAGCCAAACATTCTCATAACACTGCTGAATCTGAATTTCCTTCCTGAACAAAAGTCAGAATTGCCTGAATCACCATAGACTTTCCAATTGAATTTCCACCTGCAAACAATGTCAGATTGTTTAGTGTAATTTCTGAATCACGGGATACTTGAAAAGCAACTACTATCACTTTCAAAATATACCAAATCATCTCCCATTCTCTGCTCTCTCCCTCTGCCACCTTGCCTCATCACAATACACATCATACAATCTGTAATATATATCTGCTGCCTTAGTGTATCTTGTGCTTAAGTAATCTGCATTCTCTTTATATCTTTCTGCCATATTCTTTTCTTCTCTCCCCTGCGTAGGCGTATATATTCCACGACCATTATATATCGCATTTACATATTGATCTATCATATCTTCATCTGCATATTTTTCCAGCATCTCTCTTACAGCCTCACATGGATAATATCCATCTTCACCAGCTGGTGAATTTGCCAGAAGTCTTCCCATATGATAACTAAAGCTGTCTATCTGCCCGTTCTTTTTAAGCAGTTCCCTAAAATGTTCTATCCATTCTTTGATTTCTGTAGTATTCACTTTTCCACACTTTTCTGCTGGACAGAATTTTGCTTTTTCATATATATGATATACTGCTTCTATGTATCTGTTTTTCTCTTCATTCTCCTCTTTATTTTGCTCTTTTGGTAACATTTCAGCATTATCTGTTGTAGCAGCCTCTGATATTTTTTCATATTCTTCAATTTCTTTACTTTCCTTATTGCCTACATTCCCTTTCACTCTATACTTTTTAAACAGCAAAGATACAAGTTCTGCATAAGCCTCTGGTGATGCTTTCATACTCTTCTGAAATGCTTTCATATCATTCCACTCAAGTACACCTGAATATCTTATTTCTATAGAAGCAAGTACATTACATTTTTCATCATCATCTATATACTCATCCTGTAGGATTGAAAGTAGTTCCTTAAGGTAGTATGGCAGCTCTGATACGCTCTTTATATTTTCCATATCTTTTATTTCTATGAAATAGTCATATATCTGAGTTTTCGTAATATCCTTTTCTCTCACTGCACCATACAACATCATAAGATACACTTCAACAGTTCCATATTTCCTACATTCCTCAAGCGCCCATGTATATTTATCTGTCATATAGCCTTCTGCATTTTCCCAGAACATATGCTTGATGTGTTCTGGGGCATCATTAATCTTTGGTATATTTTTGCCCGAAAAGCATGATTCCAGTCTATATATCTGTACTATGAATTCATCATCAAGCTTTATTTTATCCTGCAATTTACTAATATGTGAATATATATCAACACCCTTAACGGCAAGTTCACGGCAGTAATCTATTGCCATCTGTTTTCTAAGTTCCTGTGCTTTATACAAGATCAACAGGATGTTTTCATCATAGACATCACTAAAATAGATGCCAAGCCAGCTCCCAAGTGTTGTCCACTTTTCTTTTGCACATATGGACGCGAGCCTGGCTATACTAAAGTTTTTTTGTCTGAATTCTTCAAGCTTAGTCTTTATGAGCTGCTCTGATGCTTTTTTATTTTCTTTTCTTCTGTCATCCTCACCATAAGGTACTGGATTAAGCAAAACACCATCATTTTCCTGTATAAATAGATATTCGTATTCATATTCTGGTTCTTCTGTATGTATTTCATCAAGAAGCTTCTCATACTGTTTTATGACATTTTCCGGAAGTGCCCATTCTGCAGTATTAAAGTATCTGTTTTTATATATTTTCTTTCTCAGATGATTTTTAATATATATTCTTTCTTCATCTGACATCTGTGTCACTTCATATAACATATTATCAATCAAACTGTCCTTGTTTATATCTGGTATATCTTCCGCTATATCAAGTAATGCCTCCCAGCGCTCCGGCTTAAAGTTTGCTTCTTTTATAAGAAGCTTCGTATACTGTTTCATCGTATCTTTTAAATCTGACAGTAAAACGCTTTCCGTTGTCACGTACTCTCTATAATGTGGCTTTATTATACTTCCTATTATACTGCTGCCTGACGGCAATGCTTTATATACGTGTTCCCATCCGTTTTTATCATATATAAGTGCCATCTTTGCTGCGCCAGCCTTTTCATCAACTGTTCTGAATGCTGACAGATTAATCCAGCTGCATATCACCTTCTTTATTGAATCCTTAGGTGAATTAGACTTATACTTGTAACACTTATCATCTACACGCAGCAGCCATTCAAACGCTTTTTTAGCATATTTTCTCTGGACAAGCAACGTATCAACTCCCCATAATATATCTATGTATGAATTTCTTTCAAACATTATATTATCACTCTGATTTGCAAAAAGGCTTAACAAACCTGTAGGATTACTCCACTCATTTTCAAGTCTTTTAAGAATAACTGATGGTGACAATTCGCATAATTCTGTAAAGAATTTTGATATGTATTTCCACTGCTTCTCATCATTTACATGTGCTATTATTTCCGTAACGATAGTATCCATTATTTTCTGTGAACGCCAATTATCCTTAATGCAGCCTTTCATAAGAAGTGCGTTAAGCATGCCTTTTCTTATATTTCCTGACCAGAACAGCTTTTCCCCTTTGTATTGAGCCTCGAATTTTTCTACATATGAATATGTAAAAAGTGATTCTGTCTCAACCATTACATCTACACATACTTTTGTAAAAGTTTTCCAGATTTTACTATCTGTTGATATATCAAGATATTCCCATGTATTCTGCACGCTTGCCAGATAATATTCTCTTTCGCTTCCATTTTTCACTATGTGTACAAAAGGTTCTTCATCATATGAATATTTTCTTACCTGTTTGATGAACTCATTATATTCAAGTTTACTAAGCTCTTCTATAACTGCCTTATCACCCTCCGCATCCGTCCATTGTCCTACTAACATACAAGTAATTTTAACATTGTCTGACAATCCGTTAATCCATTCCGGCTTTCTTAAGAATGCGCCATTAAATATTTTTCTTTTCATTGGTATATATAATCCATGTATTTCACTCACCAGTGCTTCTGCTTCACTTACATCCATTCCAGCACGTACAAGCGCAAGTTTTAGTGTTGAATATGTTCTTGGGCGCAGTACTATTTCCTTATCTGAAAATGATGGCAGCCCATCTGTAAATATAAATATATTGGTATTATTTTCTATTACAACTATCTCTTCCGCATAAAACCAGGGTATATATATATTTCCCGTCTCACCTATTGCCGTTAACTTATCCCAGTCTTCCTTACTTTTTACAACGAATATTGGACGTTTTTCTTCTGTTTTCCACAGTTCATTAACAACACAATATATCGCCTCTTCCATGCATCTGGCTCTTATATATATTTTTTCATTATTTTTTTGTTCATTAAATTTATTTATAAAATCATCATCATCTATATCAAAAAAATCTATTCCAATCTTAGGATTAACTGTTTTTCTTTTTAACTGGATATCAAGCTCATCCGTTGAATATACAGACATGCTGTTTTCTGAATATATCCTCATCTGATTACTTATATTTTCAAGCTTCTGGATAATCTGCCCACTTACTTTCTTTTGTTCTTCTCTCCAGTCACTCTGAAAGTATCTATCATATTTATCTGGTGCAGCTTCAACAAGCTCATACAACACAGCATTTAATATTCTGTCAGCATACAGATATGCTTCCTCATGAGGTATCTCGTATGCACTCATAAGATTGGTAAGTCCGTTACTAAGTCTTGATTTAAGTGTATATCCTGAATCTTTTGCAAGCTCTGCTGCCAATGCTTCCAGATTTTTTTCACATAAAATGTCAGCTATATCATCTATTATCTTATCTGCATCTGATTCATGTTCGATAAAAAATCTACTGTTGTCAACAAGCAGTTTTTTAAATGTCTTTTTATCTTTTATTTTTCCTAAGAATTTCTTTCCAGCATCCACCAGATAATTTACCGCATTATTTTTAACTATTTCTTCAAGTAATTCGTCTACAACCATATGCTCCCTCCAACTATCCCGTTATCAGTTTATTTTTTTCTTTATATTCCTATCTTTCTATTTTCTATTTTATTATAAGTCCATCAAGGTTTATATATTTATCCTATATATTTTTTGTATTTTTCATTTATTATGTATTGACATTTTAAATCACACATTATATAGTATAACTATACTTAATTAAGTCTTTAATGTGTATTATACACTTATATTAAAGTTCTATATTACGCATTTCTTATGTATCACACTGGATTCAGTACAGCATTTTATTATCAGATTATACCCATATATACACAACAAGGCATGATTCTATATTACGATCATTTTATCATATGATGTACCTGATGTAACAACTCACTTGTTATATATTTGACCACATGTTAGAATATATATGATTTCATAGCAGAATTGCCTGTTGTTAATTTTACTTATTTCTTTATAAAGCATAGAGAAGAGGTGATTGATGTGAGTATATTTGAATACGATGAAGAAGGCGTTATGGAGATTCTCCGTGAAGAAGCCCGCACTGCTGGACTTGAGGAAGGACGTTCCGCTGGGCTTGAAGAAGGACGTATAACTGCAGCTATCGATGCCATTAAAAATATCATGACAAAGCTTGGTAAATCAGCAGATGAAGCTATGGACATACTTGATATTGATATTGATAAAAGAGAGGCCATTAAAAAAAAGCTGCAATAGTTATTTACCCGATTAAATATTAAACAATAAGTGGGGCGTAAACATTAAGAACATATTTCTTAATGCTTCGCCCCACTTATGTACTTTATCTGACAAACTCACAACTGTTATATTTTATATCTTCCTAGAACTGGTTATCTTTAAAGAATTCCCACTTTCTTTCAATCATCTCATCTATTCTGCTGATATAATTCCTTACATCCTTGACATTCTCTATTCTCTCAATCCTTACTGAATGATTATCATCCGACTCATTATGGAAAACAATCTTGCTGCTTGCTCCGGCTCCACATGCTATTATGGTCTGTTTTTCCTCCATAATAAGTATGTTATATATACACTCCTTACCTTCCTTTGAATATCCTACATTTTCAAAGTTTCCAGCCATATTCTTCTGCCTGTACATATAATATGGTTCCATATCAAGCTTTTTTGCTGTTTCCTCTGTCATTCTTATGATCTCATCCGTATTTTTTGTTGACAGCTGCTTGTACTTATCTCTCCATATATTAAGCGCGGCTGCTCTCTTTATGGCAAGTGAATGTACTGTAAGACTTTCTGGATCCATAGCCTGTATCTCGCTAAGTGTATGCTTTACTTCGTCAACATCCTCACCGACAAGGCCAAGTATTATATCCATATTTATATTATCAAAGCCTTCTTCTCTTGCCATATTGTATACATTCTTTATCTGTTCTACAGTATGCTTCCTACCTATCAGATCAAGCGTTTTCTGATTCATCGTCTGTGGATTGATAGAGATTCTTCCAACATTATGTTTCTTAAGCACCTTAAGCTTATCAAGTGTTATACTATCTGGACGACCTGCTTCTACTGTGAATTCATGACATCCATCTATATCAAACAGTCTTTTAAGTTCTGTTATCAGTCTGTCAAGCTGCGCTGCACTAAGCGTTGTTGGTGTACCACCACCAAAGTATACTGTATCAAGTCTTCTCCCCTTCATGGCTCCTGATACGAATTCCATTTCCTTAATAAGTGCATCAAGATAACTATCAACGTAATCTTTATAGGCTCCAAGTGCATATGATGAAAATGAACAATACAAGCATATACTTGGGCAGAATGGAATTCCTATATACAGACTATAACCATTTTTATAGTCTATACGGTTTAGTATATCCATTTCTTTTCTGGCCACATTAAGTGCAAGTTCTGCTTTCTGCTCACTTGCCTTATGCTTATCCATAAAATGTCTTTTTATCGTTTCTTCGCTTTCACCATCTTCAAGCATCATATATGCTATCTTACTTGGACGCACTCCCGTAAGATATCCCCATGGAAGTGTCTTTCCAGTCTTTTTACTAAGATAATCATACAGGTATGACTTGAACTTATCATGCATCTGGCTCTTATTAAGGCCTGTAACATCTGGTACCTTTATATCTATAATCGTATCAATAATATCCACTGATGTATATTTTGAATCGTCTTCTATACTGTCTTTATGATTATCTTTTAGATTCTCTTCTGTACTGTCTTTATGATTATCTTTCGGATTATTTCTTGAATTATCATTTTCTTTATATGCTGTAACCTCTGTTCTTGGATAGAATGAACGCACCAGCACTATGGCATCATCATAAAATGTATTATCGTCTATTTTAATATATATCATCATTATTCCTCTCTGTATACAGCTTCCCCAAAAAACACTACCTGCACACAATATTAAATATTCTGTCTAGTCTATATATACATAAAATATAAATTTTATCAATCGATTCTAAATTGATAATTCTTCATCACAGAAACGGATTATTCTCTCTTTCATAACCAACGCTTGTGCCTTCTCCGTGTCCCGGATATACCTTCGTATCATCAGGAAGTACCATTACTTTTTCTTTTATTGAACGCACTATTTCACTCATGCTACCTCCAGGAAAATCCGTTCTTCCAACTGAGCCACAGAATAATGTATCTCCTGAAAAAAGCACTCCTATTTCTCTTATATAATAACAACTTCCACCTTCTGTATGTCCCGGTGTATGAAGTGCTTCTATATCAAAGCCTGCAAGTTTAAGTATTTCGCCATCTTTATGCCATACATCTGCTTTTACTGAAAGCTTAAGCCCATATGCTTCACCAAGATTAATATGTGGCTGTTCAAGTGTATTCTTCTCATCACATGATGCATATACTTTAACATCATATTTATCTCTTATAGCATCTGCTGCCATAATATGGTCAAAATGTCCATGTGTTAACAATATTCCCTTAAGGCTGCATCCTGATTCATCTATCATTCTGCTTATCTCATCCTGGCTGTCTGCTGGATCTATAAGAACACACTCTTTAATATCCATATTACATAACAGATAGCAGTTAGTGCCTACCATTCCTAATATTCTTGAATCTATTTTATACATAACTTTTCCTTTTCTTTATATTATTATTTTTAATATTTGCCACCGATTGATGCATACATTCGGACCCATTGCTTCGCAATTTATAAGAATCTATATATCATCGTAATATCATTATATGCTATCAAAAAGCCGTTATCAAGAATAATCCCGACAACGGCTCTAAACTGTAACATTTATATGCTATATTTTACACATTATGTTTGTTATTTACATTCTCTATTGCTATATCCATCGCACACAAGCTTCTACATTATCAGAATTCAGATAATACCTTTTCTGCCGATACTTGTCTTTATCAGCCCGTAGCTCTCTCAATATCTGTGACACCATCTATTTTTCTTAGCTTGTCGATAAGTCTGTTAAGCTCTTCCTTACCTGATACCACAAATCCTAAGTTAATAGTTGCAATATTCTTCTTGTTGACACGGCTGTTCATGAATCTTACATCTATGTTAGCTTCTGTAAACAATCTTGATATATCAACAATAAGACCTTTTCTGTTTCCTGCAAATATGTTAATCTCGGCACTGTATTTTTCATCTTTGTTCTCTGTCTGTTCCCACTCTGCTTCTATGAGTCTTGCACGCTCACTTGCTGGGAAGTTTAGTATGTTGATACAGTCTGTTCTGTGGATTGAGATACCTCTTCCTCTTGTAACAAAGCCTACTATTTCATCACCTGGAACAGGATTACAGCATCTTGAGAATCTGACAGCAACATCGTGGATTCCTTTAACAACGATTCCACCCTTGCCCTTTTTATTGTCCTTCTCCTTTTCCTTGCTTTCACTTGCTGCTATCTGTTCAAGTGCCTGCTTGTCTGTAATCTCAGACTTCTTTGTCTTTAAGTATTCTTCATTAAGCTTATTGACTATCTGCCCTTCTTTTAAAGCTCCATGTCCGACGGCAGCCATAATAGAATCCCAGTCCTTATAGCCATATTTTCTTAAGGCCTTTTCTACGAATTCAGGCTTATTTATCTCTGAAAGAACTATGCCCTTTCCCTTACAATAGTTGGATATAAGCTCCTTACCCTTTATTATATTGTCTTCCTTAAGCTCCTGCTTAAACCACTGGTTAATCTTGTTACGTGCCTGTGTGGACTTAACCATAGATAACCAGTCACGGCTTGGTCCCTTTGAGTTCTGTGAAGTTATAATCTCGATTCTGTCACCATTTTTTATCTCATAATCAATATTAACAAGCTTTCCGTTAACTCTTGCACCTACCATCTTATTGCCTACAGCACTATGAATACTGTAAGCAAAGTCTATAGGGTTAGAACCTGCTGGAAGCGTCTTTACATCTCCTGTAGGCGTAAAGCAGTATACTGAATCAGAGAACAGGTTAAGGTCATTCTTAATCGATGATAAGAATTCCTTGTTATCTGACATATCTCTCTGCCATTCAAGTATCTGTCTTAACCAGCTAAGCTTGGCTTCTTCACTCTTGTTTGTCTCACCTGTTTTGCCTTCTTTATACTTCCAGTGAGCTGCAATACCATATTCTGCTATTCTATGCATTTCATATGTTCTTATCTGTACTTCAAAAGGCTGACCATTGGATGCTATAAGCGTTGTATGAAGTGACTGATACATGTTAGGCTTAGGCATAGCTATATAATCCTTGAATCTTCCTGGAATAGGCTTGTACATCTCATGTATTACACCTAAAGCTGCATAACAGTCTTTAACTGTATCAACCTTAATACGCACTGCAAATATGTCATATATCTGATCAAGTGTCTTATTCTGGTTAACCATCTTTCGATAGATTGAGAAGAAATGCTTAACTCTTCCATCTATCTCTGCTTCTATGCCGGCATTGCTTATATGCATACCGACTTCCTTGATTATACTCTTTATAAATGCTTCTCTGCCCGGTCTGTTGATATCCACCTGCTTTACAAGGTCATTGTAAGTATCAGGCATAAGATATTTCATGGAAAGATCATCTAATTCTACCTTAATCTTAGATATACCAAGCCTATGTGCTATAGGAGCATATATATCCATAGTCTCTCTGGACTTTTCCACCTGCTTTGCTGGTGACTGGTACTGCATTGTACGCATATTGTGAAGTCTGTCGGCAAGCTTTATAAGGATAACTCTTATATCCTTAGCCATAGCAAGAAACATTTTTCTTAAGTTTTCTGCCTGCACTTCTATCTTGTCATGCTGATAGTTAAGCTGTGTAAGCTTTGTAACACCATCTACCAAAAGTGCAACCTCATCGCCGAATTCTTTTGCCACATCTTCACTTGTCATAACAGTATCTTCAACAACATCATGTAAAAGACCAGCTATAATAGACTCTTTATCAAGCTCAAGCTCTGCTAATATAATAGCAACACAAAGTGGATGTATAATATATGGCTCACCTGACTTTCTAAACTGGCCTTCATGAGCCTTTTTTGCAACCTTATATGCACGTTCTATATCTGAAAGGTCAGATGATGGATGATACATTTTAACTTTTTCTATAAGGTCATTATAAAGCTCCTCCGGGCTTGTAAAATCTGCCGGCGTATCCACTGATTTTTCTACTTTGCTTGTCTTAATATTCTTGTTTCCTGCTAATTCTATATTGCTCTCTGGCATATAATCTCTCCCCCTCGTGTATCTATAATCCGGGTGCACAGCCTGTATATGACTGTTTTATTATATTATAATTTACTCGTTCGTTAATGGTTATAATTATACCTCAGCGTATAACTTTTCCATAAATTCTCTTGTTGCCACTGCATTTTCTGGAACAGTATTCTCAAGTGTACAATGAACATATGGCTTATATTCCTTAATCTTCTTAAGCAGTAGTGGATAATTAAGTCCACCTGTTCCTGCTGCTATTGACTTAAGCTCATCATTCTCAACTACATAATCCTTACAGTGGACTACTGCGATATCTTTTAATAACAGGTCAAATGCCTTTTCTATAATCTCATCCTGTTTATCAATGTTTCCTGTATAAAGAAGGTTAACAGGGTCAAATATAATCTGAAGGTTTGGAGAATCTATAGCATCAAGCACCTTTCTTGCCCTCTCAACTGTGTTGACTATATGCTTCCATACAGGCTCTATAGCTACTATAACGCCAAACTGTTCTGCATATTTAACTATAGGTCTTAGGTTATCTATAAAACACTGAAGTGCCTCATCTGAATGATTCGCTGGTTCATACTTGTACTCTTCATTGACAGCACCTGTCTCTGTTCCAACAACTCCACATCCAAGTATACTTGCAAATCTTATATGTGCTTTATACTTCTCGACTATCTCCTTATGCTTTTCAGGATTAGGATTGCAAAGATTAAGATAGCATCCAAGAACTGCCACATCAACCTTATTCTCTACACATAACTCCTTAATATACATAGCAAGTCCAGGTGTCATAGTCTCAACTCCCGGCTTAAACTCCTTTATAGACTTCGAAAGTGCTATATGCATACAATGAAATCCCTGCTTGTGTATGTTAGGGATAAGTTCATCAAGTGGTGCATATGCAACATCATGTGCTCTGATACCTATTCTCATAATAATCCTCCATTCTTGCGTGTGAAAAATCTTATTTTTCACACTAATCATCTTTTCTACGCTCATTTATCACTAAACTTCTTTTCTGTGCGTGTTTAATCTTGAATATTTTATATGTCTTACTATATTCATACATCATGCTATTTAAAATCTACAGATTTATTTCAGTTTAACATATCAATGCCCAAATGTCACTTATAAGTTCAATTTAAGCTTGAATTTAAGCTTGAAATATAAGCTCTATTTAAACTTTGACCTGATACAAAAGCCCCTGTAATGATAATAATTACTCAATAATAAATAAATACTACCATTACAGAGGCTCTCTTATTTTATATCATCTATTGATATACTAGATTGTACGATTAATTATAACATAATCAATTTAGAAACTCATATCATTCTTACTTATAGCATTATAAAATGTAGTCAGTGGTATAAAGCTCTGTGCAAAGCTTTTTCCTGAATCACCCTTACATATAACTGCATCGTCTGTTATTGTCTTTATACCTACTGCTCCACCAGATGCTTCATTTATAGTTTTTCTGAATGTTTTAAGTCCGTACTTCAAATATGAGGCATCTCCTGTAAGCTCATAAGCTATCGCAAGTGACTCAAGTAGAAGTGTGTTGTTACCATTTCTTGCAAGACTAGGAAGTTCCTTATAGTAGAACAGTCCGTTATCCATATAGCAGTTCTCTACAAGATCATCCACCGCATGTATTAACATCTGTTTTACATCCTCTCTTGGGAATACTCTGTAGTATCTCATAACACTTCCGACTGCAACTGATATCATGAAACCTACTCTTATTGCTGTATTATCTGTGTATGGTGATAACCAGTCTCCATATTCTTCTTCCCATTTCTTGAAGCTGTCTATAATCCAGTCGCATTTAGTAAGCCACTTCTTATCATTAGTTTCTACATAAAGCGCTATAAGTGTACGAAGTGCCCAGCCTGTTTCCCTTGCATTGGCTTCACCTGGCACCTGATACATCGGAGTTTCAAGAAGTCTTAAGACATTTTCACCGATTCCAACAGCTGTCTCATATCCTCTCTCATCTCCTGTAAAATGATAATAATCAAGAAGACCTTCAACCCATTCATGTGAGCATACCATAACACCATTCTTACAATGCCCTGCTGTATGCTCCCATTGTCCACCGATTCTTAAAGGATTGCTGCTATAGTGGCATACATCAACATCCATCCAATGTTTTGCTGCTACTATCAGATAATCAAGGAATCTTCTTACTCCTGTTCTTGCATACATAAGTGCGCAGGCATGCGGATAGTCATATTCATTGTTGCTCCAGACCGGCTTTCCGCCACCTCTTCCCTGGACTGTGTAGCCCATATCTACTGTATCACCCCAGTTAAGCATACCATAGCATCTTGAATGTCCATCTGCTTTTGCCATAAGTGCTATTTCCACATCTTCATCATATTTATCAGGAAATACATCAAGCATTGCACCAGACTCTTTAAATATCTGAGGTGCTATATATGGTCTGTCTGGCATCTGATATATAAGACTTCTGTTATCTATCTCCCATATATGAGTTTCTGGACTATGCCAGTGTATAAGGAAGTTCTGTTCTTTTGCCATACCTGACTGCATAGTTATCTCACCTACGCCCTCTGGCACAAGCATGACCGCTACACCCTCTGCACATGACTTGATTGCCTTAGGATAATTCTGCTGTGCCTGATGCACTGTTACGCAAAATCCATCATCAGCATCTGTATAGTCAGCCATAAATGTTCCATATAACACTTCTGCATAATGTTCATTAGCCTCTTTTATGAGATAACTGTCATCTATCGTCTCATTTACTTCTTCTCCATTCTTACCTATGATAAAGCTTGTCTTATAGTTTGAAGTGGCAACCATAGTTCTGATATCTGAAACAGGAGCCCTGTGTTCTATCATATCAAGTTCTCCTATTCCTCTTGTCATAAATATAGGTCCATTGTTATTAGAATTGTCTGTAAGAATATCCCCACATCCAGTTGAATCGTTGCCAGATGCCATATCTATATGTACAAGCTTATCTGTTATTCTGCTGTCCTTTGATTTCTTAATATAAAATACAAGTGATTTTATATTAAGTTCTTCGTCTGATGTATTGATTATTCTATATGATATGTTTACCCATGGTTTTCCTGCATAGGCTGTGATTCGTATCTCAGACTCTATATTCTTATTTTTTATACCTTTTTTATCTTCTTTATCTATAGAAGCGGTATTTCCATCTTTATCAGCCTCAACAACATTATAAGCCTTAGCTGAAAGTGTTACCTCTACAGGACCTGGCTTTACTACACGCCACTCTCCTATAGACATCTTATAATCATTTCCTTCTCTATCCTTTAGAACCGGTCCTTCAAAGTTCTCTTCGGTATATATCTTTCTTCCATCAACTAACCTTGTAAATATACTTTCAGAATTATCAGATACATCAAACTCTAATTCACCACTGTTTACTGTATAACCTGCTTCTGTCTTCTTTACACATACTTCAGCTTTGTGTACATTTTCAGCCTTTTCTATCGGATTATCATAAGACAGCTTAGAAGCTTCTACAGCTTTATCATACTCTTCACTGCTTACAGAAAGAATCACTTTTGTGCGCTTGTTAGCTGGGAGATCTGCCATAAAGCTTATAAACAGAAACTTAACACTTCCATCATCATAGCTTGATGTCACTTCAGGCTGTATAATGCATTCCTTTCCATTCTGTAATACTGCTATCTCTGATATGCTTTTAAGTTCACCTTTCTTAAATGGAACTGCTACGCTGACGCATTCCTGAATCCTTGGATACCTATATAACTTATCCAGATAAATATCTAACATGCTTTATTCCTCCTTGTTATTCCACTATGCAAGCCATTTTTAACACAACAAATCTGTATTAATATGGATTTTTGCCTTTTTTTTTCGTTTTTAACTTATATCTTATTATACTCACATTAATATCTGCTAACTACTGTTAAGATTGTCCTTTTTATGATATTATACATATTAATTGACCTTTACCTGCTTCAAGTCAGCAATCAGTACTAAGCATGAAGGTAAATTTATTCACAGAAAGGACTGTACACTTTGAATTATGCTGAAATAAAATATAATGATATCGCCAATGGTCCCGGCGTAAGAACAAGTATATTTGTAAGTGGGTGCACTCATCACTGTAAGGGTTGCTTTAACGAGGTTGCATGGGATTTTAATTATGGCATGCCATTTACTGATGAAACTATTGATGAAATAATAGAATCAATGAAGCCTTCTTATATAGCAGGATTAACTCTCCTTGGTGGTGAGCCCTTTGAGCCAGCTAACCAGAAAGGACTTCTTCCTTTATTAGAAAGAGTAAAACATGTATATCCTGATAAGAATATATGGTGTTTTACAGGCTATCTATTTGATAAAGATATTATGGAGCGTATGTATAACACATATCCAGAGACTGCAAGAATGCTGTCTTTCATCGACATATGTGTTGATGGGAAGTTTGTTGAACAACTAAAGGATATGATGTTAAAATTCAAAGGATCATCTAACCAGAGAACTATTGATGTACAGACCTCGCTTAAGGAGGGGCATGTAGTCATAGCTGATGGTTACTAAAGCTATTTATGCTAATCACAATATATAGAAATGAGGATTTATTTTTATGAAACAAAATGTAAATATTAAAAAACTTACACCTGATGCTATTATACCAACTTACGGAACTGAATACTCAGCTGGTGCAGACCTTTATTCAGGTATGACAGAAGCAGTCACTATAAAACCTGGCACAACTGAATTCATCAAAACAGGTATTGCCATGGAGATACCAGCTGGTCTTGTTGGTCTTATTTATGCAAGAAGCGGTATGGCATGCAAAAAGGGTGTTGCTCCTGCCAACAAAGTAGGTGTTATTGATTCTGACTACAGGGGAGAGATAATAGTTGCCCTACACAACCACTCTGATGCTGCTGTTACTATAGAACCAGGTGACAGAGTTGCACAGATTGTACTTGCTCCTTATATAACAGCTGCTTTTAACGAAGTGCAGGAATTAAGTGATACAGTTCGTGGAGATGGCGGATTCGGTTCTACAGGAACTAAGTAGGAATATTGTTGTTTAGCACACATTCTTAGCGTACGGACGACAGCATATATGAGGAAAGCAGGTGTTCATACATCAACGATGCCAGAAGCTTCAATTGGATATTTCTAAGACTTTTCATATACGTAATGGTAGTTTCCGCTACCGTTCGATACGGGACATCCGTGTCCCATATCGAACTTCCACAGACATCCGTGTCTGTGGATAGCTGGGTAGCTAAGAAAAAGTCTAAGAACTATCACAATTGAACTTCAAGTGCATCTTATGATGTATGAACACCTGCTTTCCTCATATATGCTGTCTGACTTTGGCTTAATTTACAAAAATGAATGTGTGGCTAAATCAAAGGGGAGAGACATGAGGGGCGGAATTGTGCGCTTTACGCACAATTCCGCCCTGTTTCGTCACCTT
>ERZ791879.980-NODE-980-length-15945-cov-9.005286_pt1 | contig 15945 bp, 12 predicted proteins | sample MGYA00510162_ERZ791879 | MGnify/ENA primary metagenome ERZ791879 (study PRJEB30046, sample SAMN00792113) | human gut metagenome | study: EMG produced TPA metagenomics assembly of the A metagenome-wide association study of gut microbiota in type 2... | reverse complement strand
TATTTAATTATATATATAATATAAAAATATAAATCAAAAATATTTTTACACAACAAAAAAGATTGTAAGAAAATTCTTACAATCTTATAAACTTAATTACTTTCTGTTGTTTTGTTGAGCTTTTCTTGCTCTTCTACAATCAACGCATCTTACTGGTTCGTTATCAAACCCTTTTTCTTTGTAGAAAGCTTGCTCTCCTTCAGTAAATAAAAATTCTTTTCCGCAGTCTCTGCATACGATAGTCTTATCTGCCATTATAAATTCCTCCATTTTCTTAAGATTTATCATGGTTAATAACATATCTCTTGAATAGGAGAAATTTTATTAATCTACTTTAAATCTTGTAACTAGTCAAAAAATTGACTTCTCTTTAATTATAACACATCTATTATTTTTTACAACACTTTTATAAACTTTTTTAAAATTTTTTTCTGATTATGTAATATATTGTTTTTTTTATAAAAATAAATACTATATTTTCAAGGATATTTTAAATTGATTTTAATCTCCTATTATTAATTCACCATCAACAAAAGCCTTTTCCCATTGCTCTACATAACTTCCACTACACCACTCTGCCATTATTATTTCATCATCTTCACCTATAGGTACTGTAACTAAAGGTTCCGTTATTAGACTTCCATTTTCTATTTTATAAACTGCTATATAGCTATCAAATTGAACTAATGCAATCTTACATAAAGGAGATATAAATGCATCCTTAAAAAATCCTAACTGTTGCTTTAACGCCTTCCATGATATATACAAAGAATTATAATTTATAAATCTACTATCTGGTAATATGGATAAGTTAAAGCTTTCTCCTGCCTCATTCATATCTTTAGGCAATAAATTAGCAACAAATCTCCATCGCCCTACGCTTCTTTCAATAGCTAAATTGTTATAGTCTATGAAAGAAAGATTTAATTTATCTATCTGTTCCTTAGATAAACTATTAATTTCATTCTGAAATTCCTCTAAATATTTTTCCTTTTCTGATCCAATAAATATTTCGTCTACTTGTAATCCATCTTTAATATTAATATTATTTATAGGTATTATTTGATAAATTGGATAATTTCCCTCAAAAGAATCTCCTTCATATTTTCCTATTGCTATATAATCATTCCCAACAAATTTTATAGTTTTATATTCACTTTTATCTAAGATTATATTTTCAATTGCATGATTTTCTATTTTTTCATTATATTTTCCTACTTGAAACTCATCATATTCAAAACCATTCATGCTCTTTTGATTGACTTCTAATTTCCATATTCCATTTATTCTTGGAAAAATAATACTAGGCTTTTCATAGATACTTCCTATTTCCCAGTTATCATGAGATATCCATAAAGTTCTATACTCATCATTACTATATACTCCATCAGAAATTTTTTTACTTGGAGTTTTAATTCCTAACATGACTCCTTCTTTTACATCAAACTCTTCTTCGTCAGTTTCACTGCCTATAGAAGCCTTGCTTTCAACATCATCAAAATTAGCACTTTCATTTATTTTACTTAATTTAAGCAAAATACTTTTATATAAAAATATCATCTCAGTATCAGAATTTAAAAAGAATTCACCTATTATTTGATTTTGATCAATAATAGATATCAAATCTACAGTTTCTCTACCATTCATAAAAGTATTCATAGTCAAGTTGCTTTCGTATGAAAGAATATAATCTCCCTGAACAACCTTTAACTTATAATGAATATTAGATTCATAATTATCTGCAATATTAATTTTATTGCTACTTAGCTTTATTTCATCTCCAATTAAAGAATTATTATCTTCTTCATCATCTTTCTCTCCTAATTGTTCTACTGAATCAATTTTCCAAGTTCCAATAAAGTTAAAAACATTATCACTTTCATCATTACTAACCTTTGATTTACATCCAAAAAACAATATTATAACAAGAGATAATATTATCAAAAATTTCTTATTCATATTACATTTCTCCCTGCTTTAAAGGAATTTTAATTATTATTTCAGTTCCTTCATTCTCATTGCTCTTAATCTCTAAAACCCCTTTATGCAAAGTTACTATTTCATCACATATAGATAAACCTATTCCATTTTTTGATTTACTATTTTTCCCTTTATAAAACTTATCTTTCACTCTTGGTAAATCTTCACTATTTATTCCACTTCCATTATCATTTACTCTAAATACTAAATATTCTTCTTCAACTTTAGTATTTAAACTTATTTTTCCATTTTCTTCAGTAAACTTAAAAGCATTATCTATAATATTACTTAAAACCTGCTTAAGCTTATTTTCATCAAAGTAAGCTTTTCTAACATTTTCATCTATAGTTATACTAAATTCTTTTCCTTCTCTCTCAGCCCTCGGCCTCATATAATTTGCAATATATTCAATAAACTCTTTTACATCATGCTCTTTTATATTTAAGGAAATAACACCATTTATAAGCTTAGAAAAATCTAATAATTCTTCTACCATATCAGTTAATCTATCACTTTCCTTTTCAATAATATCAAGCCCTAAAGCTACTGTATCCATATCACTACAATCATACTTTAAAGTTATAGCCCACCCCTTGATTGATGTTAATGGTGTTCTTAATTCATGTGAAACTGAGGATATAAATTCATTTTTCAATTTTTCTCTCTTTTCAACCTCACACCCCATATAATTCAGTGTCTTTGACAATTGAGCAATTTCGATATTATCAGCAATATCACTTCTAATATTTAAATTTCCTTTTGCCATTTCCTTTGCAACAGCTGTTATCTTTTTTATTGGAGATACAATATCTTTAGCTATTATCAAACTCATTATTATTCCTAATACTATTACAATTATTGAAATTACTAAAAATAGTTTACTAAACGAATCTATTATTTTATGTACTTCTTTTAAGGAAAAAATGATTCTAACTATCCCAATTGTTTCATTGGGATCTATTTTTGAATTAATGGCTTTAGAAACTATCATTATTTTTTCATTATAGGATCTTACATTTCCAGTCCATACTCCAACCTCTCCAGACTTAGCCTTTGTAATATCAGGAGTACTTAAAAGTTCAGAATCTCTTATCCCATATGAATCCATTAACAAATTTCCATTTGGATCTAATATCTCAACTTGCTCCTTATTGGTATTCCAAAAGACATCAATATTTTCATATATATTCTCTATTAACTTATTGTTAGAAAAGTATTTCTGATAAAAATTAATATATGCTTCTAATTGATTAACTAAAGTATTTTGAGTAGTTTTATAATAATATCCTTTTAAACATAATAAAGTTAATACATCTAATATTAAAACTGTTGATATTATAACTATAAGAAAATTTTTTAACAACTTACTTCTTATACTCTTCACGCGCTTCGCCTCTCCATCTATATCCAAATCCCCATATTGTTTCTATATATCCTTCCTTAGATGAATAATCTTCTATTTTACTTCTAAGTCTTCTTATATTTACATCTATAATTTTAGAATCTGCAAAATAATCTTTTCCCCAAACTAAATCTAATAATTCATCTCGTGAAAAAGCTCTATTAGGATTTTCTATAAATAACTTTATAATCGAATATTCTTTTGGAGTCAAATCAATTTCTTTATCACCCTTAAATATTTTTTTCCCATATGTATCCACAGTAAATATTCCATTTTTTAAAACTTTTTTTTCATCCTGTACTCCAATTCTTCTTAATATAGCTTTTATTCTAAGTAATAATTCCATTGGATTAAAAGGTTTTACCATATAATCATCTGCTCCATATTCAAGTCCCATTATTTTGTCCATATCTTGCCCCTTTGCAGTTAGCATTATAATACCTATCTTTTCTTTTTTTTCTCTAGCTCTCTTACAAACCTCAAAGCCATCTATACCAGGTAGCATAACATCTAATATTATTAGAACTGGTTCTTCTAAATCTAATATCTTTAATCCGTCTTCTCCATTGTTAGCTTCTAAAACCTCAAAACCATTCCTTTTTAAATTTATTTTTAAAAACCCTCTTATACTATCTTCATCTTCAACAATTAATATTTTTTTCATATGCTTTCCTTTCAACTCTATAAAACTAATTTTTATTTATATTTTCTAATATATACAAATAAAATACTGGATAAATACACTATTCACCCAGTATTAGTTAATAAACCTTCTACTTTAATGTTCTAAACTCATATCCTAAAGACTTTAAGTAATCTATGATTTCTTGTAATGATTGCGCTGTTGCTTTCTTCGCATTTGTATCATGCATTAATATAACTAATACATCATCATTTCCAGCTAAATCTCTTATAGATCCTTTCAATCTATTTACCAACTGTTCAACTGTTCTATCATTACTCTCAGCATCTCCATTTAAAGTATTCCAATCTATGTAAGTGTATCCATTCTTCTCAAGAACAGGATCTAAGGCTTTTGTATTCCATGACATATGTCCACCAGGCAATCTAATAACGCTTGTGCTAAAACCATCACCTAAAACAGACCTCATTACATCCTCTGATTTTTTCATATCATTTACTAAAACTGTTGGATTCGCAACTCTACCAGGATATAAAATACTATAATCATGACAATATCCATGATTTCCAATGGCGTGTCCTTCCATAACCATTTCTTTCAATAGTTCCTTTTGTATGTTACTTTTTTCAACATTACTACCTAATACAAAAAATGTAGCTTTTACATTATTAACTTTAAGGGTTTCTAATATTTGTTGTGTTACTTCAGTTGAAGGACCATCATCAAAAGTTAAATATGCAACCTTTTTTCCATCCTCCCTTAAGTAATTCCATTTATTAAGCATATTCTCTACGTCCTTAGCATTATCTGCATATAGATCATTTTCATAAGAAGTATATACTAAGTTCTGCCTATTTATAGCAGTATTAATATTTTCCTTACTTTGCGCATTTCCATCAGCACTATCATCGCTAGTATATTCATAAATCTTATTATCAATAAAACTTTTATTTTGAATAGCTATAACTTCCTTATTCTCATTATATAATTTATCTTGATAGAAAGCTCCTATACTAAATACAAAAGCTATTAATAAAACTACTATTAAAGCACTATTTTTTATTATAACTTTACTTAACTTATACATTTTTCAATTCCCCCTAGCTACTTGTTATATATTTCTCTACTTTATATTATACCTATATAGAGCTAAAATTAATTTACAAAAGTGTTACAATAAAATTATAATTTATAGCAGTAATTTTATTTTTTTGTTTATTTTCTATTTTTAGTCATACAAAATCATCAAAAAAAGTCAATACTATAATATTTTATAGTATTGACCTATAATTTTCTTATTAAATAAATGGATTATAGAAACGTCCACCATTTATTATTGTAGCAAATATAGCAATTATTAATATAATACTAACTGTAACTATAGCTATATAATCACCTTTTTTAAATGGTCTTCCATTATACCACGTACGTTTTTTATTACTTCCAAATGCTCTAAGCTCCATAGCAGAACTTATAGTTTCTATTCTATCTAAACTTGAGAATATTAAAGGCATTAATATAGAAGCTGAGTTTTTAATTCTTTTTGTTAATTTTTCTTTTTTAGACATATCTATTCCTCTAGCTTGTTGTGCAAATGATATATCTTGATAATCACGTTGAACATCCGGTATATATCTTAAAGCTATTGAAACAGAATATGCAATTTTATAACTTACACCTATTTTATTTAATGAAGCTGCAAACTCACTTGGATTAGTAGCAACCATAAATAATAATGCCATAGGTATTATTGAAAAATACTTTAAAGTTATATTAAATTGATAGAATAACTGCTGACTTGTTACAGTATATGGACCAGCAATCTTAAATAAATCTGTTCTACTTCCATATATATGAACACCTTCATATGGTGAGAATATAAAGATGGCTACATTATTTAATAATAAGAATATTAATATAAAGTAAAGAACAAATGAAACTTGCTTAAATTCTACCTTTGAAATTTTAAACACAATTATACTTACAACAAACATACCTAAAAGTACACGTGTATCATATGTAATCATCGAAGCTAAAGCCCAAATAATTAGAGCAATTAACTTTGATGCTCCTGTTAATCTATGAATAGGTGAATCTATATCTGAATATCCAATCATTGTACTCATATCTATCTAATCCTCCTATCATAATCAATAAATTTCTTAACAAATATTCTTGGATTATCTAAATTAGCCTTTACAGCTAATTCATATAGTGATGTTTCCTTTAAATTTGCCTTATTTATTACTTCTTCATCTGTAAGAACATTAGCTGCTATATCATCAGCTAATTTTACTCCATTGGATAATACAATTGCTCTATTAGTATACTCAAGCATTAAATGCATATCGTGAGTTATCATTATTATTGTTACACCTTTTTGATTCAATTCTTTTAAAAATTCCATAATTTCTGTGTAATGTTTAAAGTCTTGGCCTGCTGTAGGTTCATCTAAAATAATAACCTCAGGATTTAATACTAATATTGATGCAATTGTTACACGTTTCTTTTGACCAAAACTTAATGCAGAAATTGGCCAATTACGGAATTCATATAATCCACAAATCTTTAATGTTTCAAAAACTCTATTCTTAATCTCATCTTCAGAAACCCCTCTAACTTTGAGACCTAAAGCTACCTCATCAAAAATCATAGTTTTTGATATCATTTGATTTGGATTTTGCATTACTATTCCTATTTTTTCTGCACGTTCTTTAATAGTATCATTAACTAAATCTCTACCATTAAATAATATTTGCCCTTCTGTTGGCTTATAAAATCCACATATTAACTTAGAAATAGTTGATTTACCGGCTCCATTTCTACCTACAATACTAACCATTTCACCTCTATTAACTTTAAAGGAAACACCGTGTAATATTTCCTTACCTGATTCATAAGAGAATTTTACATCCTTCATTTCAAGAATAGTTTCACCGCTTGTTTCTTCTTTATCTTCTACAGTATCTTCATACCACTCTTTTAAATTTTCTCTACAGCTATCTATTTTTAGTGTATTAATATGTTCTGGATGCATTTCCGGTGTAATATTGCATCCTGCATATTTTAATGCAGTAATATATAATGGTTCACGTATTCCTGTTTCAACTAATAAATTTGAACTTAATAACTCTTCTGGAGTTATATCAGCAGCTATTTTACCATTATCAACAACTATTATTCTATCTACTGGACAATGTAATACATCTTCTAATCTATGTTCTATTATTAATATAGTCTTATTAGTTTTCTTTTGAATTTCATCTATTAGTTCAATAGCACTTTTTCCTGTTGCAGGGTCTAAACTTGCAAGTGGTTCATCAAATAAAAGAATATCTACGTTCCCTACCATAACACCTGCTAATGTTACACGTTGTTTTTGTCCTCCTGATAAACTATAAGGTGCAGAATTTAAATGAGTATCTATCCCTACAATCTCAGAAACAATTTTAACTTTTTCTTTCATTTCTTCTTGTGATACACAATCATTCTCTAATTTAAAGGCTATATCTTCACCAACTGTTAATCCTATAAACTGACCATCTGGATCTTGAAGTACAGTACCTACTGAATTTGATAATTCAAATATACTCATTTCTTTAGTTTCTTTTCCCTTAACCTTTAAACTACCAGAAATTTCACCTTCATTAGAAAATGGTACAAGGCCATTTATACAATTTGAAAGAGTACTTTTTCCAGAGCCTGATGGTCCTACTATAAGTACTTTTTCTCCTTCATATATGGTTAAATTTATATTATTTAATGTTGGCTTTGCTTGAGCTCTGTATTGAAAAGTAAAGTCCACGAACTCAATTACAGGTTTTTTCATAGCAAATCTCCTCGTCTTTTTGTATATAAACTTCAATATATTAATTTAATTTTTATTAATCACCTTAAAGCTTAATAGATAATCTATTAAGCACTTTATTTAAGTTATATTATTAAAATTTTACCATTAGCAAAACCTTAATTAATACCCCCCATTAAAGATAATACTATATTTTTAATCATATGTATATTCTGAAAAAAATTTTATAATATAAAATTTTCTTTAATCATTAAAAATACCAGAGACTTAAAGACTCCGGTATTTAAAATAGATATTATTCTCTATCTAAGCTTCCTTTTTTAACTCTAGTCTTAGAATAAGTATATAATAATATAGTTCCTAATATTCCAACTGTAATTGCATTTGAAGCTCCTGCTACAGCTCCTTGTAAATAAACTTTATTAGCAGGTTCAGCATATATAACTATATCTAATGTTGGTGCAACTAAAAGCCATGCTATAGCATTAGCAATTATTTGATAAATATTGAAAACTATCATTTCCTTTTTACCAAATTCACCTTCATTAACCTTTAATTTCTTCCAAGCTAATCCTATAATAAGTCCAACAGCTGCTGATGCAATAACCCAACTAAACCAAGGTGAACCATAAAACACTAAATCTTTTAACGCATGTCCTATGAATCCAATAGCAACACCTGCAACTGGTCCATATAAAACTGCCATTAAAGCTAAAAATGCATAACATGTTTCAATATTAGTATTTGGTATTCCTGAAGGAATAGAACCGAAACGGCCTAATATCATAAATACAGCTGCTCCAATACCAATTGCAACAATAGTCTTAATAGATAATTTGTTACCCATTATGTCTCCTCCTTTTTATATACATTATGATTAATTAAAATTAATTTTATTCGTAAACTACTCTTGGAGCCTTTCTAATAGAAATTATCCAATTAGTTCCCGTTTGTATGTTATACGCCTTAGAGAATGAACCTTGATTTATAGCAACAGCTAAATTATCTAATGAATTAACATAAACTAAAGTTTCTCCAACATGAACATCTGCAAATGATTTTGCATATATCATTATATTTCTATAAACTTCTCTTGTATCATTTTTTATTGAAACTTCTACTCTATCTCCATAGTTTATTCCTAAACTAGTAAATAGCTCTCTACCAATATTTGTCCAAAGGCTACCAAATCTAACATCTAAAACATCAATTGTTCCAGTTACTATATCATTCTCCTTAGTTGATTCAACTACTGGTAATTCAATAACTTCATCTACTGGAATTTCTGGTCCAACTTGTTCAAAACTTATAACACCTGAAGCAAGTCTTGCACCTGTATATGCATATATATCTCTTCCATGGAATGTATAAGATGCTCCTGAATTAGGTAATCTATTTATAGTTTCATCTATTTCTCTTGCCTCTACAATTCCACACATACGCTTGATATGAGTAAGTGTTCCATTGTCCGGTGTAATTATGTACTGACCTTTTGCAGTCTTAACTGCTATACTCTTTCTATGTGATCCAACACCTGGATCTACTACAGAAACAAATACGCTTCCTTCTGGCCAATAAACTACAGTTTGAATTAATCTATATGAAGCCTCCCAAATATTATACTGTGGTATTTCATGAGTTAAATCAAATAATTGTAATGTTTTATCTACAGAATATGCAACTCCATACATTGCACTAACTGCACCATCCGCTATACCAAAGTCTGATTGAAATATTAAAGCATTTTTCATAAAATAAGCCTCCTAAATAATATGTCATATCTTTAGTATAATAACGGACATTATCTTGGTCAACGTTTTTTTTATTCGTTATTATGCGAATATTAATTTCATCCTCTTTTTTAACAATACTTTAAAATTATACTTTTATATTAATTTATAGTCAATATCTTTATCTATATGCTTAATTAAAAACTATTATCAAAAATTTCGTAAACTTTCTAATTTGTAATTTAATATAAAAATCTAAAATGACTGTCCATAATAAATTCAACCTTTCTTTATTTTTCCAAGGCAAATTTATTATAAGACAGTCTTTTTACTATTTATAATTAATTTTATAGTACGTGAGTTCCTTCACCTATATTACTTGTATAAAATGATGGTGTAATTCCTGTAACCTTTTGATATGCTACTGATACCTTTTCTTTAAATTCTTCAACCTTATTATTATTTACTAGAGCAATTGCACATCCACCAAATCCAGCTCCTGTCATTCTGGCTCCAATACACCCTTCTATCTTTAAAGCCTCATGTACTAATGTATCAAGATGAATACCTGTAACCTCATAATCATTTTCAAGAGACATATGAGATGCTGTTAACAATTTACCAAAACCTAATATATCATTATTTTTCAGCATTTCCATACTATTTTTAACTCTTTCATTTTCAGTAACAACATGCTTAGCTCTTCTTTTTAGAGTTTCATCAGTAATAAATGATTCTATATCCTCTATTGTTGCTTGACAAAGATTATCTAACTTTTCATTTTTATTTTCATTTATAATTTCAAGAGCTTTTTCACACTCTGCTCTTCTTTCATTATATTTTGAATCTGCAAGTTCTCTTCTCTTGTTGGTACTCATTATAACCAAACTATATTCTCCTAAATTTAAAGGCGCATATTCATAGTAAAGAGATGCACAATCTAGAAGTATTGCATGATCCTTCTTACCTACTGCAACTGCAAATTGATCCATAATTCCACAATTAACACCAACAAACTCATTTTCAACCTTTTGACAAATCTTAGATATCTCAACCCTATCAATTTGCTCTGGATTTTCTAAATAAAGTATTATATATGCCATTAACACTTCAAGTGCTGCTGAAGATGAAAGTCCCGCTCCATCTGGAATATTACTATATAAAACTATATCCATTCCTGGTACTTCATGCCCTAAATCCTTAAGTGCTTTTATAACGCCCTTTGGATAATTGCCCCAATCATCTTCTTTCTTGTAAACTAATTCTTCATCTAAATTAACTATTACCTCTCCAGCAACATTCTTGGATCTCATTCTTATTTTATTATCATTTCTTAATGATAAGGCTGCATAAATCCCAACTGTTAATGCTCCAGGAAACACAAATCCTCCATTATAATCTATATGTTCACCTATTAAATTAACTCTTCCTGGAGATAAGAAAGTTTTTATCTCTCTATTATCTACTCCATATTCACTTTTAAATAACTCTATCATTTTTTCTTTATTCATATTATTTCTCAACCTCTCTTAAAATATTTTAAAGTACTGTGCTTAGGAATTTTTCTAATGCAGCTTGTCCTTTTTCATTTCTCTTAAATACTCCTGCATCTTCAAGAACTTTTGCAAATATATCTCCTACCTCTTTTCTTAACAACACTTTAGCTTCATCGTAAGTTAATGAAGAAGTTTCAGACATCATTCTTTCTATCCATGGTATATGCTTATTAATTTCATTATTCTTTTCTGCTTCTGTTCTATTATAAGCTAACTCACCACAAAGAATTTTAGCTATAGTATCTAACTCCTTTTCTAATCGTCCTGGTAAAACAGCAAGTCCCATAACTTCAATTAATCCTATATTTTCTTTCTTTATATGATGAAGTTCTTTATGAGGGTGGAATATACCATCTGGATGTTCTTCTGAAGTTCTATTATTTCTTAAAACTATATCTAATTCAAAAGCCTCACCTTTTCTTCTTGCAATTGGAGTTACCGTATTATGTGGTGTATCTCCACTAAATGCTACTATATCATTTTCTTCATCAGAATAATTTTTCCATGCTTCAAATATATCCATAGCTAAATCTATAACACTATTTTTATTATTTCCCTTTATTCTAACTACAGACATTGGCCATTTAACAGTTCCAATTTCAAGATTTCCATATTTTTCACTTTCATAATATTTTTCTACAATAGCCTTTTCCATAGGGAATTTATGTCTTCCCCCTTGATAATGATCATGAGTTAATATTGAACCACCTACAATAGGTAAATCTGCATTAGATCCTATAAAATAGTGTGGTAAAATCTCTGTAAATTCAACTAATCTTTCAATTGAATCTCTTGTTAATCTCATTGGTTCATGTTCTCCACTAAAAACAATACAATGTTCATTATAGTAAACATATGGTGAGTATTGTAAGAACCATTCTTTATTTGTTAACTTCATAGGAATAATTCTATGATTTTGTCTTGCTGGATGATTTATTCTTCCTGCATATCCCACATTTTCTTTACAAAGCAAACACTTTGGATATGTTGCTTGTTTCATAAGTTTTGCTTTGGCAATTTCCTTAGGATCTTTTTCTGGTTTTGATAAATTAACTGTAATTTCTAAATCACCATATTCAGTTGTAGCTGGCCACCAAAGATTTTTAGCTATTCTCTCAGTCATTATATAATTTGAAGCTTTGCTCAAATCATAAAACCAATCTGTAGCCTTTTCTTTTGATTCATTTTCATATTTATCATAAAAAGTTTTAACAACTTCCCCTTCTCTTGGCATCAATAATCCCATTATCTTTGCATCAAACAAATCCCTGAAAGTCGTAGTGTTCTCTTCTATTAATCCTACTTCAGCTGCATAATCTAAAATATTATTTAATATTTTAACTGCACTTTCTTCTGTATCCTCTTCTACTTCTCCTTCAAAAGGCGCTTCTACTTTTAATAAATCTATCAATGCATTTCTAGTTGGAATTATGTCCCACTTAGAAATCATCTCTTTTTTCAAAGCAAATTTTAAAAGCCTTTCAATTTCATACCCAATCTTATTCATAATTTTCACCATCCACTATTAATTTCATACTATTTAAAATATATTTTAAACTTAATATCATAGATTATTTTATATTGTTACAGTTAAATATCTCTTGAATAACTAATGTTGATGCACCAACTACTGCGGCATCTCTACCTAATAAGCTTCTAATTATCCTTACATTTTCACTTGATAATTTAAGCCCTCTATTTTTAACTATTTCACTTAAAGTTTCAATAGTATGTGTTGTATTCTCAAATATCTCTCCAACAACTACTATTGCTGTAGGATTTAATATATTTATTAAATTGCTAATAGCTATTCCAATATACCTAGCCGCTTCCTTTAATATTGTTATAGATAGCTCATCACCATCGCTGGCTGCTTTACATATATCTTCTATTGATAAATTGTTTATATCATCTATATCTTTACTAAGAGAACTATTTACACCTTGCTTTATAAGCTTAATTGCTTTTCTAATTATATTGTTATTAGATGCAACAGTCTCAAGACAACCATAATTTCCACAGTTACATTTATCACCATCTGCTTCTACTACTATATGCCCTATTTCTCCTGCACTAAAATTAACTCCATAATAAGGAGTATTGTTTATAATAATCCCTGCTCCTATACCATTTGATATATTTAAAGTTACAAAATTAGCTATATCCTTTGTTGCTCCAAACCAACTTTCTCCTAATGCCATTGCCCTTACATCATTATCTACATATACAGTTAATCCCAGTTCTTCTTCTAACTTTTCTTTTATATTTATATTTTTCCAACCATAGTATAAAGCATGTATAGATATTCCCGTTCTTGCATCAACTATACCATGTAAAGCTACGCCTACTCCTAATATTTTCTCTTTATCTATTTTGCTAGTTTGAATCACTTCATTAATTAAATTAACTAACTTCCTAAAAACTAAATCATAATCATCTCTTTCATCTTCTATTCTCATAGTCTTTTTTATTATTATATTAGCTGAAAGATTAGTTATAACTACATCTATGACTCCAACACCTATACCTACACCTATTACATATCTAGCATTTGGATTAAATTCTAATATTATTGGTGGTCTTCCTCCACTAGATTCTCCTATCTTACTTTCTATAAGAAAATTATCCTCAATTAAAAATTTTGTTATATTGGTAACACTAGCCGGAGTCAAACCAGTTAATTTGGCGATCTCTGCACGTGATAGGCTTCCATTATCTTTTATAACCTTAAGTACAGCTGAAACATTTAATTGTTTCATTAACTCAAAGCTGCCTCTTAATATTTTACTCATCTTATCACTTCTTTATTAATTATTTTAATAAAGTCTCCAAAAAAAATTTTTCTTTCTTTTTAAAGACTTTTGAAATTGTTTTCTTATCTTAATGTTATCATATCTTTATTTTTTGTCAATATACTTTCAGTTAACTTACTATAAAAGCTAGTACAAAATTTAACTGTCTTTGTTAAGTAGACAGGAATTAGTTCAAATTTGTACTAGCCTTTTCTTTTTCTTATTAATCTAAAATCATTATTTAACTACTTTATATATTTTAAAAGAAAGATTATCTAACTTTATTTCTCTTAAGTTTTCAACACTTTCTGTAAGTAAATTTACTGCTTTTGATTCTGAGTTTATATTTACTAAAACACTCTCATCACCATTGTTAAATATACATAGAATTTCTTCACCATCTAAAACTCTCTTAAAAGCTATAACGTTATTTTTACAATAAACCTCTTCAAAATCACCATGTATAAAAACCTTATTATTTTTTCTAATATTAATCATATTTTTATAAAAATTGAATAATTCTCTATTTTGCTTTTCTTCCTGCCAAATCATACATTTTCTATTTTCAGGGTCATCTCCCCCATCTAGTCCAACTTCATCTCCATAATATATATATGGAACACCCATATATAAGAATTGATATGCTATAGCAAGTTTCATTCTATTAATATTTCCATCACATTCATTATAAATTCTTTTCGTATCATGACTTCCTATTAAATTCCACATTTGTTTAGTTATACTATCCATATATAATACTCTATTTTCTGCCATTATATCTAGAAACTCTCTTCCATTTATAATTCCTTTAGCAAAAAAATCTATAATAGCATTTTTAAAAGGATAGTTCATTATTCCATCTAATTGGTCTCCCTTTAAAAAAGAGTTAGCTTCATGCATTATCTCTCCAATTATTATTGCATCACTTTTAGCAGCTTTAACTCGTTTTCTAAACTCTCTCCAAAACTCATGTCCAACTTCATCACAAACATCAAGTCTCCATCCATCTATTCCGATTTCCTTAATCCAGAACTCTCCTACTCTTAATAAATATTCTCTTACTTCTTTATTATTAGTATTAAGTTTAGGCATATTATCGCAGCCATTAGCAAAAGTATAGTACTTATTTTTCGCTTTCTTTACTGGCCATGTATCTATAAAGTACCATTCCTTATATTTTGATTCTTGTTGATTTTCTATTAAATCTTTAAATGCAAAGAAATCTGAACCTGAATGATTGAATACAGCATCAAAAACTATTTTAATTCCTAACTCATGTGCCTTTTCTACAAGTTCCTTTGCTTCTTCTAATGTTCCAAACTGTGGATCTATATTAAAATAATCTTCAGTATTATATTTATGGTTAGTATCAGATTTAAATATAGGTGTAAGATAAATTAAATTCACACCTAATTCTTCTAAATAAGGTAACTTCTCTATTATCCCTCGTAAGTCTCCACCATAAACACTTCTCCTATGAATTTTACCTTTCCCCCATTGTCCAGTACCTTCAATATTTATTGAAGGATTACCATTATAGAATCTATCTGGGAATATTTGATATACAACTGATTCCTGTAACCACTTAACTTCTTTATATAAATCTTCTTCTGCTATATAAGGAAATTGAAAAGAATTCATATCATTATACCCAAATTCCGGATTTACAAATCCTCTCTCGTTATATTTAAAGCTTTCCTCATTCATATCAATAAATTCAAAATAATATCTATATCTATTTCTAAAAACTGATATTTCTGTTTGATAATACGTAAAAAGTTCCGTCTCTGCAACTATATTCATGGACTTTTTATTATATGGATTTTCCCAATCATATCTATCTTTATAATAAATGTAACATTCCTTAACATCATCTCTTGCTACTCTTACTCTAACAATCAAAGTATCCTTATTTTTTCCATATGAATAAGGAGTATCTAAAATATGAAAAACAGCATATTTATTCATAAAACTCACCTCTACCATTTAAAACATTTATATAATTATTATAAAAATTTTTCATACTCTTGATTG
>ERZ791879.979-NODE-979-length-15967-cov-5.641843_pt1 | contig 15967 bp, 11 predicted proteins | sample MGYA00510162_ERZ791879 | MGnify/ENA primary metagenome ERZ791879 (study PRJEB30046, sample SAMN00792113) | human gut metagenome | study: EMG produced TPA metagenomics assembly of the A metagenome-wide association study of gut microbiota in type 2... | reverse complement strand
CTCTGTAGTCATTCTTGTAGCAATAAGTGACTGATGAGCATCTCTTAATACAGTTTCAGTTATCTTTAATGGTTTCTTAACCTGATCTGCCATCTTAAACTCCTCCTATATATTTCTATATATAAAGTAATAAATTGATTATGAGAGGGTCTTAGCCCTCAAAATCTGCAACATTATAGAAGTTGCAATTGCAACTTCTAATGAATTTAGAAGGTCTTAGTCTGCATAACCACAAGCAGCTTTAACCCTCTGGAAGTTGCAATAGCAACTTCTTACGGACTTAGAGGGTCTTAACCCACAAAGCCTGTAACACTATAGAAGTTGCCATTGCAACTTCTAATAAATTTAGAAGGTCTTAGTCTGCGTATTTTGCAGACTTAGAGCTTCTTAATTCAATTTACATGACACCAAACATCGCCATAAATGTACCTGCTGCAACCGCTGTACCAATAACTCCGGCAACATTAGGTCCCATAGCATGCATCAGAAGGAAGTTAGAAGGATCTGCCTCAGTACCAACCTTCTGTGAAACTCTGGCTGCCATAGGAACCGCAGATACACCTGCTGAACCGATAAGTGGATTAACCTTACCATGTGTAGCTTTACACATAATCTTACCAAATACAACACCAGCTGCTGTACCAAAGCAGAAAGCAATAAGACCAAGTGCAACAATCTTTAAAGTATCAAGATTAAGGAATGCTTCTGCACTTGTTGTAGCACCTACTGATGTACCAAGTATAATAACTACGATATACATAAGTGCATTAGAGGCTGTTTCTGTAAGCTGCTTAACAACACCTGATTCTCTGAATAAGTTACCAAGCATAAGCATACCTACAAGTGGTGCTGTTGTTGGAAGAATAAGTACAACAACTATTGTAACTACAATAGGGAAAAGAATCTTTTCAAGCTTAGATACAGGTCTTAACTGTTCCATCTTGACTTCTCTTTCTTTCTTAGTAGTTAATAACTTCATGATAGGTGGCTGTATAATAGGTACTAAAGACATATATGAATATGCTGCCACCGCAATAGGTCCCATATACTTAGTCTGACCAAGCTTACCTGCAAGGAAGATTGATGTAGGACCATCAGCTCCACCGATAATAGATATAGCTGCGGCTGCCTTATCTGGGAATCCCATAAATATAGCCATTATATATGCTGCGAATATACCGAACTGTGCAGCAGCTCCTAAAAGGAAGCTCTTAGGGTTGGCAATAAGAGGACCGAAGTCTGTCATTGCACCAACTCCAAGGAAAATAAGTGATGGAAGAATACTCCATTCATCTAATAAATAAAAGTAATGTAATAAACCACCTACTCCGTTACTTGAATCTTCAATAGATAACATTATATCAGGGAAAAGATTAACAAGTAACATACCAAAAGAAATAGGTACTAAAAGCAGAGGTTCATATTCTTTTTTAATCGCTAAATACATGAAAAACAGTGCAACCAGAACCATCAGATAGTTACCCCATGTGAGGTTAAAGAATGCTGTCTGGTGTACGAGGTTTCCCAATGTTGATAAAATATATTCCATTTTTTACCTCCGTATATTATTTCTACACTTCTAGATTGATATATATATCAATTAGTTCATAGAAACTAATACTTTACCTGACTCTACAGAATCACCAGCTGCACATTCAACTGTTGCAACTGTACCATCCTGTGGTGCACAGATTTCATTTTCCATCTTCATAGCTTCAAGGACAACTAATACGTCACCCTTCTTTACAGCTGCGCCTGCTGCTGCGTTAACCTTAAGAATCTTGCCTGGCATAGGTGCATTAACCTTAACTGCACCCTGTGCGCCTGCTGGTGCTGCCTTTGGTGCAGCCTTTGGAGCTGCTTTAGGTGCTGCTGCCTTTGCTGCTGGTGCACCATTTCCTGTTCCTTCTTCTACAGTAACATCATATACATTACCATTAACTGTTATTGTATAATTCTTCATAATTATTTCCTCCTGCTATTAACCTTTCTGATTGAACGAACAACAAGTCCGTCTGTAGATGTATTCTCTGATGCTGCAATAGCTGCTGTTATAACTGCAACAAGTTCAAGATCATCAACATCTTCATCCTGTTCTTCATTAGAAACAATCTGTGCTATTGCATTATTAACGCCCTGGGCATCTGCTGATGCATCATTCTTAGCTTTTTTCTTATTTTCAAAAACACTTATATACTTGAATAAGCCGATTATGAATGAAATAAATATAAGCACGATAAATACTGTACCCATACCTATAATTGTGTTCATAACTGCCTTATACATTTTCTGTCCTGTTGTATATGATGGATTGATAGCACCATTTTCAAGTGAGAAATCATCATTTATAACAAATTCAAAAGATACTTTATCATTCTTCTCATAAGCTGTATCAACTGTTATAGTACATAACTTACCAGTATCCTTGTTAAGTGCTATATTGATAGTTCCAATACTCTTAAGTGCACCAAGTTCTCCTCTTGTACTATTCCAGCTGTTATAAAAGCCAATAGTCTTTGCAGTAAGACCTTCCTGATCCACAATATACTGCTTGCCATTAACCAATGCAAGTGGTAATGCTGACTCTGCATCAGATGTTATCTTAGCTGAATCATTCTGGTCAAGATATGTAATCATATCAGTTGTCCAGTCTTCCAAATATGACTGATACACCTGAATAATCATATTCTTACGTTCTAACTTTGCACTTGTTGTTGATATAGTACCATTAGATGAATCGCAGGCTGTCATGCAGAATACACATACAAGCAGTGAAAATAACACTAAGAACTTTTTGATATTAACTTTCTTCATATTATCACCTCTTTATTATACTGTACCATGCTTCTTATCTGCACGAACCTCTCTTTTATCAAACAACATTTCAAATGCTGCTGCAACATACTTTCTTGTATCTTCTGGATTAATAATAGTATCAACATAGCCTCTTGCTGCTGCCTGGTCAACACTTGACTGTAAAGCTGCATATTCTGCTGCCTTTTCGTTAATAGTTGATGTAACATCCTTAGAAGCTGCGATATCATCAGCGTACATAATCTTAGCTGCCAATGAAGCATCCATCATGCCAATACTAGCCTGTGGCCATGCATATACCATATCTGCACCTATTGATTTTGAATTCATAGCTACATAAGCACTACCATAAGCTTCACCTGTAATAATATTAACCTTAGGTACATCTGCATTAGAAAATGCATATACAAGCTTAGCTGCTGCTTTAGCTATTGTTCTTTCTGACTTAACTGTAGCTTCAAAGCCCTTAACATTAGTAAGTGTAAGAACTGGTATTTCAAATGCATTACAGAATGTAACAAACTCAGCTGCCTTATAAGCACCTGCTGTTGTAAGTACTGGTGCAAATTCTTCTGCCTTTTCACCATTCTCATCATAAAGAGCTGTTCTGTTAGCTACCGCACCAACTGTAACGCCATCAACAAGAATGAATCCTGTAACCATCTCTTTAGCATATTCTGCCTTAGCTTCAACAAATACACCATCATCTGAAATATCTGTAAGTGCAAGTGCAGGATCAGCTATTTCTGCTTCCATATCCTGGCATACTCTGTTAAGATCATCCTGATTATCAGTACATACTGTACCCTCAGCATTATTAGATGGAAGCATAGATACAAGTTGTCTTACTCCGTTAGCGATAGTTTCTTCATCTCCAACAAAATCAACAACACCTGCTTCTGCCATAAACTTAGCACTTGATGTATCAAGCTTTGACTCATAATTGCCATCTAATGCATTAGGACTGTTAACGAATAACTTAGCCTTTTTTTCTTCAACAAATACGAAATCTGAAAGTTCTGCAAGAACGGCAAGACCTCCACCACATTCGCCATAAACAGCTGTAATCTGTGGAATAATTCCTGAAGCAAGTGACATATTCTTATAGATTTCACCAAAACCATTAAGTGCATCTGTTGCTTCCTGAAGTCTTAAACCTGCGCAGTCAATCAGACCAATCACAGGAGCTCCCATTTTCATTGCCTTCTCATAAAGGCTGGCAATCTTCTTAGCATGCATTTCACCGATAGTTCCGCCTAAAACAGAAGCATCCTGGCTATATACATACACGAGATTTCCATTAACAACTCCATAACCTGTTATTACACCATCAGATGGAGCTTTCTTTTCCTGCATGTTAAAATCTGTAGCTCTGGCTGTAACTCTGGCTCCGATTTCAACAAAACTGCTGTCATCAAGAATAGCTTCGATTCTTGATAAAGCCTGTGTAGTATTACTCATTATCGAGACCTCCTCTTTAATATACATTGCTTAGTGCAAACAACTATTGTTTATTTTATAACAATCAACCATTTATTTCAAGTAAATATTTGTATCATTCCTTGTGATTTTTAATGTTTTTTTTAGATTTTTCATTAATTTTGCACAGTTTTAATCTGTCGTTTCAAATATAGCAGCCAACCCCTTATGGATTATTATAGAAGCCTCATCATTTTCAATCTCATTGCTCTGACATATACTAAGTCCCTGCTTTAAAATGTATTTGTTAAGGCAATATTTAAAACCTTCAAGTGTTATAACAACCTCTTCACTCATCGGAACAATAGAAACATATTTTCCATACTGTTCCTTTTTCTTTATTAAGTGCATGCCAGTGTCATTATTTACAAGATATATACAATTATATTTATCAACTATGTGGCAGTTCACTCCTGAGTCCAGTGCAGCTTTCATATTTCCGATATTAGTCATTGTATGATCCATCCTTGTTCCTATCGCACCAAGTATATATATATCAGAAGCCCCATTTTGTACAGCCGTCATTATTGCAAGATGAGTATCAGTATAATCCTTTTCACATGGATATACTTCAAAATCAACCTTTTTTTTATATCTTTCAAGCACACGTTCATCGACCGAATCATAATCACCTAGTAAAAAGTCAATATCAAGTCCAAGTCTGTCAGCATACATAAGGCCTCTGTCTGCCGCTATACAATAGTCGAATTTTTTATCTGCAAGCCATTCTTTTGCCCATTGGATATCTACATAACCACCTGTTAATATCAAAACTTTATTCATATCCGTCATCTTAAACCTTCCTTATTCTTTGTTTTCTCTTTATTATTTTGCTTTGAAATATTTTTCATATTTCATTTATGTTCTTTAATTTTTCACATTTATATTCTATAATAAATCAAACATGTAGTAAAACATTTTATACTTTACTAAACAACTAAACAAGGAGGACATTATGAGTGAACATAACATTCATTCTGATGATGAGATTGAATTAAAAAAAGAGACTGCGGGTATTGATGACAGTGTAACAGGCATTAACGAACTTGGAAGCAACGAAGCAGAAGGAAATGAACTTCTTATGCACTCTGCCAATCTTTACGAAAGCACTGAGGACAAATACAAAGACAACTTATCATCAGCCATTACATTTTTCGTATGTGGTGCAGCCGGTATAATAATACTTATACTTAACGATATTGGTATTCTTAAACTAGTCGTAAAGGGAAGCTCCAACTTCATACTTATTAATATTGTTCTGGGATTACTTTTTATTGGCTTTATAGCTATTGGCTTCTGGTCTTTAAAGTATTCTAAAAATATCAAGAGTAAGGCTGCTATTGAAAGCAGGGATACTGATACTATCTTAGCATGGCTTAAGGATAACGTAAGCAAGGATGATATAGAAGCTTCTTATCTTGACGACATTCCTGAGGAAATGAAATATTTCAACAGAAGCGACTATATCAAAAAGGCTATCAGTAAAAACTTTCCTGATACAAACGATGATCTCTTAGATACAATTGCAGACAAATATATTGACAACTTATTTAACGAATAAATAATAAGCGGGAACACATATCTTATGCATGTGTTCCCGCTTAACTTTATTTACAATCAATTTAAAGTTTTAATATATTATTACTTATTAGAAAGATATTCATCAATACCCTTTGCAGCTGCTTTACCAGCACCCATAGCAAGAATAACTGTCGCTGCACCTGTAACAGCATCTCCACCAGCATATACTGCTTCCTTTGATGTCTGTCCATTATCTTCTTCTGCAACAATACACTTTCTCTTATTAATATCAAGTCCCTTAGTTGTTGATGAAATAAGTGGGTTAGGTGATGTACCAAGTGACATGATAACTGCATCAAGTTCCATAACGAACTCAGAACCTGGTATCTCAACAGGCTTTCTTCTGCCTGAGGCATCTGGTTCACCAAGTTCCATCTTTACGCACTTAATTCCTGTAACATTGCCCTTCTCATCTGTGAGAACTTCTGTTGGGTTAGTAAGAAGGTCAAATATAATACCTTCTTCTTTAGCATGATGTACTTCCTCAGCTCTTGCTGGAAGTTCTTCCTCGCTTCTTCTGTATACAATATGTACTTCTGCTCCAAGTCTTAAAGCTGTTCTTGCAGCATCCATAGCAACATTACCGCCACCTACAACTGCAACTTTCTTAAACTTCGCAATAGGTGTATCATAATCATCCCTGAATGCCTTCATAAGATTGCTTCTTGTAAGATACTCATTAGCTGAGAATACTTCGTTTGCATTTTCACCTGGAATACCCATAAATCTAGGAAGACCTGCTCCTGAACCAATAAATACTGCATCGAAGCCTTCTTCATTAAGAAGCTGGTCTATAGTCATTGATTTACCTATAACTACGTTAGTTTCTATCTTAACACCAAGCTTTTTAACATTTTCAACTTCTGATGCAACTACTGTCTTCTTTGGAAGACGGAACTCAGGAATACCATATACTAATACTCCGCCAGGTTCATGAAGTGCTTCAAATATAGTTACTTCATATCCCATCTTTGCAAGATCTCCTGCGCATGTAAGTCCTGAAGGACCAGAACCTATTACAGCTACCTTCTTGCCTTTCTTTTCTGTTGGCATCTCAGGTGCAACATTGTTTTCTCTAGCCCAGTCAGCTACGAATCTTTCAAGCTTTCCAATAGATACAGCCTCACCCTTAATACCTCTTACGCACTGTCCTTCACACTGTGTTTCCTGTGGACATACACGGCCACATACAGCTGGAAGTGCTGAAGACTTTCCAATAACCTTATATGCTTCTGCAAAATTACCTTCTTTTACATTATGAATGAACTCAGGTATGTTTATTGATACTGGACATCCCTGAACACATCTTGCATTCTTACAATTAAGACAACGAGTTGCCTCTTCCTGTGCCTCTTCTGCATTATATCCGAGGCAAACCTCATCAAAATTCTTATTTCTTACATCTGGAGCCTGTTCCCTTACAGGAACCTTTTTCATAACATCCATTATTATACCTCTTTTCCATCGATTAATCGCGTCACTGTTCACAAGTATATAATCAAACAGTAACCATGCTTCTTAATGAATACCAACAATTAATTACAGTTTCCACATCCACCATGATGAGTTTCACCCTCAAGAGCAGCAAGCATAGCTCTGCCCTCTTCTGTTTTATATGTCTGCTGACGTTTCATAGCCTGATCAAAATCTACAAGATGTCCATCAAACTCTGGTCCATCAACACAAGCGAACTTAATCTCATCACCAACCTGAAGTCTGCATGCTCCACACATTCCAGTTCCATCAACCATAATAGGATTCATACTTACAACTGTAGGAATACCCAGTTCCTTAGTTAACAGACAGACAAACTTCATCATAATCAATGGTCCGATAGCTATACACTTATCATACTTCTTGCCCTGTGCATAAAGGTCTTTAAGTACATCTGTACCCATACCTTTTCTTACATAGCTTCCATCATCTGTTGTTATATAGAGATTGCCGGCAACAGCCTTCATCTCATCTTCAAGCAGAATAAGATCTTTATTCTTAGCACCAACAATAACATCTGCATCAACTCCATGCTCATGAAGCCACTTAACCTGTGGATAAACTGGAGCTGTTCCAACACCACCTGCTATGAATACTATCTTCTGCTTCTTTAATTCTTCAATATCCTCATGGATTAATTCTGAAGGGCATCCTAAAGGTCCTACAAAATCACTAAATGCATCTCCTGCCTTAAGATTTGACATCTTTTCTGTTGATGCTCCGACTATCTGGAATACAATAGTAATTGTTCCAGCCTCTCTGTCATAATCACAGATTGTAAGAGGAATTCTTTCCCCTTTTTCATCCATTTTAACAATAATGAACTGGCCAGGTTCACAGTGTTTAGCAACTCTTGGTGCTTCAACATCCATAAGAAAAATCTTTTCTGCTAATTTTTCAGCCTTAAGAATCTTGTACATTATAATACCCCTTTCAGTGTTATATTATATCTGAAGTGCTAATCACACATCAAAACCTATTTATAGCTATTAGTCCTCTTACGTTATTTAACCATTAATATTCAGAAGAACTGTAAGAGCCGTTTGAATTAGTTACTTTGTAACATGTTCCATTCTTGATTCCTATTCCATAATACCCTTCAGTAGATGTCTTTGATTTATCTGTAACATCAAACCTTACGATATACATCTCAACCGAATCAACTGTTGCTTTTGGCTGATATACAAAAGTCACCTTTCTGCCATCACTGGTCGTATTACCATCTGACTTAAGTACACCATCCGCAATAAGTCTGTTTTTTAATATTTCAAGGCACTCATTATATGAAAATGTTTTTGCCTTATTTATCACATAATTTCTTTTGACTACAGAACTTGCCTGATTATGTGAATCTATTATTACAACTGATATTACATTGTTGCCTTCAGGAATATCAAAGGGTTCTGTATACTCTTCCGAGCCTGCTGTTGGTGTCGAGCCATCCAGTGTGTAATATGCTTTACTTCCAACTGGGATATTGCTTATAGTCACCTGCTGTCCCTCTGCATATGTTCCAGATTCCGGACTAACCGTTGGTGTTGATGGCTTCTTGTAGTCAACAACATACTGAAGCTCAACAACATCACTATATACTCCTATTGAATTAACAGCTACTGCTTTGATAGTAGTTGTTCCATTCTTAATCTCAATGGTATCACCATTATATTTTGTACTTTTTTCAGTTGGCTCAGATTTATCCTGCGTATAATATATTGTTGAAGAAGAGCTTTCTGTAAATTGCAGCTTAACCTCATCATCATAAGTTCCTGCTTCAACCGATGGTTTAGGATTCTCAACAACATAATCCGAAAGATACTTATAACCTTCTTTGTTTTTATACGACTTTATCAGTGTATTAAGTGCATTGCCATCCTTTTTTTGTTCATATATAGATGCAAGCTCCTGTATTGACTTCTGATTATTCTCATCATAAGACAGGATATCTTTAAGTGTTTCTATCTGCTTATCTGTATTATTCTCTTCTTTATAGCACTCATATAATGTATACTTAAGCTCTGTGTTTTTCTTACCTTCATTGAGCTTAGCTGCCTTTGAAAGATACTTCACAGCCGAATCATAATCATTATTCTTATAGCTTTCCATACCTTTTTCATAATTATATTTATATGATTCTTTACTTCTGTTATGAATAACTACACCGGTAATAATACCTATAAGTACCAGAAGTGCCGCTATACCGCATGAAACTCCTATTATGATTTTCTTTTTTTTATCATCACTTGCAGTTCCACCAGCCACATGTTTATCTGAATCAACATCTGAATCTGAATCAATATCAGAACTAACATCGGAATTAACATCTAAATCAACATCCAAATTAACACCAGAATCTGAATTCTTAACCGGGATATTTCTAATATTATCTCTCACTTCATCAACGTTATATACACCTGTTTTCTGAACATCATCATCAGATTTCGTGAGCATATCTGTTGTAACTTTAGGTATAACCTTAGTCTTACCCATCTCAATGTCTGTATCTTGTGAATCTTTTGCAGCTGTGTTTTCTGCAGATGACTCTTTCTGATTATCAACAAATGCTTTAGCGACACTGGTTTCTTCTTCTACAAGTCTTTCCAATGATTTCACTAACTCATCATCCAATTCATCTTTATTATCAATTCCCATATAGACATTCCCATCCTTTATATTTTAACGTATAAATTCTAACATATTGATATTCAATAATCAATAAATTAAAAAACTAAACTTGCAAAGTTTTGCAGCCTTTATTTTACATTATTTTATTTTCTTTATTTTTATTGTTTTTATTATTCTTTCATAAATTGTACATACTTTGCACACAAATATTGAATATACTAATAATCAGATAGTAAGTTAATTCTTTCTATCTCCCCCTCATATTAAAATAAAGAACAGCTGTCAGCTTATTGGTTGGCAGCTGTTTCTTTATTTATATAATATGATGTCATGAGCAAAAGTAAATTCTGCCACTCACTGATGTTACCGGATTGCTTGGCAATAAAGCTATCATGACACATCAGTTATATCAGTTATATATAACAGCTATCTATAAAAAAAGCAGCAGCCATATTTATCATAGCTGCTGCTTTTTGTTTATTTATTATCTTATATTAGTAACTGTAACCACACAACTTAAAGTCTTATTATTAACTGTAGCTGTAACAGTTGTTGTACCTGCTCTTCTACCTATAACTTCTCCAGAAGAAGATACTGTACACACTCTTGGATTACTGCTTCTCCATGTGATTTTATCTTCTGTACCTATAACATCAAGATTATATCTGTCATACTGTTCAATTCTTATATTAGATGTACTCATTGCAAGTGAATGGACTGTACAAGAAGCCTCAACACCGCTGTTATTACTTATTACAAACACGTCTGCTGTACCAGGTCCAACTGTAGTTATGACTCCATCCTGATCAACCTGAACAATTCCTGTATCTGTCGAATACCACTCATATGAATCATTATTAACAACTGGTCTGACTATAACTGATAGCTGTCTTGCTCTTCCTGTTAACATGTATATTTCCTTAGAGTTAATCCTGAGTGATGATATATTAACAACTGGTGTTACATATACCCAGCATGTTCCTGTAATATTGTTACCATCCTGTGATGTAGCTGTTACCTTACACTTACCAGTGCCAACTGCAAATATCTCTCCTGATTCATCTACCACTGCTACAGATTCATTAGATGATTTCCATGTTACATCTTTAATCGTAGCTTCATCAGGTGTAATCACCGCTGTCGCCCTTACTGAATCACCAATAAGAAGTCTTACTGTATCTGGTTCAACATATAAACCTGTTACAGGATTAACAACCCTTACTATGCAGGAAGCACTTACTCCGCTTCCATCAACCGCTGTAGCTGTAATAACTGCACTGCCAACGCCATTGGCACTTATATTGCCTTCCTGGTCAACATAACATACATCATTGTTTGATGATGACCATGTTACATTTTTGTTTGTTGCTGTATCTGAACCAACTTTAGCTATAAGCGTTCCTGTTGCACCAATGTTCATCAGCTTATCAGTTTCACTAAGTTCAATAGTTGAAACATATTCCTTAACATCTATAGTACATGCCGCTGTAAGCTTATTGACCTCTGTAGTGACCTCTATAACACACGAGCCACCCTTAAGAGCTGTAACAACACCATTTTCGTCTACCGATGCAACCTCAGGGTCACTTGACATATAAGTTACGTTCTTATTCTCAGCATCATATGGTTCAACAGTTGGAATAATTGCATATTTAGCTCCAACCCACAGCTGCTGATAATCAGAATTAAGCTTAATACCTGTTACAGGCTGTGTTACTGTAACAACACAGAATGCTGTAAGTCCGGTATCTACATTAGTTGCGATAATAGATGTTGTACCTGCTCCTACTGCAGTAACCTTACCATCACTTTCAACCTTACATACCTTCTCATCACGGCTTTCCCATGTAACTATCTTGTTATCTGCATTCTCAGGAAGACAAGTTGCATTCAGCCAGAATACCTGTCCCTGTCTTACTGTTATATCTGTTGTATTAAGAACCACCTGAGTTACCGGCTGTTTAACATATATGTTACACATCGCTGTAAAGTTACCATCAAGTGATTTACAAAGAATAGTACAGCTTCCTGTTCCAACTGCCTCAACAAGACCATTAGAGTCAACTATACATACATTCGTATTGGAAGATTCCCATACAACTGTTCTATCTGATGCTGTTACTGGTAACACCTCAGCAGTTATTCTTAATCTTCCACCTATACTCATTATTTCATCAGTATAATCAAGCTTTATAGTTTCTACTGGTATATTAATAATAAAATTACAGGTTGCTATAAATGCGCCATCAGTTGTCTTACATACAATAGTACAATATCCTGGCTTTACAAACTTAACAAGACCATTATCATCTACTGTTGCAACAGATGTATCAGAAGATGTCCATGTAACATTTCTGTTAACGCCTTCACCTGATGGCAATATAGTTGCTACAAGCTGATACTGTCCGAGTGCCATGGATGCCCTGACTGTTGTTTCATTAAGCTGGATTCCAGTAACCGGTTCTCTTACATATACTTCACAGGTTGCTACTTTAAGCCCATCTTCTGAAATAACTGTGATAGTTGTAGAGCCACCCGATATACCATTTATGGTAGCTGTATAGCTATCACCTTCAACAGTTGCTATATCTGGATTAGATGAAGACCATAATACCTTGTTGTTAGTTGGTCCTGCCGGATTAAATATAACCTGTACAGTTTCAGATGAGCCTCTGTCTATCTGCACACTTGATGGGTTAATACTAATCTCTCCAACAGGTGTTGTTATATATACAACACAAGTAGCCTTCTTTATAACACCATTAATATTCTGCGAAACTGTAACATGTGCAATACCTGGTGCCACACCCTTTATATCAAATGACTTACCATCATCAGACTGTTTAACTTCAATAAGTGTATCTGTAGGAACTACCCCGGCAGCATCTGGCTGGTTAGTAACCGTATATGTAATATCTTTTTTATCTGGTGAATTAGTAACAAGTGCTTCAAGAGTCTTCGTTTCTCCTATGTTAACACTCATTGATGTAAGACTTATTCCAAAACCATCTATAACTGTAATATCATATGTGATCTGGTTTTTCTGCTTATATACAGTAGATAACTCATCTTCTACTCTTTGTGCAATTATAGTTGCATGTCCTGCACCTGTAGCAGTAACAAGTCCTGTTGTCTGATCTACCTGTACAACACTGTTATCTGTTGTTGACCATGTTATTTCAGTTGGATTAGCTGTTGTTTTTAACTGAATCGTATCACCAACATTCATGTTGCTCACATCTTTACCAAGCTTTTTAAATGGAACGATAACATTAACCTCATCATGGTTAGCCCATGTCATGTTTCCGTTCATATCAAGTGCACCTACACCTGCGTAAGCCTTTGCAACACCTGCATATATTCCTTTAACGCTGCCATCTTTTTTATATGTCATTATATCTGTATTATCCGAAATATATGTAACACCAGAAGTAGCTGGATATTTTACATTTGATGGTATCTGCTCATCTGTAAACTCCTCAAAATCCTTAGTTGATAAGACAAAATACTTTGTGCCATCTGCAAGCTTCTGCACTGAATTTCCCTGTTCGTTTGCCTTGCCTTCTGTATACTCAACCTTTGAAACAATAGAATATTTTGCTGTAAGCTGTGAAATACCATCTCCATCTGCTGTTCTTACAGTAAGATTAGTTTTTCCGCCTCCGACAATCTTAAGTGTTACCTTTGATGCATCAGATGAAACTTTTTCAACAATGCCATCCTTTAACAGATTGCCTGTCTTATCATTATCTGTTTCAACAAAAAGCTTATTAGTTTCACATGTGTTAGACGAAATCTCTATAATATCGCCCACATGATATTCATTCTTCTGCTCATCTGTAAGCTCTACTCCGTTACGTGTTGCTTTAAATTTAACACTCAATGGTACTATCACATCAACCGAATCACTTCCAAGAGCTTGCTGATATGTAATGCTTCCATCAGGACCATATATCTTCGTATAATATGTTGCAGTCAATGTTGCCTTACCTGCTTTATAAGCACGGATAAGTGGTGATTTAACACCATCAGCTGTATCTGCTGGTTTAACTCCTGCACTGTCACTTACTATAAACTTGACTACATTGGAATCTGATACAGTCCATTTAAGATTTCTCTCTGTAGGCTTGTAGTTATCAGGCGAATCCTGTCCAACTATGTTGTTTTCATCTCTTCCTGTCATATCTGCTACAACATCATTGCTATCCTCTCCTGGATTAAGAATGGTCTTATAGCTTTTTACTGTAACCGTTACGCTCGAATCAGCATTTGCAAATACCATATATCCGCTGAATGCCCCTAAAACTACAAGTACTGATAACAATATCTTCCACTGTACCCTAAGCCTTCTAAATTTTTTAATACCACTCATATGTATGCCTCATTTCATTAATATATAATATATCATAATTATTTACACATTATAGTTTTATTTAATTCTACATTATTTTCCAAAAATTATCAACAAGTATATCGTCATATTCCAGCAAAATTTCAGTAGATTTTCTTTATTTTTATATATTTTTTCAATATAATGATATAAGTGTCAAAAATATAAAAAGACTTTTTCTGCCTTCAGAAAAAGACTTTTTTACTTAAGACACGCTAAACACCGAATAAAAAGGAGTATTAATATGATCTCTGTAAGTATGTGTATGATTGTTAAAAACGAACAGTCTATATTAAAAAGATGTCTTGACTCATATGCCGGCATTTACGATGAGCTGATTATTGTAGATACCGGCTCAACGGACAACACTAAAGAAATCGCAGCACAATACACTGATAAGGTATATGACTTTGCATGGTGTGATGATTTTGCTGCAGCAAGAAATTTTGCTTTTTCAAAAGCCAGCTGTGAATATATATTAAGCGTTGATGCAGATGAAGAGCTGGATTTTCATAATAACACTGCCCTACGCAGCCTCAAAGAAGCTATTCTGCCTGAAATTGACATTGTACAGATGTACTACGTTAACGAATCGGATTTCAATTCTGTATACAATGTCCACAAAGAATTGCGTCCAAAGCTTTTCAGACGAATACGGACATTCAACTGGATTTCGCCTATACATGAAACCATTCGTGTAAACCCTGTAATATACGACAGCGATATTGAAATCATGCACAAACCAACGAGCGATCACAGCAAAAGGGATTTTTCCATATATTTTAAGGCACTGGACAAAGGTATTGTTTTAGAAGATTACGTTGTCACAATGCTTTGCAAGGAACTTTTTATATCAGGAGAAGCTTCTGATTTCATATCATTTAAAAATGCTTTTGAAAATGTATTTCCTTATGAAAACAGAAGTGAAAACACTTTGGAGGATATTAATTGTATACTTGCACGCATATACAATATCACAGGTGAACAGGATAAATTCTTCAAAATCGCCTTGAAGTCTGTGGCAGATAATCCTTCATCTGAAATGTGCTACACGCTTGGTCTTTATTATTTTGCCCACAAGGATTACAACGAGGCTGCCATATGGCTTTATAATGCTGCATTTGAAACAAAAAGTATTCTTGATATATCAAGCAGTGGCAAAAAGCCTCTTTATCTTCTTAGCGAATGCTATAAGCTGCTTTCAGAACAATGTGAAGATGATTATGAAAAAATACAATACATAGAAATGTCAAATGATTATAAATCACAGGCAGATAGCTGGTGTATGCCTGAATTATAAGTTTTATTGTTCTTTATTGTATTTTATTCTACAGAATATTGCATTTTTCCTTAAAACTTTGACTAAACTTATGGATTAAATCTTATTTATATGCTAAAATACATAAGTAATAAAATATTTTGGAGGTATCTAAAAAAATGAAATTAAATTTAAGACCAGCTGAAGAGTGTACATTTGACGCTGTATCATTAGGTGAAGTTATGCTTCGTCTTGATCCAGGTGAAGGAAGAATCCGTACAGCAAGAAGCTTTAGAGCATGGGAAGGTGGCGGAGAATATAACGTTATC
>ERZ791879.974-NODE-974-length-16032-cov-19.477186_pt1 | contig 16032 bp, 16 predicted proteins | sample MGYA00510162_ERZ791879 | MGnify/ENA primary metagenome ERZ791879 (study PRJEB30046, sample SAMN00792113) | human gut metagenome | study: EMG produced TPA metagenomics assembly of the A metagenome-wide association study of gut microbiota in type 2... | reverse complement strand
TAGAGCCGAAAGTTTTTATAATGTTGCAACGCAGGAAGAAGAATATGCAGATTTTGCGCATCCTTCTGTTAAATATCATGAAAAGTCACATGGAGAGAGTTTTCTCGCGTTAGCGCAGAACAATTTGCAGCCAAATGGTCTGTATCTTTTTGATGAACCAGAAGCTGCATTATCACCTCAGAGACAGCTTACATTGTTAATACAAATATATAGATGTGCAAAAGAGGGAGCACAATTTTTTATAGTTACACATTCACCTATTTTATTAGGCATACCAGATGCAGATATCTATTGTTTTGATAATGGAAGCATACATTTATGTGAATATGAAGAAACAGAGAGTTATCAAGTGACAGAAATGTTTATAAACAATAGGCAGATGTTGCTGGATAAATTGTTGATAGAGTAAAGAAACAATGTGTTAGGGCACAAATATGATAAAAACAAAAAATATTTCAGAAATGTTGACTTCTTTAATTGAGGAGTATCGTTTTAATAAAAATACTCTTTCAAAATATTTAGAAATAACTGAAGAAACAATAGATGGAGTAGTAATGGGCAATGTGGAATGTTTGCCAGATGATCCTGCATTGCGTCTTAAGATACTTAGTAAAGCAGGATTTCTGTATTTTGGAGCGATTGAAGATAAGGATAGGCAACTAAGCGGTTTTTTGGAAGTGCTTGTTTCCTATCACGGCATATCCAAGCTTACGATAGCAAAGATGGCTGGTGTTGAGGAACAGGATATTGACAGGCTTTTAACCAATCCACTAGAAAAAGTTGAAATCGAAGTAAAATATAAAATTGCTGTGACTGTTATGGAACTGCGATTTTGGCTAAAAGATTGTGAGTTGCCAATATAATCATGTGGTGCTTGGGAAACTGGTGGAATAGCAGGAAATGTAATTAGAATAAAGAAAGATAGAAGGCGAGTAGCAGATTGGTGTCTGCTGCTCACTTTTCGTTTATGGAGATATGTCGCAATACGACTTTTGAAGTGTTGTGTTGCAATCTGTTTTCAGGTATTTCTCGTTGGTATCATTACCATAAAAGCGAGGTGAATTCCATGAAAGCAGAGAAGAAGGAAATCAATATACAGATCGGAAAAAGGTTGCAAACCGCCAGAGAAAACAGTGGATATACGCAGGAAGTTTTTGCAGAGACGCTGGATGTAGGGGTAGAGCATTATCGAAAAATCGAAAGCGGTGTCTATGGCTTACAGCCGGAGAAAATGCTGATCTTGTATGAGAAGTACAGGATTGAGCCGACTTATCTGGTTACGGGGGATACAAATCATAAGGTTGATATTGAACTGTTCCTTGCAAACTGTAGCAGGGAGGAACGGGATGCATTTATAGACCGTATGCTTGCGTATATGAGAAAGCTGATGACAGGCCGTTAATGCAGCACAGTCTCCGGGATGTATATTTGATAAATATATTGAGAAGGAGACGATGTATGAGGGTAGCAATCTGCGATGATAATCAGCAGGACATTGAAAGGATCAGACGCTATACACTGCGTATGATCGATTATGCGGTGGAGTATGCGTTTTATACCAGACCGGAAGAATTATTGAGGGAATGTGCAGATGCGGAGCAAAAGCCGGATATGTACATTCTTGATATTGAGATGCCTGGAATGGACGGACTGGCGGTGGCAAAACAGATCCGTGAGACAGATCCCAAGGCATTGCTGGTGTTTCTTACCAGCTATACCAAATACATGCCAAGTGTATTTGAAGTTGTCACATTTGATTTTATTCCAAAACCAATCTCAGAAGAAAGGCTCCGCGTGCTGTTTGAGAAGGCAGGAACCTATCTGAATCTGACCAATCAGAGTTTCTCATTTTGTTACCGCAGGGTGCGGTACAGTCTGAAATTTGACGAAATCCTGTATCTGGAAAAGCGGGGGCGTCAGGCGATCATCCACACAAAGAAAATGAAATATCAGTCCAACATGAACCTGAATGAAATATGGGAGAAACTGGACGAGCGCATGTTTGCTGCCGTACATGGCTCTTTTATCGTTAATTTGAAACATGTTCATTCCGTATCCAGCGGCATGGTCATGCTTACGGACGGCACAGAGCTGGGAGTGACAAGAGGATACCGGAAGGAGCTGACGGAAAAGCACATCGCATTTGTGCAGGGAGGAATGTGACATGGCATTGTATGGGGTGAGGCTTGTCATAAATCTTTTTGACCTCTGCATTTACCGCAGGTATTTAGAGAAGTTCATCGGAAACAGAAAAACTTCCATGGAATTTTCTGTTCTTCTGCTGATAGTGTGCGAGCTGATTGGAAGTGCGGTGAACCAGATGGGGATAAGCTGGCTGAATTTTGTGACGATGGTTGCAATTCTCTGTGTATATGTCTGCCAGTATGAGGCAGGGATTGTAAGCAGGCTGATTGCGGTTCTGCTGTATATGGGGATTATGGGAGTTGCAGAACCGTTAGGATATTTGTTTAATAAGGCATTCATGGAAAAGGTGTTGGACGATACCACGGTTTCATATTATTTTATCGTGTTTTTTATGGCACTTTTGAAAGCAACAATTGTGGAGGTGTTTTGCAGACTGAAATCTGGAAGAAGCATTCGACTATCAGCAATGCCAAAAGAAACGCAATATATGTTGACAATGATACCTTTATGCAGCCTGATCAGTTGCTTTTTACTGATAGAGGTTGCAAAAGAATTAATCTCGGCACAGATGGTCGTGCTGTGCATGTGCATCATCTTTGTCATTATCATCACTAATTATGTAATTTTTCTGATGATTGAAAAGTATACGACAGTGGAAGAAAAACAGCACGAAGAGGAAATGATCCAGAGGGAAATCTTATACCGGAACGAATACTATCAGGACATGGAACGGTATCAGGAACAGATACAGGACATCCGGCTGGCAGAAGAGATCATTTATTCCGCAAATCCTGTGGTGAATGCCATATTAAAAGTAAAAAGCGTAAAGGCAAAAGAGAAAGAGATACCGATGCAGGTTACAACGCTGCTCCCCCAGAGAGTATCCGTAGATATCGGGGACATGGGTGTTCTGTATGGGAATCTTTTGGATAATGCGATAGAGGCAGCGATGGCAGTGGAACAGGAAAAACGGTATGTTCATGTGGAATCAAAGTTTCAGGAGGGCAGACTGCTTTTATCCATTAAGAACAGCAAGCCATCCGGGACAAGTTCCTGTCAACAGACAAGCAAAAAAGATAAAATAAAACACGGCAGGGGAATCCGTTCGGTGCGGAAAGTGGCAGAAAAATACGGTGGGGAGCTGATATTAAAGGATCAGGGGGAACATTTTGAGGCAGTCCTTCTGCTCAACGGAGTTGCAAAACTGGAGTGAGACTGCAACTTATTACAGCAAACCTGCAACTTGTTACAGATAGATTGATTTTTACATGGAAACTGTTAGAGTGAAAACATCAAAAAAAGGAGGGTTTTACTAAAAATGAAGAAAAGAAACTGGATGTACCGACTGAGCAGCAAATCCATGAGTGTGATGGCAGCACTGGCACTTATGGTGACAACCATGGCAACGAACCGTTCCTGCATGTGGTATCTGGGACAGGACAAGATGCCGGAAGATTCCAAAAAACTCAGAAGGTTTTAAATCATGACGAAATGGCTCAGCCATCGTATGGTTGAGCGGGGAATCATAAAAGAGGAGGAGCAGGAATTATACCAGTTTGGAATACGCAATGGTATGATCCTGCTTCTAAACGTTGTGACAGCACTGGTCATCGGCCTGCTTACAGAGCAACTGGCGGTTGTGGCAGTGTTTACCCTTTCTTTTATGGTTCTTCGCAGCTATACTGGTGGATATCACTCAGACAGCAGGATTTTCTGTTATCTTGGTTCCAATCTGGTGCTGCTGGTTCCGGTTTATACACAGGCTGTGTTTTGTAAGACATCGCTGGCATGGCTGCTGGCAGTATTGCTGGTGTCCGCAGGGATTATTTTTTTACTCAGTCCCATGCACAGCAAGAACCGAAAACTGGATAAAGAGGAACAAAAGCATTTTGGCAGAAAAGCAAGGCTGATTGCAGCTTTGGAACTGGCTGTGCTTGGCATTTTGTGGCATGCAGGTCAGGTACTGTATGCTTACGCTGTTTATACAGGAATCTGCATCACGGCACTGTTTATGCTTATAGGAAAAGCACAGCTATGGATACAGTCACATACCGAAAATAGATAGTCCTTTCCGAACAAACGGAAGGGACTTTTTTTCTGGAAAACAGGAAGGATGACAATCCAAGACGGTAACTTATTACAGGTATCGTAAGACTTATTACACTTATATTGAAGCGCACTTTCTTTCCAAGTATAGTACCGCAAAAAGGCTTAGGAGAAGAAAGGCGTGGCATGTTTTGGGGAATTCATGCCGCACCGGATTGCAGGGGGCGGCAGAAAGGGAAAAGTTCATAAGGATAACATCCGGGTGCAGTTTTGCATGCTTTATTTTGCATGGGAACAGCACCTTTTTTTATTGTCTTTTTCCAGTAAAGCAGAACCCAGAGGTCCGCCAGATGTCCTTCATTTCAAAAAAATTACGAAATGGAGGACATTTGAATGTCAGAATGGATCAGGATCAGAGTAAAGGATTTTTATAAAGATGCAGTTGGTGAGCTGGAATACACCTATGTGACCAGAGAAGTCTACGAGGCACTTGTCGATACGTTCCGCAAAGAAGCCCACGCACAGGAAATGCGGGATATCAGACATACGACCAAGGACGGATATACAGAAGGAGAAACGGAAGATCTGGTGGAGCTGACCGGGGAATCGGTAGAGGATACGGTCATCCGGCAGATGGAAATAGAAACCCTGCAGAAAGCAATGCAGTCACTCACCCCGGTGCAGAGAGAGCGGCTGCATTTTTATTTTTTTGAGGGCATGACATACCGGCAGATTGCAGCGAAAGAAGGGGTCGGAGAGAAGAACATCCGGGAGAGCATAAACGGTGCGGTAAAGAAAATAAAAAAATATTTTGATTAATACCCCCTCAAAACATGTTTTTCTGTGAGTACCTTATGAGAGGAACTTTTTCTGGACAGATGGTCTCTTCCGGGAATCCTCTCATGTCTCGTGTGTGGATACGACACAGGCAGACAAAACGCACCTTGAAAAATGCCGGAGAGGAATACAGGACTCCGAGCGCAGGATGGAATCACGCCATATCCTGCCAGCCATATCCAGCAGTTCAGATACGTTAGCCGTTTCATGAGCCGTAACCGGGGCGCAGTGACACTCCTGCAGCAATCGGGCAGATGTTCTTTCTGCCAGCCATGCTGTGAAAAAGATCGCATCTAAGAAGCCGAGCGGGAAAGCCGGGGTACAGCCTGTCTGTGGTGGACAGGCGCGAAGAGGGGAATGGCCTATAATGATACACCTTGAGATTAGCCAGCACGCAGTGGTGGAGGTGAGATACCTGTGATGTCTGCCTGTCCGAGTGGCAGGAACCAAAGACAGTCTGGACTGACTGCCCATGAAATGCCGGCTTTGGGATTTTTTCTTCTCTGTTTTGGCGGCGTTTCGGTTCCGGGGAGTAGTGACGAATAGGGACAGACACTTTTTATTTATGAAGTGAAGGATTATGGCAGTAAGACTTAATTACAGAAACCATGCGGCGGAGGGGAACTTCCGCCGTATTCTTGTGGGGTTAAGAAAAACTGAAAAATGGGGAATGGAGGAAAACAGGAGATGAAGAAAGAAGATACCGAAATGATGTTAAGGATTTTTGAAACGGAGAGGGCAGGATATGCCTATCTTTATCCGAGTGATGGAGGGGAGAGGAAAGAGGACTATATCTCGACCACGGCAGAAAATATCGCAAATTATATCGGCAGCCACATGTTTGAGGCTGAAAAGATCGTCATCACAGATATGTGTGACAGGCTGATATTAGATACCTGCGGCTATTTTATCAATAGCTGTCCGAATCAGGAATTCTGCAAGGAAATCAATCCGTTCTTAATCCCAATCCAGATGGGAGAAAAGGACGCAGGAGAGGTGCTTTCAGTCAGCAGGGATGTATCGGAACAGTATTTCCGGGAAGAAGATGAGGCAGCAACCATGGCTGAAATCGGGATGATGTAAGGGTGTTTGGCTTGGAAGAATGAATTTAACGTTCTTAAATTGCGGGAGGAAAAAGGGAGAGATGCTGGAAGGTGGAGCGAATGAGGTGCGGTATAAGATTGCTGAATTTCTCTTAAAAAGGATGCATGAAGATAAGCTGTTAACCGAGGAAGAATGGGAAAAAATCCGGGTTTTGAATGTCAAGACCTTTTCCCCCGAACTGGCAAAAGTATATCTGTAATAACACTGGATATATAAGGGACTATGTGGTAGTGTATGTTGCTGACAGGGAGTGCAACCCCTTGAAAATACTAGGAAAGGAGAAAAAAGCATGGCAAAAAAAGTAACTGTCATAAAGGCAGCAAAAGAGCAGAAACATACACAGGAAGAACGCAGACTGAAAGTGTGCGGGTATGCCAGAGTCAGTACCGGCAGTCAGGCACAGGCAACTTCCTATACTGCACAGGTCGAGTACTATACGGAAAAGATCGAGAGCAACCCCCTGTGGGAGTTTGCCGGGGTGTATGCGGATGAAGGAATCAGCGGAACAAACGTAAAGCACAGGGATGAGTTCCAGATGATGATTTCAGACTGTGAGGATGGGAACATCGACCTGATCCTTACGAAATCCATCACAAGATTTGCAAGAAATACGGTGGAATGCATCCAGACCATCCGAAAGCTGAAAGAGATTGGCGTTGGAATCTACTTCGAGAAGGAGAACATCAACACGCTGTCAGAAAAAAGCGAGCTGTTCATTACCATCCTGGCATCGGTGGCGCAGGGGGAATCAGAAAACATCTCAAGCAACAACCGATGGGCGATACAGAAACGCTTTCAGGATGGAACCTATATCATATCCACACCAGCGTATGGCTATGGAAAAGATGAGGATGGAAATTTAGTCATCATAGAATCCGAGGCAGAAACTGTAAGGTGGATTTATGAATCCTACCTAAACGGCATGGGAGTGTATGTGATAGCAAAGGCACTGAACCAGAAAGGCATTCCGACAATCCGGGGTGCAGAAAAATGGCAGGACGGGGTGATACAGGACATTCTGAAAAATCCGATTTATGAGGGCGATATGCTGCAGCAGAGAACCTATACAGAAACAAGGTTCCCATTTGTCCGCAGGGTAAACAACGGACAGAGAAACCAGTATCTCATCAAAGACAGCCATCCGCCAATCGTCACACATGAGGAGGCAGAAGCGGTGCGAAACCTGATGGCATACCGGGTGGACGTACTGCACATGAACAAGAGTGACTACACCAAAAGATACCTGTTTTCCGGCAGAATCATCTGCGGGGAGTGCGGAAAAACCTTCCGGCGGCAGAAAATATATATCGGGAAACCCTATGAGAAAATCATCTGGACGTGCAGCGGACATGTGGAGGATAAAGAGAGCTGCTGCATGAAAGCCATCCGGGAGGATGTGCTGCACCGGGCTTTTACAGACATGTGGAACAAGCTGTACACCAATCAGGGAACGATATTAGAGCCGCTGTTAAAAGAGCTGACAGAACTTGTGGCAGCAAGGCAGGACAGTGAGGAAATCAGACAACTGGATAGGGAAATCAAAGATATAAGCGAGCAGAGCCAAATCCTAAACCAAGTAATGAGGAAAGGATATATGGACTCTGCTCTTTTTATGGAGAGCAGTAATAAACTTGGCTGGCAACTGACGGAATGCAGGAGAAAAAAGACACTTTTGACCAGAAAGCTGCGGAGGACAAAAGAAATCGTGCGGACCGAACAGCTTATCCAACTGATCGCAGAACAGGACGGATTAAGGGAGGAGTTTGACGAGCAACTGTTTAAAATGACAGCGGAGAAGATCGTGGTCTCCAAAGAACACGACATCACCTTCTGCCTTCACAACGGACTGAAACTGACGGAGAGGGGAGGCGGACAGGATGCAGTGGCACATGCCAATCGGCTATAAAGTTGTGGATGGAAAAATCACCATCTGCGAAGAGCAGAGAAAGATTGTGGAACAGATATTTACAGACTATGACAGCGGAGTGGCGGCAGGCAGGATCGCCCAGAACCTGAAAGGGAGAAACATATGCAATGCAAAAGGAAAAGTGTCCTGGACCCATGCATCCATTGGCAGGATACTGGAAAACCCAAGCTACCTTGGCACAGAATACTATCCGCAGCTCATAGGAGAGGAACTGTTTGAGAGAGTCCAGCGCAGACGGGAAAAGGTGAGGGCAGAGCTTGGAAGGGCAGACCACCGGCCCGGCAGGGATGAAAGAATCCTTTTCGGAGGTGTCATCTGGTGTGCAGAATGCGGGGCAGTATGCAGCCATATCCAGCCGAACCACAAAAAAGAGCGTGGCGGCACTGCCAAGTGGAAGTGCAGGAACTATGTGACTGGCAGAGCAAAAAACTGCAGGAACAGTTTTATTACAGACGGGCAGGCAAAGCAGGTGTGTGTAGAAGCCATCAATGCAGTGATACGAAACAAAGGCCTGCTCCGGGTACAAAGGCAGGAGGAAAAGCTCAGCCCTCAGTACCGGGTTCTGGAGCGGAACCTGCAGCACATGAAAGAAGAGCAGGAACGCACAGAGACAGACCTGATGAAACTGCTCTATGAAAGGGCAGAGGAACGATACCGGACGCTGGAGGTCAGGGATGGGGAGTTCCGGACAGAGGAGATCAAAAACATCCTTGCAGGAAAAAAGGAACTGGAAACATTTGATGAAAACTTATATAGAAAAATAATCGCACGCATCTGGGTGCATGGTGGAAACATGGCAGAAGTAGAGTTTATCAACGGGAGCCGTGTCACAGCCGGATACAAGGATTAGGAGGGAGAGCAGATGGCAGAAACAGCAAAAAAGATCAGCATGATACCTGCCAAGGTGCAGTATGATCGGAATGTGAAACTGTCAGAGAAGAAAATGAAGGTCGCTGCCTACTGCCGTGTCAGTACGGAGCTGGAAGAGCAGGACAGCAGCTATGAAGCACAGGTGGAGTATTATACCAGCAAGATATCGGAAAACGAAAACTGGAAAAATGCCGGCATCTATGCGGATGACGGAAAGAGCGGAACAAACACCAAAAAGAGGGCAGACTTTAATGCCATGATACAGGATGCCCTTGCCGGAAAGATCGACATGATCCTTACAAAGTCGGTCAGCAGGTTTGCGAGGAACACGGTAGACTCGCTGGTGACCATCCGAAAGCTGAAAGAAAAGAACGTGGCGGTGGTGTTCGAGAAAGAGGGAATCAATACACTGGAGGGAACCGGCGAAATCCTTATCACCATCTTGAGCAGTCTGGCACAGGAGGAGAGCCGCAACATCAGTGAGAACATCCGCTGGGGAGTCGTGAGGAAATTTGAAAAAGGCAAGGTCATCGTGAACTGCACAAAGTTCATGGGATACACCAAAAACGAGGATGCTGACCTGGTCATCGTACCCGAAGAGGCAGAGGTCGTAAAGCTGATCTTCCGCCTTTATCTGGAAGGCTACAGTACCGGAAAGATTGCAAAGCATCTGGAAGAGCAGGGAATCAAGACCGCCACAGGGCAGGACAAATGGCATTCCACGGTAATAGACAAAATGCTCCGCAATGAAAAATACATGGGAGATGCCTTGCTGCAGAAAACCTATACGGTGGATTTCATGACAAAAAAGAAAGTCAAGAATACTGGAATCGTACCGCAGTATTATGTGGAAGATGACCATGAGGCGATCATACCGAAAGAACTGTTCTACAGGGTGCAGGAAGAGATGATGCGGAGGGCATCCTTATGCAAGGCGGCTGTCACCCGGAAGAAGAACCAGAGGAGCAGGTATTCCTCCACCTATGCGCTGACCGGCATGCTGATCTGTGGAAAATGCGGGCAGGAGTACCGGAGAGTCACCTGGGCGAGAAACGGGAAAAAGAAAGTGGTCTGGAGATGCAGCAACCGATTGACTAACGGAGTGAAAAAATGCGGGGAATCCGAGACACTCGAAGAGAACGCATTAAACAGGGCGGTGATGGAAGCCATCCACAGGATCACGAGTGATGATATGGAATTTATGGAAAACTTCCGGCAGAACATCATCCATGTCATCGGGAACTACAGCACCGCAAAAGAGTCTGAGGAATACGAAGAAAAGATAAAAGAAAAGCAGGAAGAGATGGTGGCACTGATCGCGGAGAATGCAAAGACTGGCTCCTACACACCGGAGTTTGATGAACGCTATCGCACCATAGCAGAGGAAATCAATGCCTTAAAAGAGGCACAGAAAACAGCCAGAAACGAGAAATGGATGGCTGACAGCTATGAACAGAGAATCCAAGATATCGACCATTACTTAAGCACAAGCACCTGCCAGATACAGGAGTTCGACAATGACCTTGTCAGACGGATGATCTCGACCATCAAAGTGGAATCCAGCGAGAAGCTGCTGATACAGTTCCAGTCAGGCATTGTCATGGAACAGGAGATTCGATATGAGTAAGACTGCGGCAGGAATGGCAGCAAGTAAATAGGAAACGTTGTTCCTGCCAGTTTATGGTAAGAATAAAATGCCCGATGATCCGGGCGTTTTATTGTTGGCATAAAAATAGGAAAGGACAGCAGGAGCAGAAAGCATATAACGGAAAATGAGTAAAAGAAAGTGGATATAAAAAAGTACATGAAGTAAGTGTGCGACAGGAGGAGAAAAGCGTATAAATTATGAGCAACTGATAGAAGAACTGAGGGAGGAAATGTTACAGCTTGTAAATACGAAATGTGATGCACTGCTCCAGATGTACCAGAGTGGGGAGTTGCGGACAGATATGAAAGATACAATCCGGGAAAGCAGTCTTATCACAGTGTCCCCGGCAGAACTGAAAGGGAAAAAACCGCTGGCAGTCCAGTTCGCGCGGGGAGAATGGATAGAAACACCTACATGGAGAAAGGTGGCACAAAAGATTTTGCAGGCCTGTAATGAACAGCCGGATATCCATGAGCGTTTTATGGAAATGTGTGGAAAAGTAGCCGGACGCTGGAGGACGATCCTTGGAAGTTCACCGGAAGAAATGGATGTACCGATAAAGGTGGATGAGGAACTTTATTTTGAGGGAAAATTTGACACCGAAGCGATGTTAAACATGTTAGAGAAAAAGGTGCTGGAACCGGCAGGGGTTGATTACAGTAGCATTAAAATCCGGTATATGGGAAAAGGGCAGGAAGCAGCAAAAAGTTTAGAGCATGTGCCAGAGCAGGATGAACCGGCAATGCTGCAATCGTTACAGAATATGCAGTTATAAAATGACATTGACAAGTTTCGGCATATAAACTAGTATTACAATGAGACTAGAAAAATGCATTCCATTTCTACGAGAGATAGAACATAGTAGTATATGTAAGATATCTGTAGATTTTGGAATGTTTTTTATTAGCAGAAAGGAAACTGGATGAATGCTGATTGATGTATCAGATAAAATCAAAATTCCGATAGAAATAGAACAGAAGATTTTAAGCCGGTTCATAGCAATGTCGGAAAGAAATATTTCTGCGATCAAAGCATATAAAATACAATATGATCGGGATGTGATATGTGCAATAGAAAATTATATAGGACCAAGTTCTGCATACTACTTTTATCAAGAACTGAATTCTTTATTTAAGCAATATGAGATGGTTTGCTATCATTCAACAAAAACGATTGATGAGAACGTGATCCGTTCTAATGGTCTTACAACGAATGAGTGGAATACCTATAGTAAAAATATGGTTCATACCTTGCAAGTTCTCCATGTAGAAGAAAAAGATATAGTTCATATTGTTGAAATCATAAAGTGCAAGTATGATTGGAAATATCCTGCACAGGGCAGGGAACCACAACTATGTTTTTATTCAGACAGAGGTCTTTTAAGTGAGGATATGTATGCTGGGTATGAACAGTTTTGTGAAAATATTGGCGGAGAGCTGGCAAGGGATGCGTTAAAACAAAATTATCCCAAATTGTATGAGTGCTTAAGGGAGAATGGAAAAGCGTTTTTAGTTAAATTCAAGATACCATTTTCCAATATAAAGTCCTACAATCAAGACACTATTATATATCAATTTGTTGCATATTTTGCGGGAAGATATTTTTGGAATTATGATTATGAAATTCATTTTGATGGAAATACTGATAAAGCAGTTCCGGCAAGTGATATTTTAGAACTTATTCCGTACACAACAGATAGATATTATTTTAAGAAATAGATTATAATGAAAAATATACTATGAATGAAACAAAGGGGAAAGATGTTTAATCAGCTATATTTAATAATAGAGGAAAATAAGTTAAAGAAAAGATTTAAAGGTAATGTTGTAACGGCTGTTTTAGAGGTCTTAAACAAAGAAACAGATGTACAACGTTTGGAATTGATATATCAGACGTTATGGCGGTTTAATGATGCAATAAAGTTTTGGGATGAATTAATAGGATATACATCGGGGGATGAAGAATGGGAAGAGTATGAAAAAGATTTATACAGCAGATACACGGATATATTATTAAATAATCTGCAAAAATTATATTTGAGAACAGGCAGATTTGATTTTATGCAAGAGTATTCGAAAGCATATTGGAAACAGGTGCAGGAATCTATATTGCAGTTATGGAAAAAACTTCCAGAAGGAAAAAGTGTTGTAAAAAATGAAGTTAGTTTCCAAAAAATATTTGAAGATTTTTTTAATGAAACAATAAAGACATTTCCAGATTTTCTAGTAAAACGGTTACAAGAGTTTCATAATTTGTATAGAGCCAGTAGATATCAGGTATTTGATAATTACAAATATATAATGCCTGATCCCGCATATTGTCATGATAATCGGTGGAATGATGACGGAGTAGCATATCTTTATTTGTCATACGATAATGAAAATAAGGAATGTCAAGGTATAAAACAAGCAAAGAAAACATGTTTTGAAGAATTAAGAGGAAAAGAGGGGGAACAGCTCTCTGTTTGTAAATTTAAAGCTATTCACAAACGAGTGAAAATATTAGATTTATCATATGATGGAATTGATTATGAGGAACAGCTTCAAGAGTTAGGAACATCAGAGGAAAACTATAAAGACCGTATATTACAGACGGTTCAAGAGAATTCTAAGTTGTATAACAGAATGAAGGCTTATGCACAAAATGGAAATAAAGAAGCATTTAATAAAGAATTGGATAGGCTGCAAAAGCAAGCCGGATTAGATAGAGAAATTCATGACAAAGTGCAATTACAGCTTTCAAAAATTTTAATAGGAAATATATGTGATTCGATATTTTATGCTGTTGATAAAGAGGATGATCCAAATTTGGAAGCGTATATTCCATTTAGGGCATTCAGCAGGTATCTTATTTCACAGGGATTTGGTGGTGTAGCTTATCGGAGTACAAGAATGGCATTAATTGGATTGCAGGGAAAATGCATTACTCTTTTTAATCCAGAAGATGCAATTTATATTGATGGAGAAATGGAGGTATATGAATATCACAAGGATGGTTGTAACTTAATAACTAGGTATGGCAATAAGCCTTGATGAGTTGAAAGAACAGAAAAATATTTTACGAATGACCTATACTTTTACATGAAAGATGGTTATAATAGAGTTGAGGTTAAAGGAAAGGAGATGTTTTACATGGAAGCTGTAGTAAAGGATATGAATGTTGTAGAAGATAGAACAGCAATGGAAACATTATTTTCTTATCTCGATAGAGGAATTGATGATATGGAAGCAGGGCGGCTTCATACCGTTGATGATGCATTTCAGATTATCAGAGATAGGATGAAAAATGAATTATAGAGTACTAATCACAGATGAAGCAACGGATGATGTATTCAATTTGGTTAAGTATATTCAGGTTGATTTATGTAATCCAGATGCTGCAAATAAGTTATATACGAATTTAAATAGGGAAGTCAATAACATGGGTGACTTCCCTTTAAAATTTGCTGATTCAGGGATAAAATATAGAGGATATATAATACATAAAAAGATATATCAGTCATATTTATTGTTTTATATCATAAGCGACGAGAATCAGACAGTATATGTTCTTCGTATTTTGAAGGATATTATGAATTGGCGCAATATATTGCAAAAAAAAAATATCTATCATTTTTCAAATTATAGATGATAAAAGTAAGTGGTCGGAATCAAGCCTCCAAGTCCCCAAAAAGATTTGGAGGTTTTCTTCTGCCCATTTTTATCGGGAAGTAATTTCCCAAATAAACAATCTATGGTACAATATCTTAGAAATTATCATCAAGGGATGAGTAGTGGACCATAGAGAAAGAGCAGAGTCAATCGTAAGCTGATCTGGCTTACATCTAAAATACAATGCAATCTTTTTCTATGCAGGGACATAAGAGAGTGCATCATGTCAATTTTTTGCAGCCTTGTTACAGAGGATTGCAACATTTTTCATTCCCAGAGTACAGTGAAAACTCTGGAAAGTGCATCTCAATTACCCTATCGACACATGTGGAAACTGTAATTTTATTGTCCCGAAAAGCTCCAGATGCCGAAATTAAGGTAAGATTGGATATGTCGGAATTAGACATAACAAGTGCAGAAAGCAAGGCAACATATAAAGAAATACAGGAATATGTGCAAAATAAATATGACCTGCATGTAACAAATTTATATATAGCACAAGTGAAACGTGAATTTGGAATTATAGAAAGAGAAAATTATAATACAGGTGAAGGAAAGGCAAGAGTGCCACAGGTAACACCTGAAAAACGTGAAGCAATTATAGAAGCTCTTAGATACTTCCAGATGATTGAATAAAAAAGGCTATACAGAAAAAAAGAACTCCTTCGGGGGTTCTTTTTAATTTTTGGAAGAAAGTTAGTGTATAAGCGAAAAATGAAATTTTCATTTTCGGTTTATCCCCCTTTCCTTGCGTAGTCAAATACAAAAGTATTTGACTACCATGAATTTCTTAATCTAATAAATAAATCAAGACTTACTGCAGCACCCATTGAAAATCCAATGACAATGGTTCATACCATTTATTTTTACCTGCTCTAGATCATGCCTTACTGCTTAACAAATAAGATTATGAATGATATGTGCGCAGTGCGGCATTACAAATAAATTCATTTAATAAGAGTACTACACCTCATTTCATTGATCTTCGGAAATGACTAACTTCATAAGTAATGTTACCGTGAGCAAAGAAGAGACTGCGTATTTACTGCAACAGAGACCTGGTTTTTAATGAATTTAATTAATGAAACTGTACAATCGTGATCAAGTGAGGTGTGACGGTCCATTTAAAACTACTGGAGTGAAGGTAAAAAAGTATTTAATTTTTTAGCTCTAAGTTATAAAAAAATTATACTTTTATCATTGAAAAAAGTATTTATATTTTTTAATAAAATAAAAAATAATTATATGTACTGAACTATAAAAATGAATTTATTTGTGGTTAGTTTAGGTACAAATTAACTTGATGTTACTATAGTATAATAGAGATCTATAATAATATATATAATACAGAATCGTGCAAAGCCTTGTGAATACTGGGATAGATGGATCCTAAAGTGTAAGTTTTATAGGTCTAAAGTGTAAGTTTTATAGGTGTATTGTGTAAGTTTTATAGGTCGGCTAAAGTGTAAGTTTTATAGTTATTGTGAAAAAAATAACATTTTTTCACTTTTTACACTTTAACAGTCATATTAATTATATAAATAAAAAATGGAGGGCTAAAAATGATTGAAATAAATGAATTTGATAATAACCAGAAAATTGCAGAATCGACAAAGCTAATAAGGTACATTTTTGATAATAATTTTACTAAAAGGCAATTGGATATGGTGTATGCAATAATTTCATTAGTAAAGCCAACAGATGATGATTTTAAAACATATCACATATCATATAGTGCGATTGGGAAGATTGCATATTCCGCAAAAACAGAGCACTCGCTCCGCATGAGCGGAGCGCTGTTCCGC
>ERZ791879.970-NODE-970-length-16096-cov-3.161087_pt1 | contig 16096 bp, 17 predicted proteins | sample MGYA00510162_ERZ791879 | MGnify/ENA primary metagenome ERZ791879 (study PRJEB30046, sample SAMN00792113) | human gut metagenome | study: EMG produced TPA metagenomics assembly of the A metagenome-wide association study of gut microbiota in type 2... | reverse complement strand
CTTCCTTCTTCAGCTATTTTGATTTCAAGTTGTCTAAGATTTTCTTCCATTTCGATAAGAGGTCTGAATACTTCAAGAACCTCTTCTAATATAGTATTTTCCGAATAAAAATTGGTATTTTGCTCTAAATAACCAATCTCACAATCCTTAGAAGTGTAAATATCCCCACTGTCATATCCATATTCACCGGAAATAATTTTGAATAAAGTCGTCTTTCCAGTACCGTTAACTCCAACGATTCCGACTTTATCGCCTTCATTTATAGTAAAACTAGCATTTTCAAGGATAGAATCTACGCCAAAACTTTTATTCAAATTATTACAAGATAAGATGATCATAAGTTTTTGTACCTCCTTAAGCTATCTAAAATTATAAACTTTTGGTATAATATAATCAAGGATATATGAAACTATTTAAAAAATATGGTATTATCTAATTATATTGTTATGAAAATATTAAAATTAAAAGAGGTGAGAAGATGGCAGGTAAGAATATATCAATGGCTGTTATCAGAAGACTGCCTAAGTACTACAGATATCTTGGGGACTTACTTGATAATGACGTACAAAGAATATCTTCAAAAGAATTAAGTGAAATTATAGGATTCACAGCATCACAAATAAGACAAGATTTAAATAATTTTGGCGGATTTGGACAACAAGGGTATGGATATAATATAGAAGCTCTTCATACTGAAATCGGAAAAATTCTAGGGTTAGACAGGCCATACAATGCAATTCTAATAGGAGCAGGAAATTTAGGACAAGCAATAGCTAACTATTCTGGATTTAGAAAAGCGGGATTCGAAATAAAAGGGTTATTTGATGCAAATCCTAAAATAATAGGATTAAAAATAAGAGAATTTGAAATATTGGACTCGGATAAAATTGAAGATTTTGTTAAAGAAAACAAAATAGATATCGGAATTTTATGTGTACCAAAAAATGGGGCCCAAGAATTAGCAGATAGATTAGTCGCATGTGGGATAAAGGGATTATGGAACTTTGCACCTATGGATTTAAATGTACCAGAAGATATCATAGTAGAAAATGTAAACTTAACTGAAAGCTTATTTACTCTATCATATCTAATGAAAGAAGACGAATAACGATATATTTATTTAATAATATAATTAAGCTGTTGTATAGAATATTGTACGTGATTTTCATACAGCAGTTTTTTTTTAACGCTAAAAAGCTAAGTGATAAAAACCACTTAGCTTTATTTAATAAAAATTAAATTCAAAATTATTCAGCACATGGAGCTTCTACAGGACATACGTCTGCACAAGAACCGCATTCTATGCAGCTATCTGCATCTATTACGTATTTGTCATCTCCAGCTGATATACATTCTACAGGGCATTCTGATTCGCATGCACCACAGCTTATACAAGCATCACCTATTATGTAAGCCATATTATTTTCTCCTTAATTGATGTCATTATTTTTGAAATTTAAAATCATCAAAATCAACCGAATAAAAAACTATCCAAGGAAGAATCCCCAGATAGTTTTACTTGCTATTATTCTTCAACTATAGCATCGTTTGGACAGGCATCAGCACATGATCCACAATCTAAACATTCGTCAGCGTTTATGCTGTATTTGTCATCTCCTGCAGTTATAGCATCGTTTGGACATTCGTCAGCACAAGAACCACAAGCGATACATTCATCAGTTATTTTGTAAGCCATACTAAAATCCCCCTTTAATGATTTTAATTTCACTTATAATTATAGCAAAGTTTATTATAGATAACAATAAGAATTTGCCCCAAAAAATGGTTGATAAAATAATGTCATATTCAAAGATTAATATCAAAATGGATTATGTTTAAATTAAAAAACAATTCTTATTAGGAATTAAAAATAGGAATCAGGAATTATAAATGGTTGGAATTTAAACTAATAAATGAGACGGAATAAAATAAATTATTCCAAATTGGAATAAAAATAAAATATAAAAATAAAAAAATATATGTTTAACAATGGAATATATTGGTATAAATGAAGTATAAATAAAATGAAAGTTTTAAAAAAGTTCAGATTTAAAAAATTAGTAAATATTTTTAACTTTGAAAACATTATGAGAAACAGACTTTATAGTATAAAAGTATTAATGGGAGGAATATAAAAATGAATTGTAATACTTGTAAGATGTGTGAAAGTGCAGATAAGAGATTAGAAAGTTTTGTAGCATCAAAAGCAGGAGAATTTGAAACAGCATTCCAAAGAACAATCGACCAAAAAGTAAAATGTGGATTTGGACTTCAAGGTGTCTGTTGTAGATTATGTTCAAATGGACCATGTAGAGTAACTCCAAAATCACCAAGAGGAATATGTGGAGCAGATGCAGACACAATAGTAGCAAGAAACTTCTTAAGAGCAGTATCAGCAGGGGCAGCATGTTATTTACACGTAGTTGAAAATACAGCTTTAAACGTAAAACACGTTGGAGAAAACAATGGAGTTATAAAAAGTGAAAAAGCTTTAAACATACTAGGAGAAGAATTAGGAATATTCGATGACGACCCACATAAAAGATGTGTAAAAATAGCAGACGCAATTCTAAAAGATTTATACAAACCAAGATATGAAAAAATGGAATTAGTTGAAAAACTAGCTTATCATATGAGAGTTGATAAATGGAAAGAGCTTGGAATCATGCCAGGTGGAGCTAAATCAGAAGTATTTGATGGATGTGTAAAATCATCAACTAACTTAAGTTCTGACCCTGTAGATATGTTAATGCATTGTTTATCATTAGGAATTTGTACAGGTTTATATGGCTTAACTTTAACTAACTTATTAAACGATATAGTTTTAGGAGACCCGGTTATAAGAATGGCTCCAGTAGGATTCAGAGTAATCGATGAAGACTATATAAACATAATGGTAACAGGACATCAACATTCAACATTCGCAAGTTTCCAAGAAAAAATAAAACTACCAGAAGTAGTAGAAGTAGCTAAATCAGTAGGAGCAAAAGGATTCAGATTAGTAGGATGTACATGTGTAGGCCAAGACTTACAATTAAGAGGAGAACACTACAAAGAAATATTTGCAGGTCACGCAGGAAATAACTACACAAGTGAGGCAGTTTTAGCAACAGGAGCAGTTGATATGGTAGTTTCAGAATTCAACTGTACAATCCCAGGACTTGAACCGATAGCTGATAAATTACAAGTAAAAATGATTTGCTTAGATGATGTAGCTAAAAAGAAAAATGCAGAATTAATCCAATTAGATAGAGATAAATTTGATGAAATAGACCACAGATTAATAAACGAAGCAGTAGAAGCTTACAAAGCAAGAAGAGGAAACGTAACTATAGATATACCAAAAGATCACGGTTATGATGAATCTTTAACTGGTGTAAGTGAAAAGAACTTAAAAGAATTCTTAGGTGGAAACTGGAAACCATTAATAGACTTAATCGCTGACGGAACAATCAAAGGTGTTGTCGGAGTAGTAGGATGTTCAAACATGACTGCTGGCGGACATGATGTTCACACAGTAGAATTAGTAAAAGAATTAATCAAAAAAGATATCTTAGTATTATCAGCAGGATGTTCAACAGGTGGACTTGAAAACGTAGGATTAATGTCACCAGGAGCAGAAGAATTAGCAGGAGAAAACTTAAAAGCAGTCTGTAAAAAATTAAATATACCACCAGTATTAAACTTTGGACCATGTCTAGCAATAGGAAGAATCGAAATAGTTGTTAGTGAATTAGCAGCAGCATTAAATGTAGATATACCACAATTACCAGTAGCACTTTCAGCACCACAATGGTTAGAAGAACAAGCATTAGCTGATGGAGCATTTGGTTTAGCCCTAGGACTACCACTTCACCTAGCTTTACCACCATTTATAACTGGAGGACCATTAGTAACTCAAGTTTTAACAGAAGGACTAAAAGATATAACTGGAGGTAGTGTAATAGTAGATCCAGACCCAGAATCAGCAGCTAATACATTAGAATCAGAAATATTAGATAGAAGAAAAGGCTTAGGTTTAAAATAATTAATTTTTAAGGATGTGGTCAAATGCGCAGAATAATAATTCATAAAGATTTATGTACAGGTTGCAAGAGTTGTGTGTTAGCCTGCATGACTAGAAATTGTGGCGAAAAACATAAATTTGATAGCTTTATAGATGTAAATAAAGATAAATATTTTATAGATTTATCACATGTAGATACAGAAAGTAGAAATCATATAGAACTAAATAATGAGGGACACCCAGTCCCTCTAACATGTAGACATTGTGACAAACCAGAATGTGTTGCAACATGTATGAGTGGGGCTATGACAAAAGACCGTGAGACAGGTATAGTTTCATATGATAAAGAAAAATGTGGTTCATGTTATATGTGTGTAATGAGTTGCCCTTATGGAATTCTAAAACCAGATGACAGAACTAAACAAGATATAATAAAATGCGATTTATGCCAAGGAGAAGAAATTCCTCTATGTGTATATAACTGCCCAAGCGGTGCATTAGAATTACAAAAGGAGGACGAGTAAATGTTTGATAAAATAAAGAATATATTCAAATCAGATAAAGAAGAAAATAATGTTACTCCTAAAAATGCACCAAAAGAAGTTACAGTTCCAGCACATAAAATTGGGCCAAAATCACAAGATGATACAACAACTTATGTGATAATAGGGGCAAGTATAGCTGGGGTTACAGCAGTAAAAACACTTAGAGAGTTGGACAAAGGTGCAAAAATAATAGTAATATCAAAAGATGAAAATATTTATTCTCGTTGCATGTTACACCATTTAATTTCAGGACACAGAACAATTGAAGGAATTAACTTTGTAGATGGAGATTTCATGGAAAAACAAAATGCAACTTGGATTAAAAAAGCTACAGTAAAAGAAATTGATCCAGACAATAAAAAAATTAAATACGAAAAAGATGGTAACGAAGAAGAATTAGCTTACGACAAATTATTGATAACATCAGGTGCCAATGCATTCGTACCACCAGTTAAAAATTTAAGAGAAGCTAAAAATGTGTATCCACTTAGAAATATAGAAGACGCAATAGGAATAAAAGAACAAGCAAAATACGCAAAAAATATTGTAATAATGGGTGCTGGGCTTGTAGGAATGGACGCACTAGCAGGATTAGTTGAAATAGATGGCATCGGAAATTTAAGTTTAATTGCATCAGAAGACAGAATACTAGACAAACAACTAGATGTTAAAGCTGCAAAAGCTTACGAAGATAAGTTTGAGCAAAAAGGCGTAAAAATCTATAAGAACCGTATGGCATCAGAAGTATTAATAGATGAAGATGGAAAAGTAAAAGGCATTAATTTAGGAAATGATGAAATAATAGATTGCGATTTATTAGTAGTTTCAACAGGTGTAAGATCTAATATAGGACTTGTTGAAGGTTCAGGAATAGAAACTGAAAAAGGAATCAAAATCAATGAAAAAGGCGAAACTAACAAACCTGATATATACGCAGCAGGAGATGTAACAGGCACAGGAATTTGGCCATTAGCAACAAAACAAGCAGAAGTAGCTGCAACTAATATGGCATGTGGAGAAGCTGTTATAGAAGATAGATTTGAATTCAAAAATACAATGAACTTCTTAGGAATACCAACAGTTTCAGTAGGATTTATTACACCACCAGATGATACTTATGACGTATTAACATATACAGATGGTGACAATTATAAGATGGCAGTAATCAAAGATGATGTATTAATAGGATTCATCGCACAAGGAGATATATCATATGTTGGCCCATATACTCAACTTGTCAAAGAAAAAATTAAAGTTGATAATTTGGCAGAGAGAGTATTTGAACTTGGATATTCAGACTTCTTCAAAATAAAAGAAGATGGACAATTCGAGTGGTAAATAAGTTATTAAGGTCTACTTAATATATAAAATTAACCTCCCCATAAGGTTGATTTTGAAATAACTATCCAAATTAGCATTTCGGCAGAATTGCCGGGGTGCTTTTTTTATATAAGAAAAGAAGCATTTCGGTTGGCCTACCGAAATGCTTTTCTAGCTGATTTGTATATTTTTATTATGTACTATGATTTTCAGCGCTTTGCTTAAGTCTTAGAGTTTTGTAACTCCCACCACAAGAACTCTAAATAATTTTTTTAATAATGCTTTTAATAATTTACTTTCATCCCGGCACCCTCATATTTACCGAAACACAAGATATATTATATCCTAGTAACTCTGTAGAAAATTGTAAAAACTTGCGAAAAAACTAAAAAATTTTTAAAATATCAAAAAAAATTTTTATGTAGTTTGAAAAAATACTATAATGATTAGAAAAAGTACTTTATATCAAAATAGTTGGACTTTCAACTAAAATATTATATTATAAGAATATAGTTGAAAGCTCAATTAAAATAAGGAGGGAGAAATGGAATTTAGAAAATCAACAAAATCAGATGTAACAAAAATAATGGAAATAGTAAAACAAGCGCAAGAATACTTCAAATCACAAGGGATTGATCAATGGCAAAATGGTTATCCAAATGAAGAAGTTATAAATAATGATATAGAAAATGGGGAAAGCTATGTGATATTGGATGAAAATAATATAATTGCGACAACTGTAATTTCATTTACAAAAGAAAAATCATATGAAAATATTATAGATGGAAAATGGATTACAAACGGGGATTATGGCGTAATTCACAGAATAGCAGTAGATAATACTCATAAGGGGAAAGGTCTTTCACATAAAATACTAAAATATACAGAAGAAGTATGTAAACAAAACAATATTCATAGTATAAAGGTAGATACTCATGAAGATAATATATTAATGCAAAGTTTACTTAAGAAAAATGGATTTGAATATTGTGGAATAGTTTATTTAGAAGACGGTGGAAAAAGAGTAGCTTTTGAAAAAACTTTTTAATTAAATCCTAACTTACTTTAGCAATCTATCCAAACATTTGTATAAAATCTATAAAAAAACTGTGTAGTCGAAAACAAGGCTACACAGTTTTTATGTAAACTTAAAAATATTTTTCAAAATCTAAATTATGCATTAGTAGCAGGTGCAACATAAACCCTTTGTGCCAATTCATCATCAATCATATACAACGCATGAGGGTTGTCTACACATCTTTTTACTTTTTTCAATAAAGTCGTAAAATTATCTTCTTCTTCAACTTGTTCATCAACAAACCAGTTTAAAAAGCTGATAGTCGCATGTTCCTTTTGTGCAACTGCAATATCCATAATATTATATATTTTTTTAGTGACTAATTCTTCATGAGCTAAACCTGTTTCAAATACTTCTACAACATCTTTATAAGTATCTTTTGGCTTGTCTATTTCGCCAAGAACTATAGTTCCACCCTTTTGGAACACATAGTCATAGAATTTCATAGCATGATCGATTTCTTCTTTAGCTTGTACTCTAAAAAAGTTAGCAAAACCGCTTAAATCAACTGATTCACAATAAGCAGCCATAGCTAAATAAGTGTAAGAAGAGTAAAACTCAAATGTAACTTGATCATTGATTGCACTTTCTAAGCTTTTACTTAACATAAATTTGCCCCCTTGAAATATAGTTTCTAATTATATTTTATAGTAAATAGTTAGAAAATGGAACAATTAAAATCGCCAAAATACACCGTTTGGCATACGACAAATAGTTCCTAAAAATTTATCCTTAATTTTGCCAGTGTGAAAATCTCTAACAATTACATATTCATGATAATATGGATCATCATGCCATTCAGAAAAATATAAATCATCGCTATCCCTAAACATTAGACCTTCAGTCGAACCGATAGAAAAACTAATATTATTTGGCCAGACAATTTGAAAAACACACTCATTAGCATCTCGACTTAGCATAGGTGGAGAAACATGTAACTTTAGGTTATAACAATCCTTCACACAATCAAGTGGCAATTTATCAATAAGCTCAAGTTTTTTATCTTCTGGATAATAACAATGTATTTGAATTGTCTTTTCAGAAAAATCAACACATAAAAAATAAAACTTTCCATCATCCCATACAGGTGCATCAACATAAAAATTTTCCCTAAGTTCAAAAGGACTAAACACCTCACCATCAGGAAAGTGAATTAGATGACAGTTCATACCGTAAAAAGGATGACCATCTTTAATAAGCTCTTCAGCTTCATATAAATCAAGAAAATCATTTGCGCCTTTTTGAGAATAATACCATTCAGAAGTTCCATCAATCGTCTCTGGATATCCACCCGTCAAACCGTTTATTTTTATTGTATTCATACAATTACCCCTTTCGATTTAATAAAAATTGTTGTTATATATAAATTTTATAGCAGTAACGGATATAAATCCACTTACAACAAATTAAATTAAAAATATAAACAAAAATGTTTTTAGTTAGAAAATGAGGGTATATATAAAATATAAAGATATACCAAACAGAAACGACATCAAAAGTAACTTCATAGGTATACTCAAAATAACAAATGGGGGTATAAAATATGGAAGATAGAATCGTATGTCATTGTATGGAAGTTAGTTATGAAACAATAAAAAAAGCTATAGAAGATGGCGCAAAAACAGTAGACGATATAAAAGAAATGACTGAAGCATCAACAGGATGCGGCGGATGTGAAGACGAAATACAAGAAATTTTAGACGAATTATTGAAATAGACAGAAAGTAGATAACCCTTTATGAGCATGTATGTGAAAATCATCTCATAAAGGGTTATTTTTATAAATTTAATCCAATCTCCAGTTTAATTCCCCATCATTTAAAGCCCTTATAAAAATTTCAGCAGAAGCCAAATTAGTCGCAATCGGAACACTATAAACATCACAAAGTCTTATCAAAGCTTGGATGTCCGGTTCATGAGCTTGTGCAGTTAGAGGATCCCTCAAGAATATTACCAAGTCGATTTCCTTGTTTACAATCAAAGAGCCAATTTGTTGGTCCCCACCAAGAGGCCCAGAAGCAAGCCTATGTATGTCCAAGTGCGTTTCATCCATAATTCTTTTTCCAGTAGTACCTGTAGCATATAGACCATATTTTGACAATATAGCCTCATAAGCAATACAGAAATTAACCAGCGTATCCTTTTTGTTGTCATGAGCGATTAAAGCAACATTTAAAATTTTATGCATAACTACCTCCTAAGTTTAAATTCTATATAACTATAGCATTAAACAGAAACATATAGGTTACAATATTTTATATATGATTATTTTGTAATAATTTTTAAACTATATTCCATCACACATAAGTTTTTATAAAAGATAAAGGTCATATCTTAATATACCGTTCTGATTGAGGGTGTTACTATGATTTGCTACAATAAAATTAAGGTGCTAGTCATTCAAATTACAAAAAGTTCAAGTACAACTACTGAAAATAAATTTTTTACTGTAACAGTTCCAAAAAGTTGGGGAAGTGATTGGAACGTAAAAGTAGAAGATAACTCTATGAACGGCATAGAAAGTAAATTATATATGTTTGATCATGGACACGGTGGAGCTGCTGTATATGTTCTTGATATGGGTGACACAAGTAGACCACTAGCACATTATAGCAGAATGATACCAGATGATTGTGAATCTGTTGGCACAACATCAGATGGATATGAAGTGTTTATGACAGAAGCTGCCGATGGATTTTTCAGTCAAGGTGCTAAAATTACCTTAAAATAATGAGATTAAACTTTTATTCTTCATGAAAAATAAAAATCACACATGCCTTTCAAAAAAGAAAAACACAGCATTTTTATTTGTGTGGAAGATTTATTTAAAAGCTATGTGTGATGGATTTATTTAATAGATTGGTTTAATAGATTTATTATTTGTTCGAGACTTTAAACCGACAAGTTCAGATTTAAAACCGTAAGCCTAAGATTTAGATAAGAGGGGTTCAGATTTAAATCCGAGAGATAGAGATATAAATCTATAGGGCTAAGATATAAATCTATAGGGCTAAGATATAAAGCGTGGGTCCTAAGATATAAATCAGTGATACAATTTTTCAAAGCGGGGGACTAAGATATATATCAGGGGTACAAAAATGCTAATATCAGTTTCAATATCCAACAATAGAGAAGCCGATATTAGCATAAAAATTTTTTTATCACACATTTTCTTGAACCTTCTATAAACAGTATCTTTTTTCATACCTAAAATAGGCAAATCCAATAAGACATATTCATATATGACTAAATAAAATTCTTTTCCGCCGATTACCTTTTTGTTCATATATACAGATTTCTTAAAATCGATATACCATCTAAGAATGGCCTACTCGTTTACGTCTAAGCCTAGGTCGTAGGCAGCGGGGTGTGAAAAACCTAAAATAGTAAATTTCATTTTATAACTTCCTGAGTTAAAAAAAGATGGTTAGATTTTATCTATATTATAGCTGATTATATTGAAGAAATTGTTTTAAAATATAATTAGAGAGAAAAAATAAGAACTAATCAAATAAAAAGTAGATGGAGGGTAAAATTATGGATACGAAAATAATAAAAAATAAAATGCGTGAATATGAAATAAACGCAATAAATGAGAAATATGAAAAATTTGATGAACAAAAACTACAAAAGATTTTAAATTCTATAAAAGATGAAGAAATAATGAATTATGTAATAAATAATGTATATTTCTTGATTGAACTTATGGAGGAAAATTTCTATTTAAATGGCGATATTATTAATATGTTTATTTATATAAATAGAAATTCAAAATTTAGAAATCTCATCAATGCAGAGTATGCCCAAGCATTAGTAGATGAGATAAATGATAAGGGATATTTGATATATGAAAGATATGCATTTTATAATGATAGAAAATATATAGAAGAATTGTTAGAAGGATTGGATATTAAAGAGGGTGAGGTTGCTTTTTGTTTGGAAAGTGGAAAGAAGTTGTATAGTTGTTATTTTGAATAATTTTGAATTATATTCGACAAAAAATTATATCTCTAATATATAAATATTTATAAAATGCCTTTGTTGGCAATAATATATATAAATTATTATATAAAAATAAAATTAAACCTAAAATTTGATCTTTTCAAGCACTTTAATTTGAGGTATACTAAAAAGAGAGAATAATGAATAAAAAGAGGAGATATGATATGATAAATGTATGCGAGCTATTCGCGGGTGTTGGCGGGTTTAGAGTCGGATTAGAAAAGTCGTCACCGGAATATAATTTTGTATGGGCAAATCAATGGGAACCATCAAGAAAACTTCAACATGCATATAATTGTTATGTAAATCATTTTGGCACGGAAAACCATGTTAATATAGATATAGCAGAAATTGATAAGAATGAAATTCCAGAACACGACTTACTAGTGGGTGGATTCCCATGCCAAGATTATTCAGTTGCTAGAACAGGTGCAAAAGGAATTGAAGGAAAAAAAGGAGTTCTTTGGTGGCAGATAGCAGAAATTTTAAAGGCAAAGAAACCTAGATTTGTATTGCTAGAAAATGTAGATAGATTGCTTAAGTCACCAGCAAGTCAAAGAGGAAGAGATTTTGGAGTTATGCTTGCATGTTTCCACGAACTTGGGTATTCGGTTGAGTGGAGAGTTATAAATGCAGCAGATTATGGATTTGCTCAAAGAAGAAGAAGAGTATTTATTTTTGCATTTAGAAATGACACTACTTATGCAAAAAATATAAATAGAGATAATCTAAAATCTATGATTCATAAAGATGGATTCTTTATAAGAAAATTCCCTATTACACAAGATGAATTAACAAATACACCAATTATAGAAGAAGGACAAATAGATTTTAGTATGCTAGGAGCAGAATCAAATGATTCTAGTTATGAAACTACATCTATTGATGGAAAAGAGATAATAGACATATCAGATAATTTTAGCTTAGAATTTAAAAATTCAGGAGTTATGGTAAATGGTATTATTTATACGGAACAAGTAGAAGCAGATTATGATGGAAATAGAGTTTTACTAGGGGATATTTTAGAAAAGGATGTAGATGAAAAATATTATATCGATGGTGAAGAAAAATTAGAAAAGTGGAAATATCTAAAAGGAGCTAAAAAAATTCCTAGAACTAGCAAAAGTGGACATGAGTATATATTTAGTGAAGGACCACTAGCTTTTCCAGATCCAATTGATAGACCAGCAAGAACTATGCTTACGAGTGAATCATCAGTAAATAGAAGTAGTCATGTAGTAGAAGACCCAGCTACAAAAAGATTGAGAATAATTACACCGGTTGAAGCTGAAAGAATTAACGGCTTTGATGATAACTGGACTAATACAGGTATGACTGAGAAATTTAGATATTTCTGTATGGGTAATGCATTGGTTGTTGGTCTAGTTGCTGAGATGGGTGATATTATTAAAGATATAGTTAATAATGAAAAATAAATATATTAAATTTAAAAAAGGTGGATTGTTATAAATAACAATTCATTTTTTTTTTAAAATTAAATTAATAATTATTGTTAAGTAAATATTCTAATATATACAAAATATATGGAATTAATTGATATAAATATATAAATATTGTAAATTAAGATAAGAGTGATAATAGATATAGGGGGGAATTTTATGATTTGTAAATTTGAGGACTTAGGAAAATCAAATCTTATTCCAGGTTGTATATATGAAGGTGACTCCATTAAAAGATGATCCTTTAATTAAACTTTTCAAAGTAGACGGATATAAAAAGGGAATAGGAAATATTGGAGGTTTTAGAAAAGCCTCTAAAGAGGAAAACGGAAAAATAATAAATGAAAATATAGCATTTGTTGTTATGGTAGACAGTGGAAAACAAGAAGAGTGGCCTAATGAGATGGATGAAAATACGGGCATTTTTAAGTATTATGGTGATAATAGAACTCCAGGAAATGATATTTTTAAAACTAAGAAATTGGGAAATAAATTTCTATATGAAATTTTTAAAAAAGCATATATGAATTCAGAAGAAAGAGCGAAAATACCACCAATATTTGTATTCAAATCGACAGGAAAAGGATGTAATAAAAAGTTTATTGGTTTAGCTGTACCGGGTGTAAGAGGGAAAAATATACAAGAAGTTTTAGAAAGACAGACATTTAAGAGTAATGAAGGTGAATTTGAAAATTTTGTGGCTAATTTTACTATTTTAGATATATCAAATGGAGTTATAAAAAGAGAATGGTTAGAAGATTTAAAAGATAATAATAAAATAATAAGCTATAATGAACCTCAAGAATGGAGTAATTTTATTTTAAATGGATTAAATGGTATGATATATGGTCCAAATTATGGTGAAATAGAAATTAAAGAAGAAGAGTACATAAATTATAATAATCAAACTGAAAGAAAAATAAAAGTAAGGATTACACAAGGAGCATTTAGAAAAAAATTATTAGAAAGAGATAAAAAATGTGTGATATGTGGCCTAGATATACAAACACTTTTAATTGCGAGCCATATAAAACCGTGGAGCGATGCAGATGATTACGAAAAACAAGATTCAAATAATGGACTTTTATTATGTGCAAATCATGATGCTTTATTTGATAAGGGATATATAAGTTTCGATTATAATGGCAAAATAAAAATATCTAATTTAATAGATAAAAGTTATTATGAAAAATTAAATGTAGATAAAAATATTAAAATAAAGTTGAATGAAAAACAAAATAAATATATGGAGTATCATAGGAAAAATATTTTACAAAATGAAGAAATTATAGAATAAAAAATATAAAAATTAATTATGTAGAGTTGCAGAATATCTTAAAACTTATTTTGCAACTCAAAAATAGATACTTTTAAATAAAAGTTGTATTGTTATTATTTTGATACATATATTGATTTAAAAATGTATTACATTTTTCTATTGTTATAGGACAGACACCATTACGTGATAACCTTCCAGCTACATACCCAAAATTAATATCACCAGTAAATAAAGCTAAAATAGATAAGTAAGTTAACATAGTATTTGTTCTACCAGCACCATTTTTTATATAATTTTTAGCTTTAGTATAGTCTTGAGAAATGTATTTTGAATAAAAATATTTACAGTCTTCATTAAGTGATAATAAATCATTGTATAGAAAAAAAGCTTCCCATGACATACCATGAATATTAGTAGTATATTTTTTTAATTCATTGATAACTAACATGTTAGGAGAATAAATATAAAATTTATTTGGTCTAGACATATGTATAGTCCTATTAGAGTTTATATTTTTAATAGTACAAATTTCATTTGGGCATATCAAATCATAATTTATCATAAAGGCAATTCTGTAAAATTCACAGGCTATTAATTTTAAAATATGGTTTCTATGATTTGGAGAAACGTTTTTACCAATTTCGAATAATAAATCCCAAATATCTGTAAAAGATAAGTCTTTTAAAAAAGTGTTATTACTTAAAATGAGTTTTGGTCTAAAATCCCAAGGTCTATATTTAGAGCTTTTAGGATTTATAGATTCTTTTCCAGGATATTGTATAAATATATCTTCTGTTAAATTTGGAATATTGAATAAGAGTTTACATTCATTAGTATTAAAACTTAAATTTTTTCTAGGCAATTTTTTTATAAAGTTTATATTAATTAATTTTTTATCTAAAGCATCCAATTTTGTATTTCTGTGCTCATATTTAGGAATGAATTTCATATTTATTACCCCCAGATTTTAAAATTATATTTTAAAATAATTATACTTTAAGTCATATTATATATCAAATATATAGCTACTTTAATATGTAGGAATATGATATTATATTTATATATTTTAGAAGTGGGGGAATAATATGGAATACGATAAAACATCAAAAGAGTCAATATTGCAATATGCATTAAATTTAAAAGGAAAGACATTTGGAGAATTAGACAAATTCAACAGATTAGAAAACAAAAAAAATAAGGGAAATTTAGGCCATGTAATTGAAGAAAGTTATTTTGGATATGATATAAATTCAGATTCAAATCCAGATTTTTCAGTTGCAGGTATTGAATTAAAAGTTACACCTTTCAAAATAAATAAAAATAAAACGATTTCAGCTAAAGAAAGATTAGTTTTAAATATAATAGATTACAATGAAGAATACAAACATAATTTTTATGACAGTTCATTTTGGAATAAAAGTAAAATGATGTTACTAGTTTTTTATGAATGGAAACCAGAAGTAAAACAAGAAGATTATATAATAAAAGATGTTATTTTATATGAATTTAATGAGGATGATTTGGCAGTTATAAAAAATGACTGGCAAATTATTATAGATAAAATAAAACAGGGAAAAGCACACGAAATTTCAGAATCAGATACAAGTTATTTAGCAGCATGTACAAAGGGACAAAATAAAAACTCAGTAAGATTACAGCCTTTTTCAGAAATTCCAGCAAAACAAAGAGCTTTTTCTTTAAAATCTGGTTATATGACACAATTATTGAGAGAACATTTTAATCAAACGGATGGAAACAAGGTAAGTTTATTAAATGGAAGTAGAAAAACAATAGAACAAGTATTGAAAGAAAAATTTGTACCTTATTATGGAATGAGCATAGATGAAATTGCAAATTTATTAGATGTTAATATATATACTAAAGATGGGAAATTAACTAAAAATCATGCCCAAATTTTATCGAGTGCAATATTAGGACTAAAAGGTACGAATATAAAAGATATAGAAGAGTTTAATAAAGCAGATATAAAATTTAAAACTATAAGGATAGAAAAAGATGGTCATATAAAACAACATATGTCCTTTAAGAATTTTAAATATACAGAGATAGTAAAAGAAGAATGGGAAGATTCTGAGTTGAGAAATATGTTTGCAGAGCAAAAGTATTTATTCGTAGTATTTAAATTTGATGAAAATAATGTATTAAGATTAAATAAGGTTAAATTATGGAATATGCCGATATCAGTTTTAGATACAAAACTTAAAGAAACTTGGGAAGAAACCGTTAGAGTGATAAATGAAGGAATTCAGATAAATATAAAAGGAAATAAAAAATTTGATAACTTGCCAGGGTCTACTTTCAATCATGTGTGTCATGTTAGACCACATGCAAGAACATCTGAAGATACATATCCGTTACCGCAAGGTGGGGAACATGTGAGAAAAT
>ERZ791879.965-NODE-965-length-16205-cov-3.000805_pt1 | contig 16205 bp, 6 predicted proteins | sample MGYA00510162_ERZ791879 | MGnify/ENA primary metagenome ERZ791879 (study PRJEB30046, sample SAMN00792113) | human gut metagenome | study: EMG produced TPA metagenomics assembly of the A metagenome-wide association study of gut microbiota in type 2... | reverse complement strand
ACAACAACGCCGCTTTCAATCTTATGATTGAATCCGAGGTAGTTGTCGATGTTGGCAGCCGCTACTTTTCCGGCTGCGATAGCACGGATAACGGTAGCAGGTCCGGTTACACAGTCTCCGCCGGCAAATACACCATCTTTTTCCGCAATAGAGCTATCCTTCTGTGCTAAGAGGCGTCCACGCTTTGCAGGGATGCCTGCACGTTCAAATGGTTCAGAAACGATATCCTGTCCGATTGCAACGATAACAATATCACAAGGGATATGTATAGGTTCTCTTCCGGAATTTGCAGGAGAAGGACGACCGCCAGTAATCAGGCCGATAATCTTAGGGTCAGCAACCATAGCAGTTACATGCCCTTTTTTATTTGTTTCGATTGCCTGAGGGGCATGGAGTTCAAGAATCTCTGCACCCTCTGCGATAGCAGCCTCGATTTCGTCCATGAGGGCAGTCATATCAGCCTTTCTGCGTCGGTACATAACACTAACGTTTTTAGCACCAAGACGGATAGCAGAACGGGTAGCGTCCATAGCCACGTTACCACCGCCGACAACGATAACATTTTTGCCTGTAAAATCAGGTGGATTTCCATCTCCGATATCACGCAACATCTGAATAGCGGAAATAACACCCTTAGCATCTTCGCCAGGAATACCAAGCTTCTTATCTGTATGTGCGCCGATAGAAATATAAACTGCATCGTAGTTTTCTTTTAACATCTTAAAGGAAATCTCTCCATCTCCATCACCGATGCAGGTATTCATCTTTGTCTCAACACCTGTAGCAAGAATGTTCTGAATATCTTCAGCAAGACGCTCTTTTGGGAGACGGTAGTTAGGAATACCATAGTAAAGCATTCCGCCGAGTTCTTTTCTCTGTTCGAAAATAGTACACTGATGTCCCATCTGCTGTAAATAGTAAGCAGCACTTAAACCAGAAGGACCGCCACCGATGATAGCAACTGTTTTACCAGTAGGTTCGCAGCATTCTGGAGGTGGCACAAGACCACAGTGGTCAGCGGCGTAACGCTTGAGCCCGCGGATATTTACCGCATCATCCACGAAGTTACGACGGCACTTTGTCTCACAAGGATGTTCACACACGAGTGCACAGGAAGTAACAAATGGGTTATCTTTACGGATTAACTTAACAGCATCTGCATAACGTTCATCTGCGATAAGAGAAATGTAACCAGGAACGTCAACACCGGCAGGACAAAGAGCAACACAAGGAACCGGCTGTTCCAGATGACAGGAACAATGTCCGTTCGTGATGTGCTCAATGAAATCTTCACGAAAACCTTCTAATCCTTTAAGAACCATTCTTCCGGCCTCATAACCAATGGCACAGTCGGCACTGTCATAAATGGCTTTTGCAGTACGTTCAATTAAACTAAGTGTTTCTAAAGTGGCTTTTCCATCCAGTACATCTTCTAACATATCTTCAAGAACGCCCAGGCCGATACGGCATGGAACGCATTTTCCACAAGTCTGTGCATGAAACAGCTTCAGGAAAGAAGCAGTCATATCAACAGGACACAGTCCGGGAGGACTGGCAATAATTCGGCGTTCCAGATCTTCGTATAGATTGTCAACGACTAACTGGGCCTTGCTTTTTTTTCTGACCTCAAGTCTACTCATAATCTCCTCCATTCACAGGGGTATTGCCCCGATAGCAAAAAATAGTCTCAATGACGCGATTATATCATATGAGAAAAAATTTGAAAAGAAATGATAATTTATTATCATTACAATAAAAATGTTATAATAATAACAATTTGCAAAAGAAAGCAGGAAGAGAGTATTAATTTATAAAAAAGACAGAAAAAACCACATCAAATGATAAAATATCATCGATAAATGTGGTTTTTCTTTGCATTTTCTTCAAAAATGTATAGCAAAATATTTTGAAAAAGTATTAGAAAAAATAGTGCTTACAAAAGAAAGCCGCCAGATTGTAATCTTTTTTTAACAATCGGTCCAGCAAGGACAACGAGAATGATTTTCACAAGGTCACCAGGGATATATGGAATTACTCCGGCAAGCAATGCCTGGTAAAAGGTAAGGTGTGCCTCGATGGCAAGCCATGCCGTACCAAAAATGTAAGCAACAATAGTACCGATGGCAAGACTGACAATCTGCATACCGCGGTTAGAAAACTTTTCAAAAGCAAATCCACAGATGATTGCCATTGGAATAAATCCGATCAGGTATCCGCCAGTAGGTCCTAAAAGCTTTGCAAAACCAGAACTAAAACCGGAGAAAACAGGGAGTCCTGCAATACCAATAAGAAGATAGATCAGATAACTTATTGTTCCAAACTTCCAGCCAAGCAGACATACAGTCAGGTAAATTGCCAGATTTGTTAAAGAAATCGGAACGGGGCTGATTGGAATCGGGATGGAGAGTGGTCCTAAAATACAGGTGATGGCAGCCATAACAGCGATGAGTGCCATCTGGAATGTTGTAAAAGATTTTTTCTTTGTAGTAGTAACAGCAGACATGATAATTTCCTCTCTAAAATGTATTGTTAAAAATAAAACTGGCTCCATTATAAAAGAAGTAGAACAAATTGTCAACCTAAAATAAAAAATAAGTTAACAATGCTTTCCTGATTGACAGGGAGACGCTCCCAAAGAGGGAATAGCATCTATATCTGTGACTTTAGTCGCGGCAGTTTGGATACTCGCTCCACACGCTCGTGTCCGAACCTTGCTCCAAGGGCACAGATATAAGTTTATCCCCTCTTTGGGAGCTGACTTTAGCCTTTCTTTCGCCACACAAGTAAATTTTTTCAAAAAACTGGCATTTTGCACAAATATATTGACATTTTTCACGTTTTTTTGTAAAATTAAAAATGGGACTAAAAGTATCAAAAAAGGAGGAGAGAAAGTATGAAGCAACGATTTTTAAGTATTTTTCTTGCGTTAGCCTTAATCATTCCATTCTTTCCGCAGGTAACTTTACCAGCGAAAGCGGCGGAAACGACAGCAAAAACGCAGGATGAGAACAGTAATGAAAACACGGATGCTTTTGGAATCAAGATGGATACAACCATTGATACCCAAAAGGAGAAGGCGAATAACCCTTATGGAACAGAAGGATGGGTGAATCTTTTTACCGTACCGGAACTGTTTGTTTCACAGGGGTATGATGGTTACAGAAGTTTTGAAACCTATAATTATAATAATGACAGAGATCATAAAGAAGGTTCCATTGGAAGCATAACAGACGGAACTCGGACAGGTAAAAAAGAGGAAGGGAACAAAAACGGATTTACCATTATGGATACGGCACCTGTCGATGCAAAGGGCGAAGGGCAGAAGCGCTATGTAGCTGTTCTTGGTTACTGGCTTGGAGGAAAGCGTCTGGAGCTTTATATTGCAGATAAAGACGGAAACAGAGTAAGTAATACTTATGCTATTGGAGGAGAAAAAACTCTTGACTATCTGGAACAAGCAGATGCATTTGAAGATACAGGATTTGTTTCTGTAGCAGCAGGCGATTTTAACGGAGATGGAAAGGATACAGTTATAGCCTATGCTCCGTTGATGGAATCGGATAGTGAACAGCCTCAGTTGTGGGAGTTCTCTATCGGAAGTAATATGCAGTTACAGAAAACAAAAACTGTCTGCAATATATTTGATATTTTAGGTACAGGGAATATAGCAACAAAACATTCAAACAATGGAAAAGTATTCAGAAATACACCAGTTGTTCAGATGACAACAGCAGATACAGACAAAGATAGCGTAGATGAACTTGTTGTCACAGCGGGAATGAATAATACGAAAGCGGATGTAAATAACCGCCAGTCGAGAATGTTTATTTATGATAATATCACAGAGGACAAAAAAGGGTCTTCTTGGAATAAAACTTTTGAGTTAGATACCAAAGGATATAATAATGGTAACCAGAGACTCAGATGGGCTTCTTCCTCTGTTGGAAATCTTGTTATGACTGGCAGCGGTGCGGACTATCCGGAGATTATCACAGCAGGATGGGTAGATAAGAAAACAAATAAAGATTCAGATCTGACCCATGATATCGGTGCATATGTAACATCTTGTAGTAAAACAACTAAAAAAGGTAATTCTGCAATAGGAACGTATGCGAAAAGTGAAGTACCAGCAATAGGAAGTAATGGACAGCCACAGGTCAGTGGATTTACAAAGGATGGACATTACAGAGATGATGTGCAGTCGCTGGTCGTTGTAGATACCTTTGCTGCAGATGGTGTGAACGCAGAAGCCTCTGTACTGATCATGGATACGATATATACCTATGAAGCAGGGAAGGGTCTTAATGAGGAATTCCGTACGGATTATTTTAATCACAGTGATAATGGAATTGGCACCTCTATCATTACAAATGGATTGGTACAGGATGCGGTATCCGGTAATTTTTCCGGCAATGAAGAAGGCAGGGAACAGATTGTATTTACAACCTGTCAGAAACGAGCATCAAAAAATCAATATTTCTATAAGACCTATACATACAAAAAGACAGGTAAATCTTTCTGGCAGTGTAACTCAACAGGATATCGTATTAGTAAGAAGGGGAATGCGTACACATCTTTATGTGCACCAGATATTGACTCAGACAGTACGATCGCAAGAATTAAAGACGTATCTTTAACATATACAGAGCCGGAAGTGCTTGCACTTCTTGAATCAACTCCATATTTTTCTGAGGTAGACGAGGGAGATATCGGCAATAGTGAAACAGCTTATGGTAAGGAGAATGGAGAGGGAACTTCTGTATCAACAGCAGAGGGACTTACCACGAATATCGTAGCTGGTTTTGAGTGGTCTGTTGATGATATCTGTGCCGGCTTTGTATGCGGTGCCGGCTTTGAGACGAGTGTAGAACAGGGATATACCTGGGAGACTGCTACGAGTACGACAAAGAAATTTTCCTTAAATTACTCCAATGATACGGGAGAAAATCAGGTTATTGTTTACAGAAGACCGGTTACAACATATCGGTATGAAATTAAAGGAACAAAAGATACGATGGTACTTGCGAGACAGGGTACTCTGCTGACAAGTATGCTTCCGGTGGATGAGTATAATGAGGCAGCTCAAAGCTATGAACTGGAAGAAATCGCAGATGGAACACTTGCCACACCGGGCAATCCATTCTCTTACCGTTCAAGTACAGCGGGTCTTAATAATGTGGCAGAAAGCAAAATAACTACCCAGTATGGAAAGGAAGGAACGGTAACACAGGAATTTTCAACAGAGACAGAACAGGAAAAGACATTTACCTATGACCTGAATGCTTCGTTTACTGCTTATGGACTTGTATTTGGAGTAAAAGCAGGCGGCGGTGCCGGTACAACTTATTCGGAATCGCAGTCTACGATTAATACAGAGGCGATTACAAAGACGGGTGCAGTTACAGGTAAACAGGTAGAAGGTTATGATTTTAACTGGAAATTTGCACATTGGACAACAAAGGTAAATGGTACAGAAATACCGGTTCTTGGTTATGTGCTTACGAATGTTATCGCACCTCCGTCTCCACCGGAAAATCTGGCAGTAGAGAGTGTAACATCTGATTCTGCGAAGATTACATGGGATGCAGGAGAAAGAGGAGCTGATGAATATCGTATTTATCAGATTTATTCTGATGGAAGTGATATTCAGATCGGAACAGTCGATGGAACAGAGAGTACATACGAAGTTACAGGATTAAAACCAGATACATCCTATACCTACGCGATTAAGGCTTATAAAGAAGGAAAGAAAGGGGATGCGATCTCCGGAGAATCTGTTTTCAGTGAGAAGCTTATTGTTACGACACTTCCGGAGAAGATGGGAACTGTCACCATCACTAATCCAGAAAATGCAAGTGTAAAGATTGGCGGAAGTGCTGTATTTAAGGCGGATTTATCCAGTACAGCTTCTGATTACAGAGCAACTAATTACAAATGGCAGCGAAGAGAAAAAGGTGGTAAATGGCAGACGATTGACGGAGCAAAATCCAGTAAGCTTACACTTAATGATCTTACAGAAGCAGATAATAATACAGAATATCGCTGTATTTTCCGCGTAAGTTACACAAGTGCCAGCTCTCTTATTGAATATTACAGTAAGGCAGCGACGCTTACAGTTGGTGAAACTTCAGTTTTCCCAAAACTTATGATAACCGGACATGATAATACGGGAAATGGAACACTTGCCAAACCGTATGCCGGCAAGTCCAATTATAATAAGAAGACAAGTACAACAAAGCAAAAGATAGAGACAACACAGAATATTACGATAGAAAAATCAGGTACGCAGCCGGAGTTAACAGTGTATACAGGTGGAGACCAAACGGCTCCGAAGTATTACGGTGTTGGAAAAGATGAGAATGACAATGTAGTATATTATCAGGTGGCTAAGACCGGCGATACGTACACTGCAGGCGATAAGATTACATTTGCTGAAAAATATTCCTATACGAATCTAAACGGCACTGCAGTTACGGATGTTCCGGCAGAATTTAACAGTGGAAAGGATTCTATAACTGTAAAGAAAAATGATGTTACCTATTATCTTCAGGCGAAGATTACCGGAAAACGGAGAGCAGGTATCAATACAGGAAGCAGTGGAGTTACATCAACAGACAGTCGTCTGGAATCCATGACAGGAATCACATATTACTGGAAATCAAATAATGGATATTATACATATGATTCTTCCGCACCGGATACGCCTGGAAGTGCTGTGACTTTATCAGATGCCGATAAAAATGCATTATATGATGTTTACCACAAGGCAGATACGAAGGTTGTTGTTGGAAGAAATGAAACCTATACAGTAAGTGATACAAGTACAGTGAATGGAAAGCAGGAGACTACTTACGAAAATGAGAGTCAGTACGGATTTGCTCTTGTAACGATAAGCAGCGGCGAAACGACAACATATACAATCACTTCTATTCAGGAGGATGTAAAAGAAACTTACACCGTAGGAGATACAGAACTTGCTGGTTTTGATCCGGCGAAGCTTACGCTTGTGACAAAGCAGGTTATCAATATCGTAGAGACACCTGTATATACGACACAGGCTGGGGATAGATTAACTCTTCGTGCAAAAGTAACAGAAAATGAAAATGAGGACAATAGTAAGGTAGCAGTAGGTGCTTCTATAGAATTTAAGATTGTAAATACACAGACAAATGGAGTAGAGACGATCAGTGCGACGACGGATGCCAATGGTGCAGCATCCGCAGAATGGACAGCAGCTACGAGTGGTCTCTACAGCATTCAGGTAAATGTTCTTGCCAAATCCGGTTATACAGCATCGGCAACGAAGGCACAGTATTATAATGCAGGTGGAACGTACGAGACAAACACAACAGAATACCGTCTTGTATTATCCAGTGCAGGAAAGACTTTGACAGGAACCATGACCTATGGTGGAAGTGTTAGTTATGAGCTTCAGGAAAGAGCCATTACCGTTTCCTCAGATGCGGCAAAGGCACAGACTGTTGGGGAGTGGAAGAAGTCAGAAAAGACTAATCTTACTTATACGGTAGAAACAACAGAAAAAGACAGAAAGAAAGTGGATGAAGTTAAACAGCCATTATCAGTGGCAAGCTATAATTTCCGCGTTTATGATGGAGATACGATTGATCCACAGAAAGAACTTGCAGCGGCAGCTTTACAGGTAACAAAAGCAGCAGTAACAATTACACCGGAAATTAAAAATGGTGTAACCCCGTCTAGTGCTTCTGACATTACTTTAAAGGTGGAACCGGAAATTTCGGGAGTGAACCTTAATGATGTTCTTAATGTGAACTGTGGATATTTTACCGATAAAACAGCGACCGGTAAGTTTGATGTTATACTTTCCTACAAGACGGACAGCAATGGCGCGGTAACGGATAAAGTAAAAGCATTCCAGAATAATTACACAGCAGTATTTGAAAGTGCAAGCTTTACTGTAAAACCAGATAGTGCACAGGTGAAGTTTTCCTGTGGAGAAAATGGTACGATTGTTGGACGTTATGCGGATAACTGGTATCCGATGGCATCTGGAAGTAACCAGACCAAAGGAACGAGACTTCGTTTTGCAGTGGCACCAAACAGTGGCTATGGCGTAGCTAAGTGGATTATCAACGGAACGGATTACGCAGTAGATGCAAAGAATCTACCAGAGGGAATGCGTATTTCTGAAGACGGAAAGATCTTAGATGTAGCTTCATTTAATCCGGCATCACAGACCGCATCAACAAATCCAGGTCATACAAAAGACGGCGTTCTTACAGTAGAGGTGAGCTTCAAGAGTACCTCTCATGAGATTACTTACAGTGTAGATGGTAAAGGTGGGACCTTAACAGCCGTTAATGAAAATGATAAGAAGATTAATTCTGGAACTAAGATTACACAGGGAAGCAAGGTGACATTTACCGCAGAACCAGAAGAAGGATATATCGTATCTGGCTGGAAAGTAGATGGAAAGACTTACAAATGGCAGGACAAAGACGAGGATTATCTTGGAACAACATTAGTTCTTGAGGATATTTCCAAGGATGAAAATGTAATAGTAAGCTTTAAGAAGAGCACAGCTTCCTACAAAGTAATTACCAGTGTAGCAGATGAAGATGGAAAGACCGATACTTCTCTTGCGAAGGTAACAGCAATCAACGCAGAGACAAAAGAAGCGGTAACAGATCTTACTTCTATTAAAGAAGGAACAACACTTACCTTTACAGCATCTGTAGCAGATAAGACAAATCATATGGTAAAACTGTGGCAGACAAGTAAGGATGGTAAGACCTGGGAGGATGCAGCGTTAAGCGGCGGAAGTAATACATTTACCCTTTACAATATCAGTGAAAATCTGTATATTCGCCCAGTGATTACCATCGCTCAGAAATACAGCTTAAGGTATAAGGTTGTATTAGATGACGGCAAACCTGGCGAGACAATAGTAACAGATAAAAAGATTGCAGAGCTCACAGCGACAAGCAATGGTCAGGAAATCGCAAGTGGGGAAAGTCATTCCGCATATATTCCGGTAGAATTTGCCCTCTCTTTAAACAATGATTACTATGTCACTGGCTGGAGTAAGAATGTGAAGGCAGGCGAAGATTTATCAGCAGCAAGCCTTGACGCACTTGACAGCAATACAGAAGTCGTTGTTACTATCAAAGAAAAACCGGTTGTGACAATACCATCCGGTATCTCTAATGGAACTCTTACAGTAATCTACAAAGATGCCGCTAACAAAGATATATCGGTATCAAATGGAGATCATGTTCCAAATGGTACACAGCTGCTTGTTACATTAACACCGGAAAAAGGCTATGTCGTTGATGAGGATGCGTTAGGTGCATCAGTAGAAACAGAATATACCGATGAAGATAAATCTGGAAACACAACAGACACGAAGTCTTACAAGGTAGAGAATGTAATAGCTAATGTAACCGTAAAAGGAGCATTTAAAGCACTTGGAACACATAAAGTAACTTATGAACCTGTAATTGCTTCAGGTGAGAGTGCAAACGGAACCTTAACCGCAAAGGCAGATAGAAAGCAGATGGACATTTACAAGATTGACAAGCTTACTACTGGCGAAAAGGTATATGAAGGAAGTACACTGACATTTACGGCAGCACCAGATCAGGATTATTCTGTTCAGGAATGGCGCGTTAACGGTAAGGTCTTGAAAGAAGATGGAATAAAAGTTACGGATTCTGTTTTAACTATTTCTAATATCTCAGAAGCATACACAGTAACCGTACAGTTTAAGAAGTCAGGAAGTGACACAACAATCACTGCCGGAGCAAACGGAAAGATTGTCAGTGCAGTGGCAGGAAAGGTTGATCAGATTGCCAATATTGAATCTGGATTTGTCCTTGCTTCCGGAGCAACAGTAGATATTACAGCACAGCCGGATACCGGATATAAGGTAGGCTGCTGGAAAGTAAATGGAAAGGTTGTTGATGGACAGACAGGCAATACATATACTTACACAGCCGATGAGAACGGCACAGGAGCCGCGATCACTGTACAGTTCGTACAGATTGATTATGTAGTAAGCTGGAGTGCAGTAAATGGTACAGTGAAAGCAGAAGATACATCAGGTACAGAATATGAAGGCAATAAAGCCGATATACGTGGCGGAAGTAAGGTGACATTTAGTGCAACACCAAAAGAAGCTTATAAAGTAAGCTGCTGGAAAGTAAATGGAAAGGTTGTAGACGGAGAAAATGCAAATACATTTACATTTACTGTTCCAAGTGGTGCAAAAGAGACACCAGAAGTTGCTTCTTATAAAGTAGAGGCAGTTTGTGAGAAAGACCAGTTTACATTAACTTATGCACAGCCTTCAAACGGAACGCTCACTGCAAAGGGAGCGGCAGGGGAAGTTGCAAGTGGTGATAAAGTAAATGGAGATGAAAAATATACATTTACTGTGAAACCGGATGCAGACTATATCGTTGAAAGCTGGAAAGTAGACGGTCAGGTAATTGACAGCCACAGCGCTTCCTATGAAGTGACAGTGAAGAAGGATACAGAAGTTTCTGTACAGCTTGTTCCTGCATCTTATAAAGTAACTTATAAAGTAAACAATGAGCAGGGTAAACTTCTTGTTGGTAAAGATACAGAGGAAAAGACCGATGGAGAAATTTCAGCAGCATATGGAACAAGTATCAAGTTTACTGCAGTATCCAATAAATTCTGTCATATCAAAGGCTGGAAGCTTGATGGAACAGAAGTCACAGATACGACAGAGGGAATAAGCATAAGTGCAGATGGTTCTGAACTGACTCTTTCCGAAGTTAAGAAAGAGCATAGTGTAGAAGCAATATTTGATGCAGCTACAATGTATGAAGTTTCTTACGAAGTTGATGAAACAAGTGAAGGTGCTGCTTCTAATGCAGGAACTCTTAATGCGAAAGCTGGCAACACAGACCTTAAGCTTAAAAAAGATCAGACAACCACAGTAGAAGGTGGAAAAACTCTTACATTTACGGCAGTTCCAGTGAGTGCAGACTTTATGGTAGCAGGCTGGTATGTGAATGGTAAGAAAGTAGAAAATGAACTTTCCAATACGTGTGTCATTGAAGAACTCGACAAGAAAGTACATGTAACTGTACAGTTTACACAGTATAAAGGATACGCACTTCCAGTCAGTGGTGAAGGCTATGCACTTTCTGAGATGAAGAGAACACCAGATGATACAACACCAGACACGGAAATCCGTGAAAATGGAACGCTTTCCTTCAAGGTAGCACCAGATACAGATAATAAATATATCCGTATTGATAAGCTGGTTATTAACGGATATGACTGCCTGGCTGATAAGCTTTCAGAAGGAAAAGAACAGCCAGAAAACTGTACCTTAGTAGAAGTACAAAAGAATGAGGATGGAAGTTATGTGATAACCGTTTCAGGAATCACAGGAGAAATCCAGACAGATATTACTGCCCACAAACATACCTTAAAGAAGGTGGATAAGGTAAATCCAACCTGTACAAAAGCAGGAAATAAGGAATACTGGATCTGTGAGGATGAAAATTGCAAGGAAATGTTCTTAGAAGAAGCAGCTATGAAGGCGGTACAGTGGAAAGATATTTTACTTCCGGCAACAGGTCACAACTATCAGAATGGTATTTGCAAGAACTGTGGAGCTAAAGATCCGACATATGTAGATATTCATCCAGGAACGCCAAAAGTAAAAGCAAAAGCGAAAGGTGATCGAAAGATTAAACTTAGCTGGAGCAAGGCAAAAGATGCACAGGGCTACATAGTATATCGCTATAATGCAAAGACAAGGAAATATGCTGTGATTGCTAATACAAAGAAGACTGCCTATACAGATAAGAAGCGTACGCCGGGAACGGTATACAGATATCTTGTAAAAGCATATGGTGTATCTTTGAATAAAAAAGTAATTTATGGACAAGTATCTAATTGTGCATCTGCTGTTACAAAGCCGCAGACTCCAAAGATTACATCTGTAAAGAAAGATGGAACGACAAAGGCAGCAATTCAGCTTAAAACAGAACGTAATGTTAAAGGATATCAACTCTATGAGTACATGTGGCAGACGAAGAAGTTTAAACTTGTTGGAAAGATTGAGGGTAAAAAATATTATAAGTATGACAGTAAAAAGAAGAAATTTACCCGCGATAGAAAGTCTAAAGTTGTACAAAATGCAAAGAAAAAGACAATTTCTGTAAAGATCACAACAAACAATGTAAACTTCAAACGTTACAGAAGATATCGTTTCAAAGTACGTTCTTATGTAAAGTATAATGGCAAGCAAATTTTCAGTAAGCTTTCTAAACAAAAGATTGTAACTCGTTAAATAGGAAATATGATCTGCGTTTAAACTAAAAGAGACTTCCCGGAAGGTTCGGATGCCTCCTCCTTCCGGGAAGTCCTTTTTGTCTTTACAAATAGATAAATATGTGGTTTGTGAGAAGCATATTCTTTCTTGACTGCATGGCAAAATCAGCCTATTATAAGAGTTAGAAAAGGCAGATATCTTTTTAATTTTTTTATAAATATATCTGCAGGTGTTGGAGGAAAATGTAGTATGGAAGGCAAAAGACTGACAAGTTATGCGATGGAAGAATTAGAATGTCCAAAGTGTGGGCATAAGCATTCCCTTAAAAAGTATAAGGTTATTAATGTAACAGAGAAGGCAAAATTAAAAGAAGAAATTATGAAGAACAGGCTGTACCAGTTTAGCTGTGAAGAATGTGAGTATATGGCACCGCTTACATATGACAGTTTATATGTGGATAGCCGAAGAAATATTATGATTTACATGGCACCGGTCATGAATGCAGAGATTAAAGCAGAGATTGCGGAGCTTGAACAGGAAAAGGGTATAGATAAACGTCTTGTAGATAATATTAATGATTTAAAAGAAAAGATTATGATTGCCGATAATCATTTAGATGATCGTGTGATTGAGATTATCAAAATCATGTATATTGACCAGATGAAAAAGGAAATGGAAGACGACACACTTTTGAATATTCTTTTTGATTATAATAGAGATAACTATTGTTTTTTAGTCTTTTTCCAGAAAAAAGGAATAGGAAAGATTCCGCTGACAAGAGAGTTTTACCGTCAGGTGGAGGACAAGTACAAAGATGCAATTAAAGAACATTCTATGGACAGCTTTATGAAAGTAGATATGGAATGGGCAGGAAAGATTCTTTTTAAAAACCACAATAAATTTAATTAAAAAGAATTGATTAAAAAGAAGTAAAAAGTTCTTGCACTCTACATACTGTTATGGTATAATAAGAACGCTGTTTGAAATAAGATAACTATTGAATATAATTAATTAATGAAACATATATTGGAAGAGGTGAATAAGATGCGCGAGGGAATCCATCCAAATTACTATCAGGCAAAGGTTGTATGTAACTGCGGTAACGAATTCGTTACAGGTTCTACTAAAGAAGACATCCATGTAGAAATTTGTTCTAAATGTCATTCATTCTACACAGGACAGCAGAAAGCTGCTAAGGCTCGTGGACGTATTGATAAGTTCAATCGTAAATATGGCATGAATCAGAATTAATAACCGTAAGGTTTTAAATTAGGCGGCGGTGCAATGTATCACAGAGAATGTTGTGATGTTGTACCGTCGCCTAATTTTGGTTATACCAGATGTGAGATGACACACATCTTGCAGCAAGAATGCGAGGCATTCTTGAAAGGAGGTGCTCTTTGAAAAAGACAAGTATTGGAGGACAGGCAGTAATGGAAGGGGTCATGATGAAGAATCTTGACCGTTATGCAGTTGCTGTTCGGAAACCAGATCATGAAATAGAAGTAATGACGGACGAGTATAAAAGCCTGGGAAGTCGTTATGCGGTTCTTGGCTTACCAATCATACGTGGAGTTGTTAACTTTGGAGAGTCTTTATATATCGGATTAAAAACATTATCCTATTCTTCTTCTTTTTATGAGGAAGAGGATTATGAGCCGGGAAAAGTGGAACAGTTTTTTACAAAAATTTTTGGAGATAAGTTAGAAAGCGTTCTGATGGGAATCACAATGGTCATTTCTGTTATACTGGCGCTTGGAATTTTTATGGTACTTCCATTTTTTCTTACGAATCTGATGAAAGGATTTCTGCCATCTTACAGTATACGTACTCTGATTGAAGGAATCATACGTGTGGCATTATTTCTTATATATATATGGCTTATATCTAAGATGGAAGATATAAAGCGGGTGTTCATGTATCACGGAGCCGAGCATAAGACGATTAACTGCCTGGAACACGGTGAAGATCTGACACCGGAAAATATTAAAAAGTATTCGAGGCTTCATAAGCGTTGCGGAACTAGTTTTCTGCTTATTGTTATGATTGTCAGCATTGTCGTATTTATGTTTATTCGTGTGGACAGCTTAGTATGGAAGTTTGTGCTGAGAATCCTTCTCGTTCCGGTTGTGGCAGGTATTTCTTATGAATTTATTCGTCTGGCAGGAAGAAGCGATTCGAAGATTGTGAATACGTTAAGTAAACCAGGATTGTACTTGCAGTATTTTACAACAAGAGAGCCAGATGAGGAAATGATGGAAGTTGCAATTAAGGCAGTAGAAGGCGTTTTTGACTGGAGAGAGTATCTTCGGGCAATGCATAACGGCGAACTGGAGGATTAGCTATGACAATCCGGGAAGTTTTAATAAATATACGAGAACGACTGCAAAATGCAGGGATTGAAGATTTTGAATATGAAAGCTGGGCATTTCTTGACTGGAAACTTCATATCAACAGAGCTGAATTTTATATGAACCCGAATGGGGAGGTAAAGGAAGAACTTTTAGCAGAGTTAGAAAGTGTTCTGAAACAAAGAGAGCAGCGGGTGCCTTTGCAGTATCTTATGGGTGAATGCGAATTTATGGGATATGATTTCTATGTGGATGAACGAGTGCTGATTCCGAGACAGGATACGGAATGTCTGGTGGAACTGGCGGTGGAAGATATTCGGAATAGAAAGACACAGAACCGATGTGAGTCTAATAATACAGCAGATCGGAAAAATGAACAGAAAGTTAAAGTGCTGGATTTATGCACTGGAAGCGGCTGTATCGGCATTTCTGTAGCAAAGCTTTGCCCGGATACCGAAGTGACTCTTGCAGATATTTCTGAGGGGGCGTTATCTGTAGCAAAAAAGAATGCACAGAACCTAGATGCAGGTGTTACCTTAATTAAAGGCAATCTTTTCGAAAATATCGAAGGCAGATTCGATTACATTTTATCGAATCCACCGTATATCCCATCAGAAGTAATTGAAGGCTTGATGCCAGAAGTAAAAGAACACGAACCGCGACTCGCCCTTGATGGCGAAGCAGATGGTCTTAGCTTTTACCGAGAAATTATAAATGAGGCGCCTGATTACCTGAATCCAGATGGACGAATTTATTTTGAAATCGGGGCAGAACAGGGAGAAGACTTAACCCATCTTATGAACGAGAGAGGATTTTCCGAAGTAAAAGTGCATAAAGACCTTGCAGGACTTGACCGAATCGTGACGGGCATATATAGTAGGAAGTAATTGCTATAATAATCTGATTTAAAATAGATATGCAGTTTGGGTAACAGTGAAATATGATAAAAGATATAACTATTTAAGAACACATAAAAATAAAATCTGGATAGTCATTTAAAGTTTAAGAAAATGTAAATCTGGAACATAGATGGTTATCAAGGTATAAGAAGGCACAGCAATAAACTTGAATGGTTATGAATAAAAGTTATAGTTATAAAAGCGCAAGAAAACAGGAGGAATAAAGATGTTTGATAAATTAGAGGATCTTGTAAAACGTCTCGATGAGGTTATGCAGGAACTTAGTGAACCAGATGTAGTTAGCGACCAGAATCGATTCCGCAATCTGATGAAAGAGCAAAATGAGCTGGCTCCTATCGTAGAAAAATATAAAGAATATAAAGAAGCAAAACAGACAATCGAAGACAGTGTAGAGATGCTTGAGGAAGAACACGATGAGGAAATGCGTGAGCTTCTGAAAGAGGAATTGTCTGAAGCAAAGAAGAATGTAGAGCAGTATGAAGAGGAATTAAAGGTTCTCCTTCTTCCAAAAGACCCTAACGATGATAAGAACGTTATCGTTGAGATTCGTGCCGGTGCCGGTGGGGATGAGGCTGCATTATTTGCTGCTGAGATTTATCGTATGTCAAAAACTATGCCGAATCTAAACGTTGGAAAACA
>ERZ791879.961-NODE-961-length-16312-cov-3.014578_pt1 | contig 16312 bp, 15 predicted proteins | sample MGYA00510162_ERZ791879 | MGnify/ENA primary metagenome ERZ791879 (study PRJEB30046, sample SAMN00792113) | human gut metagenome | study: EMG produced TPA metagenomics assembly of the A metagenome-wide association study of gut microbiota in type 2... | reverse complement strand
GTAGATAAGCCACGTAACCTGGCGAAGAGTGTGACAGTGGAGTAATAGATTATTATGAAAGAGCATTTATCCAGAGAGGAGACTCTCTGGATAAATTTGTATATATAGATTTTAGAAAAAGAATGTAATATAATTAAAAATTTTTATAATTTTCTTGAAATATAGATAGAATATTGTTTGAAAAATATATTTATGATAAAATTATAATAAACGTTGTAAAAATGGGAAGTATATAATGTTTATAAGCGGTGGGAGAAAATTGTAAAATGAAGATACTAGATATGAAATCAAAAATAATAGAAGAGATATATTCTATTATTGCGGAGAAAGTAAAGGGCGATATTGAAGATAAGGTAATAGATTTTAGAGAAGAAAAATTTATAGAAGATGTATTACAAGACGTAGATGAGAGAATAAAAGAAAGTGTTGAGAATGAAGAAGTAAGAGACTGGATTTTAAAAAATTATGACCAATTAGAAAAAAATACACATTTTTTTAGTAAAGAGGAACAGAAAAATATAGTGGAGACCTTTTTTCTAGATCATAAGAAGCCAGAACATCTGTATAGTAATACAGTTAAAAAAATCATTTTACAGTATACAGATAATATTAATGAATGTGTAAATAATATATTGTCGATGGAAGCAAAAGTAATATTATCTACAATAAAGAAAGAACAAGAGTTACAGACAAATAAAATTATAGGAAATATTGAAAATATATGCAGAGAGGCTCTTAGTGGTAATCAAGAGGAAATGATCCAGACAGAAGAGAAAAATAAGAAAATAGAAGATATAAAATGTCCTGGATATGGGATTTATAAAAATAGATGTGAAAATAAGATATTAGCAAAAAACAGAATGTGTATAAGATGCCAATGTTTAAAATATTATGAACAAATAGAAAATTTATATCGAGTACAACATTATTCTATTACAAAAGAGAAAAAATGGTTTTCTGCAGAAGAAAAGTCAGGAATTATTAGAGCAAAAGCTATGGTAGTTCCATTTTATTCAGAAAAGGAGAATATTGTATATGAAGATATCCGATATAGTTTGGAACAAATACAAAAAAACATAGATAAATACCAATATGTTCATATTATATCAAATACTGAATTTGATGAAAATATTAGAAATCAAATTTTAATGTGTGATAGGAATGAGAAAATAAGAATTTTATCAGAGGAAGAAGTACGGGATGCGATCATAGATTTTTCTTCCTATCTTAGAAGTAATATTAAAGAATATGAAAAAAGCCCTATTTTCAAGCATTATATAGATCTATATGATAAAAATGAAGAAATTTTGTTAGAAAAAACAATATATGATTTTTTGGAATCTAATGATGAAAATGCATTTTTAATTTTAGGTGATTATGGTTGTGGAAAGACTTCATTTTTATTAAATTTATTATATGAATTATCTCAACAATATTTTGACAAAAAGAGTGAATATATTCCAATATTTATACAATTAAGAGATTATACAAAGGATATTAATTTAGATAATTTATTTTTAAATTTCTTTATAAAAAAATGTCAAGCATCTAATCTTAGTATAGAGGCTTTTAAAATGTTATTACAATACAGAAAATTTGTTATATTATTTGATGGATTTGATGAAGTAGCAAAGAGAGTAAATTATGATGTAAAATTTAGTGTTTTTAATCAAATTTGTAAGTATTGTACAGGAGAAACCAAAGTTATTATTACATGTCGCCCTAATTATTTTCAAGAACAAAAAGAATATAAAGATTTGATTGAAAATGCTCATTTAGAGTTTGAGCCTGATAGAGGTTTTAAAAATGTATGGTTTAGAGAAACTTATATTGCAGAATTGTTACCTAGCCAAATAAAAGAATATATCAAATCTTTTGAGGAGGAATTAGAAAAGAAAGGATTTAAAGTCTTTGAGATTGAGAAATTAATAAAGAACACTCATGATTTAATGGATTTGTCAAAACGACCATTTTTATTAAATATAATAGTGAAAACATTACCTAGCTTAATAGAGAATTCTGAAGCTAAGAAAGAGAAACTTACAATAAATGCTGCTATCTTATATGAGAAATATACAGGAATATGGTTGGATAGAGAAAATTCTAAGGGAAAAACTTTAATTAGAAAAGAGGACAAATTACACTTCTGTATATACATAGCATATAAGATGTTTAATGAAAATATATTATCTATTCATTTCAAACAATTTCCGGATGAAATCAAAGAATATTTTAAAGATTTGAGTAAAATTGATGAAATAGATTATTTTAGTCATGATATTCAAAGTTGTTCATTCATGAATTCAGATGGGCAGGGGAATTTTAAATTTATTCATAAATCTTTTATGGAATATTTTGTTGCCTGTTATATTACAGAAAGATTACAAAGATTCATTGAGGGAAAAATTGATATAGAGGCTGTGCTTTCTGTTAAAGATATTTCTTCTGAGGTTGCATTATTCATAAATGATATTTTAGAGCAAGATCAAACATTACATAAAAAAGTTATATCAAAATTAAAAGAAAGTATTGATTCACAAAATGAAAATATAAAAAAAAATACTATAACAATTTTATCTAATATGAAATATAATATGAAAAATATTATAGAAAATAATAAATCTTATGACAGGAATGATTTTAGCCGTTGTGTTATAGAAAATGCAGTAATACAAAATGTTTCATTTACTGGTGCGATTTTTTATGCAGCAGAACTAAGAAATGTAACATTTCAGGGGTGTGATTTTAATTTTGCATCCTTTCAAAAAGCAACTTTGGAGAAGGTATCTTTTTCAGGTCAATATTTGAATAATTCTGATTTTTCATATGCGCAAATAGAAAAATGTGATTTTAGTAAAACTTTTTTTGAGGAAGCAAAAATTTCGAAAGCGACAATAACAGAAACTGATTTTAAAGAATGTAATATGTCGGCTATAGAATCGATAGATACAGTTTATAGAAATAATCGTAATTTACAAGATGTTATGGGAATTCCGTATGATATGGAGTGAGATTGTGAATGTGCAATAGGAAATTTACTATCTGGAATGAGATAAGGTATAAGAAATAAATGAAAAATATAAATCGGAAAAAAATATTAAAGGGAATGATACAATCTAAAATAATTGGCCCATTTCTCGTTTTTATAGGGGCAATTGGTGTTCCTAATTTACTGGTGTCATATTTATTTATATGGCGAATAAATACATTTTTTGAGGATATTAATACTTTATCAAAAGTGAACAGCTATTTAATTATATTATTTATTATACTTGTAGTGATAGACTTTATCGTATTAGTAGGTATAGATTGTTATTGTGAATTAAATGATAATATTCTGTCTGTATATAATGGATTTGCAGATTTAGCTAATAATGTTGTGTCAGTGATTGCTTTATATACAGCATCTATATCAGTTATATATAATAACTATGATTATAGTAATAGTATTGAGACTTATAATGAATATATTAAATATAACGAGAAAAAATATGGAATAGACATATTTTTTTCAGATATAAATGGTTATACATTAGAAGTAGGAATTTGTATTTTAGCCTTTATTATTGCATTAAAGAGTTATAATTTTCTTCGAAAATGTTGGGGAGAGAGGAATCCTTTACAGGAATTTTTGAACAAAAATAATATGAAAACAACATTAGTTATCATGGCGGCCGGTATCGGTTCCCGATTCGGCGGTGGAATCAAACAACTTGCTCCAGTTGGTTTAAATGGAGAAATTATCATGGATTATTCTATCCATGATGCAATAGAAGCAGGTTTCGACAAAATAGTTTTTATTATCCGTAAGGATATTGAGGACGCATTTAAAGAGGCAATCGGTGACCGTATCGAAAAGATTTGCAGCAATCTTGATGTGGAGATTGCCTACGCATACCAGGAATTAAGCAAACTTCCAGAAGGTGTGGAGCTTCCAGCAGATCGTACCAAGCCTTGGGGAACAGGACATGCTGTTCTTGCCTGTAAAGAAGTTCTGCATGAGCCATTTGCAGTTATCAATGCAGATGACTACTATGGAAAAGAAGCATTTGTTAAGCTTCATGATTTCCTTGTAGGCTACACACCGGAAAAAGCCAATCAGTTCTGCATGGCAGGTTTTATTTTGAAGAATACGTTAAGTGAGAATGGTGCCGTTACCAGAGGAATTTGCGAGACAAATGAGGAAGGTTATCTCACAGCAGTACATGAAACTTCCAATATTGTCAAGACTCCAGAGGGTGCAGCAGTAGACAACGATGGACAGCTCACTTCAATTAATGCGGAATCCTATGCATCCATGAATATGTGGGGACTCACACCGGAATTCATGCAGACCTTAGAAGATGGATTTAAAGAGTTCTTTGCCAATATGGGAGACAAAGATATTCTGAAAGCAGAGTATTTACTGCCAATCTACATAGACGAACTTCTTCAGGCAGGCAGAGTTTCCGTAAAAGTGTTAGATACGAATGACAAGTGGTTCGGAGTAACCTATAAAGAGGATAAAGACTATGTAGTGAAGTCATTTGCAAAACTGATAGAAGATGGGGTGTATCAGAAGGAGTTATTTGAGGATTTGAAATAAGAAATAAAAACAAGATGAATAACAAGGAGAAATATAATATTGGAGAAGTGTGGTGGACATGATTTTCATTCGAAGATTCTGATGAAGATAAGAATGTAAAAGGTGTACGGTTAGCCCAAGGTGATGGTGGAATAGATGTTTTTGTTGGAAATATAGGTCAGGAGAAAATAGATGTATATCAAAGCAAGTATTTTGATGCAGGATTGAGAAGCAGCCAATGGAAACAAATTACTGATTCGTACAATAGAGCAAAGAAAACCAGAATTAATACCAGATGGCAAGATAGGAGCATTTATCCAGAGAGGAGACTCTCTGGACAAATTTTTATAAATATAACAGGAATAAAATGGAAATGTAAATAAAAAATACTTAATTTGCATTGCGGAAGATGATAGGATATATTGTAATACAAAAAGGATACAATAGGAAATGACTTTTTGGGTAAGTATGATATACTATAATTAGGGCAAGCATATAATGTATCATTGCAGATTTATTATATAAGATACAGAAATATTTTGAGGGATTTAATGTTTATACAAGTGCCCAGTTTAATACGGAGTTGATGAGAAATCCAGTAAGTACGAAGAATGTGGATCTTCATCTTAATAACAGTGCAACTAATTTTATTAACGTATTTAACAATTATAAGGCGAATGATATACGTTGGAAGACGGACTTTGAAGAACATTTAATTTAACAAAACGTTTACAATAAAAATATTGAAAAATTGTAGATAAAGATTATAAATCAAAGAAATATAATTAGATTTCTTAATTCTTGCGAGAAAAATAAATGTATCTTATAGTAATATGTTTAATAAAGGAAAAATAATGTGTTATGAAAAAAAGAATTGGTATTACAGATGATTTAGCAGATGTTTTTATGGTTCAAGCATTGAGAGAAGGATATTGTGATTATTTAAATTTTACAACAAAGGAAAAACGTAATTCTTATGCAGAATATATTATACATAAAAATCAATTTAATGAGATTTTATATAGAGAAAAATGGAGTAGATTAAGTCAGTTATTAATTCTATATGATAAAGTTGAATTGCCCATATTGAATGGAGGATTTAGCTTACATGGTAAATTAACAAATATTGCAGAAATATATAATGATTTTCCATTACATTTTTGTAATGATACGCAACTTGAAAAAAGTGAATTATCTGATGAAGAAGCGATGAAATTAAAACCTATTATTATAAGTGCAATTAGGAATATAAATTTTTCGGAACCTTATACAAAATATTTAATTGAGTGTAAAGGGTCTGTTGAAAAATTTTATGATTGTATTTTTGATATGATGTACAATCATAGACAGGCAACTATGGATAGAGAGATATATATGATTGCTAGCAGAGGCTATAGTATGTTGAATGAAAATATACAATTACCTTCAGAATCACCAGAAAGTTTTGTTTTATATACATATAAGATTATTATTATTTTAATGAAGAATATTCTTCTTTATTTTGAATTAATGAAAAAATTTGACGATTGTGATTATTACACAAATATTTTTTCAGATTTCAATACAGAATCAAATGTAAATAATGCATATGCTATGGTAAAAATACAAATTTCCCAAATTATTGGACTTCAGCCGATGTTTAATAGTTTTTCTGAAATAATGGCGTTTAAGAAGAAAAAGAAAAAAGCCATTTATGATTTGCGAGAAGAAATAATTTCGTTAGAAAAACTTTTAAAAGAGGGAGAAAATGAAAAGGCTTTACAGAAAGCAATTTTGGATATTCGTTTAGCAAATGAAGCGTTAATTAAAAATACTATGGCCAAAAATGTTGCAAAGATTGCAACATATATTGCAGTGCCAATTAGTATTGCTGAGCTCTTAACGTTTGGTACATCGTTTTCTACTCTAATAGGAGTGGTTGGATCTGTTGCCCAATTAAAAACAGATTTAGATAGCAAACAAAGTGATTGGTTATTTGTAGCAAGATAAAAATAAATTGTTGAATGTTAATACTATTAGAGAGGGTGAGAGTTTAATGAAAAGATAAGAATTATAGGAAAACATAACTTCTCTAGTGTATATAACAACACAAATAAGGAGAATTTCATGCCGGATTACATAATTCATCTAACAGAAGAAAAGCTCATTTTTGACATATTAAAACAGAACAATAGTAAGTGGTAGATACGCACTATCTACCACTTACTTTGCAACAAAATACATAGATGATATGCTATAGTATATCTGTAAAAATAAGATAATAAGAGGAGGATACACTCAGATTTAACAATGATACGTTTAAAAGATTCATGATTCTTCATGTGAATATTGATGTATATAATGAATATATTGTCCTTATTATCCTACAGTGATGTGTGTTTGGAATTATCCTATTTACAATTTAGAGGTATGGAATGAAGAAAAAGAGGAGGGTGTTAATGGTAGTAAAAAAACTTGGGAAAAAAGAGTTTGAAAATGATAAGAAATTAGAAAAAATTTTAATAGATGTGCAGCAACAATTGGGGAATATGATAGGGATATTGAATGATTACATTTATATGGATTCTCCGTCAGGTGTACATATTTGTCTTGTTAAAAGGAATAAAAAAAGTTTCTTTTCTATTTTTGAAAAACAAATAAATAAGATTGAGCAGATAGTAGAAGAGATTAGAAAATTAATATCTCCGAAGGTGTATTCAGATAGACATCTAGCCAGTAAAGTATTTGAAATTAGACTATTACCTATTGATTATTTTAAGTGTAATACTCAAGTGTTGCTAGGAAGTATAAAAAGGCAAAAGGAAAAAATATTAAAGAATAAAAATATTGCTTTATATAAGAGAAATGAATTGTTAATGGGAGAATGCATTTATTTATATGAAATGATGTTTGATATATCACAATTTTTTGATGAAATGTACTGTTGGAAAATGGTTCGATATAAAGAATTGCTAGAGAAGGATATGATAGAACAAAAAGATGTTCTTTTTTCTTGTCAAGTTAGACAGAGAGCATCAAGGAGAAGGGGACTTTCATCAAGAGATATTTTTAGAGCTAGCCAACAGGTTGTAAACCGATATATTTATAAAGATGATATCTCAGTTGTTCCAGTGGCAATTTTTCAATTGCGGCAGGTAATAGAGCTACGTTTGCTTGAAATATTAGGTATAAGTATGATTGAAAAAGAAGATGGTATTCCAGAAAAAATAACTGCCAATTCTTTTCTGAAACTTCCTGATATAGAAAAGAATATTATCTTTCCTGCTGAGATTGGTAATTTAAAAAAGATATATACATGGAGCAACTTATATGTGCATTTAGGGGTGAGTGGAGAATATTGGTTATTAGAGTTTGCACAGAATTATTTATTAGATTTTATATTATGTAATTTAGTCATTTTGAAATCTTATTATGATACGCTACAGAAACAAATTAGTGAATTTACAGGAATTGATATAGATAAAATAATATTGAGCAAATATAGCAGCGTTGATATTGTAGAGGATGAGAAAGAATTTGGGGAAATTAAGAAAATGATTGAAAGTAAAGGATACGTAGGATATAGAAAATATAGAGGATGTAGAGATTATATTGAGGGCTGTCTTGCCATACGAACAGAAGAATTTTGATAGGCTTCGATTTAGATAAAAATTTCTTTGTTACATTTATTTAAGAAATTTCTATGGAAGGGATTGGTAAATGATGGAGAGGTTATTTGAATGGATTTCAAAGCATAAAAAACTCTGTTTTGGGATTATAATAATTATTATTTTTTACCTATCATAGCAATTCATATTCTTTTTAAGATAAATACAAATTCTTATTGGCTTCAAGCTAATTGGAATTCAGGAGACATTCTTGGATATTTTGGAGATGTATTGGCTTTTCTAGGTACAGGTATATTAGGATATGTTTCATTACTGCTAAATGATAAAGTAGTAAAACAAAATGACAAACTTATTGATATGCAGCATAATCAAGAAAAAGCATTTCTGTTTTTTCTCAAGAAGAGCAACTTGTCCTATATGCAAAAAATGATAGTTTGATTTTACCAAAGCGTTTAGGGAAGGATGGAATAGATGCAAATTTGGATTATATCCCAGACACAGACACTTATAATACTCGCGATATAATGATATTAGAAGTTTATTTAAAAAACTTAACTAATAATGCTATTACTGGATTAGTAATTGATACGTTTGATATTATTATTGATGAAGCTATAATTCATCCAATTTGTGGTTTAGGAGAAGAATGTTCAGCTTTTATAAGTGAAAAAGGAATTCAAAAATTAAAATTAATTTTAACTGGTTTGAAGACTATTTTGTCAGATGAACAATGGAACGGTATGAAAATGGAATTTGATATAAGGTGTGTACTTAGTTCAAAAAATGCTTTTAATGAAAAGACAAGGGTAGAATTTATTACGAGTGCAAATGTTGTGAATGAAAAAGAAAAACAAGGAAAATTATCATATAAAATATATAATTATGATTATAAAGTGCTCAATTTTCCTAGCACAAATTGTTGAATGTAAGGCTCAATGATAATACAGGCATATGTAGGAGAAAACAGAAAGAGAGCCTATTATTGATATGAAAAGAATAAAAGGAGGAGGACACCCATGACAAATCAGGAATATATTACCGGAATTGCTACCTTAATTAGCGATTACCGAATAACAGAATTAACAAAACCTTTAGATGCAGCGCATGTCGAAAGATGGGTTTGCCAATTTGCCCCGGAAGAACGCAGAGTCGTCCTGCGAGAAACTTTTCATATCCTATCCCGACATTATGTTAAAAAAGAGGGGATATATGCTTTCTTAGATGAGAAAGTGATTGATCCGATTGTTAAGAAGGGAAATATAAATGATGTTATATTTGCTTTTACCCAAAAAAACGGAAATAGCCAAAAATTTATTTATGACTATATAGGTTCAAAGGGGAAATTTACCATTCAAAGGGGAAATTTTACAGATGCATCCAAGCTGTATATATATGTAGATGATGGATTATATAGCGGAGGAAGGGCTGAAGGAGATATAGGGCGATTGATTGAATTGCTTCCTGAAAAGGCACATTTACAAGTTTATTATATGCTTGTATATAGTGAAGGAATGGCCTATTGGAAAGAGAAATTTTTGAGAAAAGCGGAAAAAAAGCAAATAACAATAGATTTTATTCATAAGGACAGTTACATCAATGACCGTGATAAAGAACTCGATAGATACGATTTTTTTTGGCCAGATCAAAGTTGTAGCGAAGATGAAGAAGTGGCTCGTTATGAAAAGAAGCTAAGAGTCACAAACAGATATCAGGCTTTGTATTGTAAGAATGAAAATAATCCAGGAGTGTGTTCATCATCAGAAGCCAATAAACAGTTGACTGCTATTTTCTTAAAATATGGTATTCATATTGCAAATGCGACACAAAGCAAACAGTTTCTACCGCTTGGATTTGGACTTCCTATTTCGTTTGGGTTTGGGGCAGTTAATGCGACCGATTGTAATATTCCAAATAACTGTCCGTTGGTTCTCTGGTGGGGAGATATTGATAGCCCGGAGACATTAGCTGGGGCATGGTATCCGTTACTTCCTCGGCGAAACAACAGGGAAATGTATGAGGAGATTCGTAAATACGAAGCTGATTTGTCTTTGGCTGGAAATAAGGATATTCTGAAAACCGTATATCGTCTTTCAGTAGAGGAATGTAGGAAGAGCAGACAGGCTAATGCAAATTGGAAAGATTTTATAGAAAATGTTAATATATCGGAGATTCATGAAGAGATACAAGCAAGTGAGCTGTATCAGTATATGCAAAGGCTGGACATGGACATCATTAAAATGATTCAGACAGTGATGTATATTGGTCTAGATTACCATCCTGAAAGAACTTCAGAACAGGATATGGAACATTATTATGAAGCTTATGAGTATGAAGAATATACACAGATGCAGGAAGCAGAGGATGTTGGCTTACAAGTAGAAGATCCGGAGTGGCTATATTGGAGTTGGATGGAAGATTTAATATGGCAAGAAGGCTATGATGCCAAAGATATAGAAATAGATCAGATATATTCTAAACTGGAGTGCCTGCCTAAATATATGAAGAGGGCATTTAAGATACTTGGGATACAGTAGAGTACAAGCAATCTATATACTTTATAATATCAATTATAAAGAAATTATATATTTTATTTATAAATAATATCCTTCAGTTTGATGATTTAATAAAAAAATTAGAATCAATGTAAGAAGATTTTGGACTAAATTTCCATAAGATTTTTTGATACGAGTCACATTAACAGAAAGAGTATAGGAGCAATGGTTATGAATAATAAACTTAATCAAAAGGATTGCATGGTTGCTTTTATTTTCGATAGTGGAAAATTCACAACAGTGTTTTATGGAGATAAAGGTGTCGAATTGATTTTAAAAGAACCAGGACTTAAGAGAAATCAATCTAAAATAGTGGTTTCCTTAGGAGATATTTTCAAACAGGAAATGTGTGTTGATATTAGTCCCTTTGTTATTCGTGATGAGTTATGTTCAATAAAATGGGAACCTGTTATAAGTTCAGATGTAAGTGGCAGATAGCGAGTACCTTGACTAAATTTTGACCGCCTTTTGGCGGTCTTATTTTTTCTCTGGCTTTCTGCACTTTTCAGGAAGACTTGTTGACCACGGTAACAGATTTTCACAGAAGCTCAAGTCTGTATCTTCCATGTGCTGTGATATTTCTTCCAGTAAATATTCAAAATACTCATATGGTTTCAGGTTGTTTGCCTTTGCTGTTTCTGCAATACTATAAATGATGGCACTGGACTGTGCTCCCCGTATCGTATCTATAATCAGCCAGTTTTTCCGGCCGATGCAGAAATTCTTGATTGCTCTTTCCGCCGCATTATTGTCCATCGGCACATTTCCATCTTCCAGAAATACTTTTAAATATTTTTCCTGATTGATTGAATAACTCAATCCTCTTCCTGCCTTGCTCTTTTCTGAGATCCTTCCATCTGCTTTTTTCTCTTTTACCCACGCAAAATAGGCCTCCACCAGTGGTTTCACACTACTCTGTCGGCGTTTTTTTCGTTCTTCAGGTTTTAATTCCTTTAATGTATTATCTACATGGTATATCATCTGAATCTGTTCCAGTGCCTGCCATGCAATACTGCTTTTTCGACTCTTTGACGGAAGGGCTTTTACAGCTTCGTCATATCTTCGTCTTGCATGTGCCCAGCATCCGGCTATCGTCAGACCCTCTTTTTCTTCTCCCAGTTTGTGATATACCTGATAGCCATCTGTTACACAGATCCCTTTATAATCTTTTAAGAATCTTTCCGGATGGTCTGCTTTTCGCGTCTTCTGGTATTCATAAAGGATCACTGCCTTTTTTTCTTTCTCTCCCGTTCGGTAGACCCACATATAACTCTTGCTCCCGGCTTCCCTTCCATCTTTTCTTACCAGAACATGAGTCTCATCTGCATGGATAACAGGACTCTTGTAGATATACTTATGAAGATAATCATAAAATACGGCAAGATACCGGTCTGCACATTCGATTGTCCAGTTCGCCATGTTCTGACGGGTGATGGCAAGTCCATATCGCCCGAACTCTTTTTCCAGACGGGCAAATGGAACTGCGTTGATGTATTTTCCGTTGAGTACGGCCGCCTCAAGAGATGGGGATACAAGACTTCCTCTCAGCAGACAGGCTGGATGTGGGGCTTTTTTCATCGTATCTCCCTCTTTGCTGGCATAAACTCCAACATGATGTTCCTCTACTTCTACTTTTGCAGGGATAAAACGGTACCGTTTGTATATCTCATCAGGCAGCTGTTTCCAGCCCGCCTTTCCAAATAGATCCTCCAGTTCTTTCTCTGTCAGATAGTGTTCTACTTTTACCACCGGTATCCCGGAAAGGTCTTCTTCTCGTTTTCCTTTTTTCTTTACTGGACGTTTTTTTACAGTGGTTTCTTTTTCCCTTTCATCCAGAGCAGCAAGAACCTCTGCTTCATTAAACAGTACCAGTTCCCCATCTACATCTGTAAATGCCAGCTGCTCTGGTACAGGCATCTGTTCCGTCTTTCTTCCAAAACGGTTCTGGTTCATTACTGCCAGCTGTTCCAACACAAGCTGGAGTTTCCCGTCAATCTCTGATAGCTGTTCCTGCTGTGTGAGAAACAACTGAATGAGTGTCTCTTTCGAAAAGGTATTCAGTTTTTCTTCTGTATATTTCATCTGCATAACAGAGGCCTTCCCTTTCTAAAACTATCTTTATTATAGCAGAAGACAGCACTTCTGGCGAATCTTTCTTATCCTTCTTTTCGTCAGTATGACTATAAGGTTTTCGTTCACAGGAGCCATACCTGCCACGAGAAACGGAATGCCTCTTTTTTTAGAAAAACATCATTTGTTTCTTTGTACAGAACAATCCTGGCTTCCAGAATACAAAGAAAAACAGAAAAGGAAGTGATCTTTTCCCACTTGGAAAGCAGTCTGAAATTTCTACGTTATGCATAAAAGTTACAAAGTATAATCCGGTGCTTTTTTCAATCGTTTCACCTGCTTTTTGGGATGAGTCGTGAGTCCTTCCATAAGCCAGCGAAACTGCTGCTCTGTAATAGAACGAACTTCGGATTCTGTCCTTGGCCACTGAAACTGACCGGCTTCTAACCTTTTATAAAGCAGGAGATATCCATCATTTTCCCAGACCAGCCCTTTGATCCGGTCTGTTCTCCTTCCACAAAAAAGATAAAGGGTATCCGCTTCGATCGCATCTTCTCCCAGATAAGAACGTATGGTATCTGCCAGACGGTCAATCCCGGAACGAAGATCAGTATAACCGGTAACAATAAAGATCTTTTTAAAACAAGTAGCATCATTTAGCACGAGAAACCACCCGTATTATCTTTTCCAAAAGGGATTCTGAAATATCTTCTTTTATGTGGATAACAACTCCATTTATTTCAATAGAGATATCGGAAGGACTCTCCGATCTGGACTGTTGAGTGATCTTTTCAGGGATTTCAACTACCTGCTGGCATGAGACAGAATTGTCTTGGACGTGCTCCAGACAGGCTTTACGGATACAGCGTAAACGATAATAATAATTCGATTTTGAGATACCTTTTGTATCACACCATTGTTCAACTGTCATATCCTGAGGACGGTTCTGACAGTCTTTCACTAACTGAGCCCATTGTTGTAACCGATAATCTACAGCAACAGCCGTGGTGATAGAACTCATAGAAAATGCCTCCTGTCCAGTCCTAAAAGTTGAGTACTGAACTTTTAAGACTTTTAATAATCTTTAGGACTATTATGGCACTAGTTGGAGGTAAAATCCAGATACGGACTATCTACCACTTACTTTCTATTAATTCTCCCGCCAGAATATGAAGTGCAATGTAATCACTATAATTTACATTCCACAATGTTTCTATTAATTCGACAAGCTAAATAGTAGAGAGATGGCCGCAGAGTTGTATTTACATTCCACAATGTTTCTATTAATTCTGTATCACAAGTATATGATATATCTACTCATAAGATAATTTACATTCCACAATGTTTCTATTAATTCTCAGCCGGGAGGGTTGCCAATGACCCCAACAACAAATTTACATTCCACAATGTTTCTATTAATTCCAGATGCGCGGGGCGGCATCACTGTTCCTGACGCAATAGTATTTACATTCCACAATGTTTCTATTAATTCTAGGCGCATCTCATATTACTTCGAGCTTTTTAATGATTTACATTCCACAATGTTTCTATTAATTCAAAATCTCGTCTCAGAACATCGCACAGCCATTTTGAATTTACATTCCACAATGTTTCTATTAATTCGGCTCTACGCCCTAACTGCTCAGCCGCCATGAGGGATTTACATTCCACAATGTTTCTATTAATTCTTAAAAGAGACCGCTCCCAAACGGGCGTATAGGCAGATTTACATTCCACAATGTTTCTATTAATTCGCGTGGCAAACATCCGCTAAGCAGAAGTACGGATTTACATTCCACAATGTTTCTATTAATTCGCAGGCGAAAAACGGCAATTTAGGGGCGTATCAGTATTTACATTCCACAATGTTTCTATTAATTCCTTAACAATCACGCGAGATACAATGATTATTTTCTCATTTACATTCCACAATGTTTCTATTAATTCTTTACAGTGCTGGCGGCGGCTGTACCAGTCCACCAGTATTTACATTCCACAATGTTTCTATTAATTCCAGCAACCCCTACTTATAACGAGTGGTCTGTTGTAATTTACATTCCACAATGTTTCTATTAATTCGGTATGACAGACGATGAGTTAGCAGAGTTTAGAGACATTTACATTCCACAATGTTTCTATTAATTCGTGATATGCCATTGTCCCTTATCATCCTGATAAGTCCAATTTACATTCCACAATGTTTCTATTAATTCGGAATCGGAGGGTTCCGCAGAGGCATGGAATTAGATTTACATTCCACAATGTTTCTATTAATTCTATAGATAGTCACTATACTGTTGACATACAATCTTATTTACATTCCACAATGTTTCTATTAATTCACTTGAATTATATTATGATAGTGCAAAAGATAATAATTTACATTCCACAATGTTTCTATTAATTCCATTATGGAATGTAAATACACATGGCAAGACGCTTTTATTTACATTCCACAATGTTTCTATTAATTCCCGTTACTTAATTTTCCTCATTTTTCCTACTTTTTCACTCCTATTTCTGTCGACCTTAGACTCAATCTGTGTTTTTCCCTTATATTCTTATTTAAAAATTATCATATATCTTTTATTTATGCCATTGTCGATGTCCCCTGTTTTTTACTTTATCGAACATCGACAGTTCTATAATTTTATTTTTCTCACCGCGTATGCTATTTCTTTTAATTTTTTAAATGTATATTCTTACTTCTCTACTTATCAGCAGACTCACTGTAATATAATCAAACTGCAACTTAGAATTATATTTTTCATTTTAAACCGCCTATGAACCTAAAGAAATCCCGTCCGATATCAACTAAACGGAATTTCATTAAATTAGTTGATTCCTGCTTTATTCTCTTCACTGACCTGTAAATAATTCATCAGAGCAAGTTGAAATATTCTGGAACAATTAACACCATCTTCATCGGCTTTGGCCGCCAGCCATGCAGGTAAAGACAAAGTTTTCTTTACAAAACGACTATTAATCCTTTCACGAACAGGCGGCATAAATACCTCAATCAATACAGGAACTTCGTTAGAATGAATCGATGTAATCGGAGTTGGAACGGGAATCTCTTCACCATCTTGCTCCATGCCCCATATATGCAGCCCAAGAGCTTCTTTAGCATTTTTTAAAGCTTCCTCTGTATTATCTTTCTCAGCACATGGAAGACATCCAGGTAAATCGGGAAATTCAATACTAATACCATCTTCTTCATAAGAAAAAACAGCTACATAAGAATATCGGTCTTTTGACATAATTAACACCTCCGTTATGTGCAGAGAAGTTACGGAAACATAGCTCCAGACTGCTTTGATATACTTCGTAAGGTTTTGATTGGAATATCTTTGTTAGGATGAGTAACTGTTACCCTGCCCTTTTTAATTGAATGTTTGAATTGATGATGGTCGCCAACACAAGCAACCTCATACCATCCATCTTTCTTCAATATCCCAATCACTTCTCTGGATGAATAACTTTTCATCTCATCCCTCCTTACATAACATATTTTAATA